>Ga0134121_10000924_pt1 | contig 29725 bp, 26 predicted proteins | sample KB301_FD_96463 | JGI IMG/M metagenome (GOLD analysis project Ga0134121, IMG submission 96463) | Terrestrial soil microbial communities without Nitrogen fertilizer from Kellogg Biological Station, Michigan, USA - KB3-0-1 | ecosystem: Environmental > Terrestrial > Soil > Unclassified ... | reverse complement strand
GGTTTGTGGTTAAAATTCCATCCCCGCAGAGGTTTAAGAAAGGGAAAGCAGAGAAAGAATGGCAATAGTTACCGTTAATCAAGGTGAATCGATTGAGAGCGCGTTGCGCCGCTTCAAGCGCAAAGTGATGACCGAAGAGATCATCAAAGACGCGAAGAAGCACGCGTTTTTCATTCCCCCTGGTCAGAAGGCGAAGTTGAAGTCGGCGCTGGCCCGCAAACGAAATAAGAAGAAGGGCCGGATGCGCATCCCTCGCGATTAAGTTTCTCCTGCACAACTACAGGCCGTCGTCTTATCTCACCAGTCGTCTTTAACCAAGGTTCAGAATCGGACGCTCCTGAGTGAGCGAGCCGCCGAAACTGGAGTGTGCAACGCGGCTTTACGATTCGTATTTGTATGACTCGGATCTTAGTTACAAACGACGACGGTATCCATTCCGATGGGCTCATCAAACTCGAGGAGGCCCTGAAGCAGATTGGTGACGTCTATGTCGTGGCGCCCGCTTCCGAAATGAGCGGCGCTTCACACAGTCTTACGCTCGCGCGCCCGCTTCGTATCCGGCAGCTCGACGAACGTCACTGGGCCATCGACGGCACGCCCACTGACTGCGTCACCCTCGCGTTGAACAAGATCCTTTCCGACGACCAAAAACCACACATCTGTGTTTCCGGTATCAATCACGGCGGCAATCTCGGTGACGATGCCACTTATTCAGGCACAGTCGCAGGCGCGCTCGAAGCGACGATTTTAGGCGTTCCGGGTGTAGCGTTAAGTCTCGTTGCGCGCGATAATTTCAACTTCGAGGAGTCGGCCACGCTGGCAGTCGTCGTCGCAAAAAAAGTGTTGGACGAAGGCTTACCGGAAGGCACGCTTCTGAATATCAATATTCCTCCGGGCGAGATCAAAGGCGTGAAAGTGACGCGCCAGGGAATCAAGAACGCGCGAACCGTGATAACAGAACACATCGACCCCCGCGGCAAACCGTACTTCTGGATCGGCGAAGAGTATTTCAATACGAATTCGGTTGAGGGGACTGATTATTACGCGGTCGGACAAGGTTACGTTTCCATAACGCCGCTTCGCAGCGACATGACAGACCACAACGCGTTAACGGCGCTCGATACCTGGAACTATCTGAAAGACTCCGAACTACTCCAAAAGAGTTAAGCAGCAGAATTCGCTTCCGGTGCAGCAAGCAAACAGACATCGCTCCGGTCCGTTCCAGGAATACTCCATTCCACGAGAGCGCATGGTCGCCCGCCTGCACGATCACTACGGCATCCGCGATCCGAGAGTACTCGAGGCGATGCGCACTGTGCCGCGCCACCTCTTTGTGCCTGAAGCCTTGCAGAGTCGCGCTTACGGCGATCACGCTTTGCCGATAAGTGCTAACCAGACGATCTCCCAACCCTTCATCGTCGCACGGATGACAGAGCTGCTCGAGCTCGGTGCGAATAGTCGCGTGTTGGAGATCGGCGCGGGTTCCGGATATCAAACTGCGGTGTTGTCGAAGGTCGCCGCTCAGGTTTATTCAATCGAGCGTATCGGTGATCTCGCCCGTGAGGCGCAGGCGCGCATTCGTGAGCTCGGGATCTACAACGCGACGGTCAAGTGTTTTGACGGTACACTCGGTTGGGCAGCAAACGCGCCTTACGATGGAATACTCGTCGCCGCTGGTGGTCCAACAATTCCGGAACCGCTCATCGCGCAATTGAAGATCGGTGGACGTTTGGTTGTGCCGGTCGGAGAATCACGCGAGAGCCAGCGTCTGATTCGAGTAATAAAAACCGAGCAGGGTCGAAAGGAAGAAGATCATGGAGGATGTGCTTTCGTGCCGTTAATCGGACAGCATGGCTGGTCCGATCGGTAAACTTACTCGAATATGATTGCAAAAATCATCACCATACTTTCCGGTTTTATCGTCGCGACAATTTCAACACTCGGTTATTCCGGCATAGTTCTTTTGATGGCCATCGAGTCGGCCTGCATACCGCTGCCATCGGAGATCATCATGCCGTTCTCCGGGTATCTCGTTTCGAAAGGCGAGATGAATCTCTGGTGGGTGGGAGTTGCGGGCGCGGTTGGCTGTGTGTTGGGCTCGCTCGTCGCCTACTGGGTTGGAATGTATGGTGGTCGACCGTTCATCGAGAAGTACGGGCGCTACATTCTTCTTTCGCGACACGATCTTGATATTGCTGACCGTTGGTTTGCGAAGCACGGCGAGATCATCGTGTTCGTGAGTCGTCTGTTGCCGGCGATTCGCACGTTCATCGCTTTTCCGGCTGGTGTCGCGCGCATGAATCTTACGCGTTTCGTGATCTACACCTTTGCCGGATCGTTGCCGTGGTGTCTGGGGCTGGCGTACGTGGGACAGAAACTTGGCGAGCAGTGGGACAAAGACGACACTCTAAAGACCTGGTTCCATCGCTTTGATTTTCTGATCGGCATCGCGGGCGCGCTCTTCATCATCTGGTGGGTCTGGCGCCACATCAAACACTCCCGCCCGGCGCATTGATCCGTATTTTTATCCGCGTAATCCGCGGTTAAAGAAGCGCATCAACGACATGAATCCCAGGATAAATTTGTCGCCCCAAATCGCGGCCATAATACCCACACTCATCACAAACACGAGGTCGACAGGGAACCCTATCCCCGCCCACATCGCCAGACCGCCTGCGAGAATAACGCCGATGATAACTCTTAAGAGGATCGTCATGGATTACACGGATTTATTACGGATTGGGTGGGGTCTCCTGCTGAATACTTTCCAACTCCTTCTGCCGTATCCGACCACGCCGCACGGTTTCATCAAACTTCGCCGCCAACGTCTCATTTTTGTTCTCGCGAAGCAATGATTGATACTTCTCGAGGTTGGTCAGGAAGTTGTCGAGCTTCTTTGGGTCGGGAGTCGGTACCGAGATGCTGATGAAATTGAACACCTGCGCATACGCTGCGAGCGCCGCGGCTTTATTGTTCTGTTTCAGATAGAGGTCGGCGACTTCGCCCGCTGTCTGAACGTATGGATACGCAAAGTGCTGATACTCGGGCGAGCGCAAGAGCGAGCGAAATGCATCACGGCGCGCCGTCATCGCCGCCAGCTTTTGGACGTACATTGGCTGCACGTCTTTTTGTTGTTTGCGATAGACATTGATCAGGTCGTCGTAGATCGCACCTTCGTCATCCCAGGCAAGACGACCCTGCACCGGCTTGAGTGCTACCAGCGCCTGGTTCAATAGTCCTTCGGCCTCAGTTAACTTATTTAAGTTATTCGTATAAAGCTCCGCGAGTTGCCGTAAGCCAGTAACATACTGCGATAACGGATCGTCTGGCCCAAAGAGATTACCTTTAACATTCCTGCGATTCTCGATGAGCTTCTTGTAATACAACTCGGCCTTCTCGTAGTCCTTGTACTCATCACGGTAAAGGTTGGCGAGCTTCAAATAGCTGAGGGCCAGCGAACCATTCTCGGCCTTAACGCCTTCTCTGACCCCAAGTGCATTCTCATAAGAGCGCAGGGCCATAGGAAAACGTCCCAGCTTGATGTAGGTATCGCCTATCCGATCCAAGTCGTCGTCGAAAGTGCCGGCTGGATCATTAGGCTGCAGCGGCCCTTTCTTTAACCGTTTGAGTTGCAGATCCTGGATTGCTCTCACCAGATCGAAAGCCGCATCGCCGCGGGCTTCATCCTGCATGGCAATATAAATCTGACCCAATTCGCTATAGTTGTCTGCCAGCTCGCGGACGCGCTGAGGCTCGAGATTGTAAAAGTTTGGCACATTTTCATAGAGGTCAATCAGCTCGGTGTACGTACGCGCTGCATCTTCAAACCTTGGGCGATTGCGATAAAACTCCGCGAGCTCCTTGAGCGCGCCTTCAATACCTGCTCCGGGGTAATACTCGACCGTTTTGTACGCAGCAACGACGGCCTTCAAACTCTGCTCAGCGTCGTCATACCTACCGATATCGAGATAAAGCTGCGCGAGGTTCTTGAGACTGCCGACGGTAAGTAGCGGATTGTCTGACTTGATCTTCTGCTGATATGCCGCGGCCTTCTTGTAATACTCTTCGGCTTTCGTTAACTGCTCCGCGGGACTATACGAATTAGGATCCGTGCTGACCTTTCGACCAGCCGTCAGCTCGGTAGCGTTGTCGTGATAGGCGCGAGCGAGACCGTGATACGTTTCGAAAAGGATTGCCGCCGGCTCGTCCTTTAACAGAGGTTCAAGGATCGTGCGACTCTTTTCATAATGCTCGATCGCCCTTTCAAACTCGCGTAGCTGGTGATAAGTAGCGCCGAGACGCGACATGGTCCAGCCATAGTCTCTGATAGCCTGTCTCGCTTGTTGGGGCGTAAAGTGCTGGGGGCCGTTCGCGCCAGGTTGAAGACTTCTCAACTTCTCTTCAAGCTTCTCAAAAGAAGTACGCGCCAGATTGTAGTCTTCACGACGATACGATTCGAGACCACTGCGGATTAGCTCGCCACGTTCGAGTGCGCTGGCCACTTGTTGCGCACTTCTTTGAGCCTCAATGGTGGCGGCGTTGGCTTTCTCCGTTGCGATCTGTGCCACGTGAAGATTTTCTTCGGCTTCCCCTTTTTGTTCGGTAGCGAGTTTAGCGGCGGCTTCTGCTCGTTCCTTTTCATCCGCCGCCACCTTCTGAGCTTCGAGCGCCTCCTTTTGACTATTAACGGCCGCGACTGCCTGGTCCTGCGCATAACTTTCCGCGTGCCGCGCGGCCTCAGCGGATAGCTCTGCGTTTCTCCTGGCTAACTCTGCTGCCTCGCGGCTTTGTAATGCTGATGAGCGTTGGTTCCATGCAAAACCGGCGGTTGCAACCGCGAGCAGCAGGATCACACACAGCGCCGCGATCAGCACACGCATCCGACGTGCGGCGCGCTTTTGCAACTCAACGAACTGCTTGGTCTTTTCCAGTTCTCGTTTGTCGCGTTCTATCTCTTCATTGCGCTTCTTCTCTTCGGCGGCCATTTTTTCTTCACGAGCAATGCGACTTTGCTCGAGATACGTCATCGCCGTTTCGAAGTCGGGATGGTAACGCTCGCCCCAGGCTTTAGTCGGATGCGACTTATCACGCCAGTCGAGTGCGAATGAGAGTGCGGGATCCTGCATCAATCCCTCGCCGCCTTCGCGGTGCAGTACGGCAGTCTCCGCAACGCGACGATAGACTCTGACTGACTGTCCCTCCTCGTTCACCCAGTCTTTGAGTCGTTGCCAGTTGCGAATCAAACTCTCGTGCGAGATGTCGATCACAGAATCGGCATGCAGCTCCGTGCCTGCAGGCGGCATGAGAAACGAACGGCCACCACGACGGAAGACATCGATAACAGCGATCACTTCCGCAACGCTCGCGCCAGTGATCTCGCAGATCGTGCTGAGTCGAGTGGGACGGCGGATCTCGCGATTGTCTGCGCCGCGTTCACTGAGCGCCTTGAACAGTACCTCCGCGATCTTGCGGCTGCGATCATCCGGCAACTCATTGAACGCTTCGTCAGCGTGACGCGAAAGTGCGTCAGTCATCGTGCCGATCGCTTCGTAATGTTCGAGTCCGATCGGCTCGCCGTCATGACGATTTGCCTGCCAGTGCTCCCACGTGCGCATCAACGCATGCTGGAGAATCGGCAGTTGATCGGGATTGTCGCCTACGTCGTTCAACAGACGATTGATCAGCGGTTCGCTTATCTTTCCGCGCGTGACGCCGACCGGTCCGGTGACTGCGAAGCGACGCTCATCGCGCGTCATTCGCGGTATCAGATATTGACCGTCGTTGATTGCTTCAGGCAGACCTTGAAACTGCGCGCAGTCACCGAGAAAGTCGGAACGCATCGTGAGCACGATGTAGATCGACAGCTCGCGCTGTTGCGCAGCTTCGAGCAGGAGTTTTACAAACGCTGATGCTTCGTCGACGCTGTGCGTAGCGCGGAAGCGAAACAGCTCTTCAAACTGGTCCACCACGACGAGTAGTTTCTCGTGTTCGCCGAGTCGAGCCTCGCGAGCGACATTCAGGATACCGAGCGAACCACTTCTCAATGTCGCTTCAATGATTGCTTCTGATTCTTCAGGTGACAGGCCCATGCCCGCTTCTGAAAGCACGTCTTTCTTCGCGAGCTCAGCAGCGAGATTTCCGATCGGATTACCGCCCGGTCTCATCACTGCAATGCGCCAACCCGAGCCGGCGCCCTTCATCATTCCGCCGCGCAACGCCGGCATCAAACCGGCACGAATCAATGAAGACTTACCACTGCCCGAGGTGCCGACGACCGCGAGGAATCGCGCGCGTGAGAGTCGCGAGATCAACTCGTCCGCTTGTCCTTCACGACCGAAGAACAGACGGTATTCGTCTGTTTCAAATGGACGCAAACCGGGGAAGGGATTCTTGATCGGTTTCGATCCCATTATTGTTGCCCTCCTTCCGAGGAATTCACGGCGGTGACGAAATCACGCAGGTCCTCGGGATCGAACGACTCATAATTGCGAATTACATAAGGCACGAGGTGCGTGAGAAAGTCTTCTTTTTGATCGCTCTGCGGCGCGCCGACGTAAACGGCACTCGCCATCCAATCGTCTTCGCGGCCGTAGCCGTATGCTTTCTCGAGGTCTTCGAGGTTCTTTCGCACCCACGGCTCATCACCGTTGCCGAAGTAAACGAGCGCCGCGTCGCATTCGCGCAGGTTCTTGTGATGGTAGTCCATGAGAGTTGCGGCGCTGTCGCCGTCGAACCAGGTGATCACCTCGATGTTTTGTTTGAAGAGATATTCTTTTATTGGCCGTACCAGAGATCGATCGCGGTTCTCACAGATGAGATAAACCTGCTTCAGTTTTGAGCGACCATTTTGTTTTGAAGGCGTTGCAGCGACTTTCGCCGGCGGATTGAGTTTTTCGATGATGCGCGTTTTCAAGTCTTCGACGCTTGTTTGCAACAGCTCGGCGCCGCAACCGATTCGTTGTTGCAGACCCGTGATGAAAGTTTTTTGACGCTCGTCAGTGACTTCGAGCGCAGGCGTCATCAAGCCCTGGGGCATCCACAGCAGTCGTGTGAACGAAGAATCGCGTGAGCAACGTTGCGCCGAGAGATCTTCCTGAATCGAAACGATGGAGCGGGGGTCGTCTTCCGGTGCGGCGCCGTAGCGTTTGCCGATTAGATGAACAGACAGTATCGAACGTCCGAGCGCCTTGAGTACCGCTGCTTCAGTTTCCTTCAACTCCTCGGTGGGCAGTTTCTCTTGTGGCAACACACCGTAACCGCGCTGTCGCAGCTCGTCACGGACAAGGTCGCGCTCCTGGGTCAGGTCGGAAGTTGTTTCGGCGAGATAGATAAACTTCTGTGGACCTTCTGTCGGCAACTCCTTCGTCGCGCGTTTGTCGCCTTCCTTCACTACCGCGAGCAGAGTCGACATGTCCCAGGCGAGACGACGCAACACGGTCCAGTATCTTGGATCTTTGGCTGGTACGACGTCAGGACTGAATTCCACCGGCATGTCGCCTTCCATTTCGTAGAAAGCGTGACCGATCAACTCGCGTAACTGTTCCGGCTCCTTCTTCGCGAGATTAAAAAGCAACGGCGTCTTGATCACTTTGAAGATTCGCGAACGATGCGCGGGCGCGTTGGGGAGTGGCGGGTTTTTGGAGAATGCTTCGAGCTCGCGCAGGCACCAGTCTGACTGCACATAACGTGGTGAAACGATCGGAACGAACAACAACGAGTTTGAAATGCCTTCTTCGATTGCGGCGCGGAGGAGAGCATCGCCGGTGAGACTGCGTTGGTCGCGCCAGACCTTTGGTTGATAGCCGAGAGTGCTGCTGATCAGACGTGGCAGCCGTTCGACGAGAAGATCGACCCAGCCTTTAACGTCGCCTGCCGGATCCTCGTCATCGAGGTGTCCGTAGCTTATGAAGATGTCGTATTTAGACGGCATATCGTGTTCTCAGGAGACGCGGAATGATGAAGTCAAACCGAAGGCGTGTCGCGAGAAAATCATACACGAAACCATCCACAGATTACACAGATGATCAATAAAATCTGTGTAATCTGTGGATGAGATTTAAATTTGGTCAAGTTGCCGGCGAACAGATGCGGCATGGTTTGAAGCCGTGCGATAAGGCTTCCGAGGCCGTCGAAAAACCAACCCGATTTTTGGTCGAGATGTGATCGACCCAGTCGCAGTTCTCCACGTGATAAATCCCAAGCACGATGTTTCCGACGAACGGATCCGAAATCGTGGGAGTAACGGCCGACGTTGGCGAGAAATTAACCGGCGGCATCCATGGAGTTGCCTGCACTGGCGGAGGCGCCGAAATTGCGGGCGGTGGTGTCCATGTCGGCTTAACATGCGCTGGTGGTGTATGTGCTGAAATCGCGGTTGCTGCGGTTGATGAAGTCGCAAAAGACGATGACGCGGCAGGCCCCGGAATCGTCGGCGGCTGCCACCTACCCGGACCTAACTTCTTCGCTTTGCGCGATTCCTCTTCCGCTTTAACACCACCATACACAAGACAACCAACCACCATGCAGATCAGCGCACCAAGCAAGGCGATTTCGAAGTCGAATCCAAGTCCCCGCATTGCAGTGTAACTGGCCCAGTACCACAGCAGAAAGTACTTCCGCAAAAATTCTTTCGAAAACGTAACCGCGTTGGCCAGCACGTCGTGCGGATCTGTGATCAGCGGGATCGGCGCGGGCGTTGGTGAACTAAAGACCGATTGCAAAAACGGTGATCCGGGCGTCGTCGGGGTCGAAGCTCCACGATTCTTCTCCTGCCATGACACCCAACGAACCGGTTCTCGTTCCTTAGGACGCTCCGCCAACACGACCTCGCGTGTTTTGGTCGTCGCATCAATATCGACGGGGGCTGTCATCCACGATGGTAGTTTTGACTGGGCTTGTACGAGATCGAGCAGTGATGGAACTTCATCAGGTGCACCGGTCGCCGCGTTCGCGAGCACATCGGCAAGCCGCGCATGCTCTGGTCCAAGCTCGCGGATCTTGGTGAAGAGCTCAGACGACGCTGGATCCGCAAAGTCCATCTTCGTGAACAGCAGGTTCTCGTCGTGATGCTCGTGCCACAGCGCGGGCTGCTCCGCCACCGACAACAGAGACAGGTAGATCACGAGTGAAGAGAAGTTATCGAGATTACTGTCAAACTCTAAAGCCGTCCGGCGTGGGTGCTGGTAGTGTTGATGTCCGACTTCACTCGCGGTCCATCCAGCCATCGCGGGGACAAAAATTCCATCGTGATCGACCAGACGCAGTTGCCCGTGTTCGACGATGATGTTGCCGTGTTGCAGATCGCCGTGCGCAATACCCGAAGCTCGCAACGCGCCCAGCAGTCGTAACCACTGTTCCGAGAGGTGCAGCAACACCTCGGGCCGGTTCAGCATTTCACTGATGTAGAGATCGAGTGTCGGCCCTTCGATCCACTTCATAAACAGAATCGGAAATCGATTGCCGCCGACGAGAATTCCTTCGGGCGCGTAAGTGAACTCTGACAGGTATGCAACAGGCGAATTTGCGAGATGTGCCTGGATGGCCCTGTAACGCTGATCGCGATCGCCGAGATAGCCGCGGAAGCAGCGCACGGCGAAGTCGGCGTCGCCGTTCATCGAGTTGAGTTTGTAGACATAAGCGAATTGGCCCGACGTTACGAGCGGCATTCCGAGTCGATCGACAGCCGGCAGCGTGTTGCGCAGGTGCGGATGTGCAAAACAGATCGACGGGCACTGGATGGCTTCAGTGAAATACCTTGCAGAAGGCCAATTCCTCGGGAGTGCACCGGTTTGTGAGGACGAAAGAACCACTAGTTAATTCTCCGCTTGATTTCGATTCGGACGATGGCGATATCGTCGTTACGTATTCTGCCAGCTTGTCGCTCGCCGTCAAAGAAACGGCGCAGCTCTTCGTCGTCTTTCCCCGTCAAAAAGTCTGGATCGAAATCGCCGTTCTCGAAACGCTGCAAACACCATGATGCGGCCGCGTCTGATGCGAGTAACAGCACGTCGCTATTTTCACAAACTCCGGAATCGACTACGGCCGCCTGCATCGTGCTTTCGTGTAACGCGGCATTCGACGCCACCAGTATCGGTGTTGAATTGAAGCACTCGGAACGCGAGAGCGGGAGACCCTTCAAAAGCGCCGCACCGCGACAATGCAACAGACACGTATCGCCGAGCGCGATCGCTTTCCACGACGGTGTGCTGCTTTTGAGATCCAGCTCGATGCCGACGAACGCCGCAAACGATCCGGTGCGTGCTTTTTCTTCGGAATACCACGACAGGGTTAGACCGTTCCAGGAGTCGTGAAGTTCCCGACCTTCGGTCGCGACCCACTTGCGAAACTCTTCGAGCGTCAGTGTTGCTTCGTTTCGCACCCAATGTTCGGCAAGGTTCCTGGCCCACTGTTGTGCGTGGAATGCTTCGGTCGCGCCGTCGGTAACTGCAAAACGGGCGGTTTGGATGTCGAAGGCGATCGCGTCTTCGCACTCAGAGGCATCGTGATCCAGCTTCGGCAGCAGCAACTGCCGGAGTTGCAGGTCCCACATTGCACTCTGTTTGGCTGAGCTCAAGACATCTCCGTTTTATCTACATCCATCCATTTATAAGGAGTCATGCCGGTCAGGCTGGTGCCGATTTCATAAAACTGAACGATCGACGATGGATCTCCATTGAACACAAACCCGCGCGAGCCGTCGACTGCATGAACACCGAGTTGCGCTGCCGCGGCGAGAAAGTTGGTCGGCAATGGACTCGAGATCGCATACAGCGCGCGCGCAAATCCGTCGGGAAGAGAACCCTCTTCGGTTGGATACTCAATCTTCGCTGAGCGTCGCGTGGAAATATGGCAGTTAAATAAAAGCACGTGACCGTCGTCTGTTCCGAGTGACATGATCTGCCGGCCGATCTCGTCCGGGTCGCCGTCACTCGATTCGCCGTCCGTGAGATGCAGAATGGTCGGCGGAAAACCGCGCGGGTGCTCGGACAGCCAACGCTGGAGAATGTCTTTCACTCTCGTCAGCGCCTCACACATCGGGGTCTTTCCGTCGGCTGTGGGATGAATCCAAACCGGATAACGCACGGGTATCTCAACCCAACTCCCGGCGCCGTCCGAGACTCTCTTGTAACTACTCTTCACCTGCAAAGGGTAATCAGCGACCTCTGAGATCGGCACCATGTCGCGCGCCGCCAGCGGACCGGAAAAGCAGGTCGAAACGTTGCGTCCATAACCGATGACGGAGACGTGGTAATAATTCCGGACTTCCTCGGTTTTGGTGCAGCGAATTACAAGATCGTGCAGGGTATGATTTACAACCTCGGCGACGAATTCCGCTTTTTTACGGACGGAGTCGCCACTGAACGAGTCGCCCATCGAGCCTGATTGATCTATCAGAAGAATAATGCACGTGGGGTTTGCGCGGGTGATCTGGGCCGAATACATTGCGGGCTATTTTATTACTGACAGGCGATGTGCGCCAGAGGCCGTTGTTCTAAACACCATTTTATGGACAAGGTGACGAAATAGAGGTTATATAACTGTGTTCTATTCCTGAAATTCCCCGCGCCCAGCGTTAAGAGTTCAAAACCAATCGAGCATGGTGGTGTGTGTTGATTCCAATGTGCGTTTCGACAAACTCAATCTGCGTGCTCCACAAGCGCGCCCAACAAAGGAGACACCATGAAGAAGTTGTTATCGATCGCTGCGATGCTTCTAATCGCCGCGCCGGTAGTTGTCTTTCGTCAACCCGTCGCGAAACCCCAAACATATGTTCCGAAAGCTGAACTGTGTGTCGGTAACGTAACTACTAACGTCCTGTGTTCAAAGCTGCCGGCATACATCGGACCCGATCCGCCATTGGAAAAGGCCCTACTCGGCTATAAGGGACTCTTCGCAGGATTGCCACAGAGTAAAGACACGGATGTGGAAACGCCCTTCGACAATATGGCGTGGCAGATGTTTGTTGCGCTCAACTGGGCGGCGAGCGAGGTCGATCAGCCACCATCAAGGGGATTGACGATGCCGGGTACTCGGGTTTTCCAGAAGTATAGAAAGGTTAGCTCGCTCTTCCACGACCCCAACGCGAAGATTGCTGCGTGCCCCAGCACGATAGTTGTACCGAAGTTCTTCATCGGCTCAGACAACAGTGGAAAGCCGAGCCCGAATCACGAGGAGTATCTACAGGCCTCCACCAACTTGCCTTTGATTGACGTCAATGGAAATTGGACAATCTTTGAGCGCCGCGTGAACGATATTGAGGCTCAGTATTTGTTGGCGCCAAATAACGACCCAACTCAGACACTTACAACCATGACAGGGCAGGGGAGATTTATCGCGAGCAATCCGAACGGCGCCCGATTCACGGCCTCAGATGCGAGTCAAACCGGCAAGGTCGGTTCGATCGAAATCAAAACTGCGTGGCGCATCATCGACCCGAGAACCGGCGATGATCCATCACGTTATTTCACCCAAACCGCGATCATTGGTGTGCGCTCGAATCTTGTTAAGACCGGTCAGCAGTTTTGCACCTCTGTGACGTTGGGCCTGGTGGGCATGCACATCATCCAGCGCAATCCGGTCGATCCCAAGAACCCGCAATTGCTGCCAAAATGGATATGGGCCACCTTTGAGCACGTGGACAATGCTCCTGTGGCGCAGTCGCCGTGCGATGTTGGTAACCCTTTGGGCTGCCCTGGCCCGTCCTGGCTCAACCAGCCGAGTTGTGGACCTGCTAAGCCAGAGTCTGGGATCCGTTACTCCTATTACAAGCCGCTTAGTGGTACTCAAGCTACCAACATTCGACCCCGATCACCTCGTGCATCAACGGACCAACCGCAATTCTACTGGAATCGAACACAGCCCTACGCGACAGGCAATACCACCGCCGACACGGCTATGCCCCAGGCAACTCGGTGCTTTTCGATTTACCAGACTACGGATCAGCTAAACACGCAATGGCGAAAGGCTTTAGCTGACGTCAAGTCACCGTTTCAGTATTACATGTTGGTGGGAACGCAGTGGGGAGCTAATGTCGAACATGCGGGAGTTCAGGTTATGCCGACTGATGCTGTGCCCGATATGCTCTCGAATATAACTCTGGAGACCTATATACAGAACAACACGAAGTTTGGTCCGAACGGCGGACCTGGCTCGTGTATTAGCTGTCACGCCGTGGCCAAACTTCCTGCCGGCACCAAGCCGCAGTCTGACTTTAGTTTCCTACCGAGCCTGGCCAAACCCGAAACCGCACGCAGTCTGTTCGAGACACCGAAATGAAGCTGGCCCTTCAAAGGAAAAGGCAAAAGGCTTTCGCCTTTTGCCCTTCTCCCCAGCAAAACTAATTTCACCTCAGCTAATTATTCCGGTTGCCGGGCGATGCGTTGCTATTGGGACTGCTATTCGCGTTGTTGGAGTTAAGGGGACGAACACCTGAAGTGTTCTGATTCCCATTGTTGTTTTGCACAACACCCACATTCGCTGGAGCAGTGTTCGAGTTCAGGTTCGAATTGCTGTTCGCAGAGTTACTGTTGGAAGCGGTGCTATCGCAACCTCCAAGACCAACCACCGCAAGCAGACTCATAATGACTAATGTTCGCTTCATCCTATTCCTTCCTTCGAGGCGTTTGTTTAGCGATAAACCTCTTCGCCGCGATTTCTCTTCCAATCTTCCTCGAAGTATGCAGCGTCATCAGAATTACGCGGTGTTACGCCCATCATGATTCCGCCCTTCTTGATTCCTTCTTCGTATTTCTTGACGCGTTCCTCTGGTATTCCTGAACCGATGAGAGCGCCTATCAATCCACCTGTCGCGCCACCAGCTCCTGCTCCCGCCAATCCTGCTGCGATTGGACCAGCAATCAGTAACCCGAGTCCTGGTAACGCCAAAGTAGTGCCGATTGCGGCGATTGCGGCTAACGTTGCTCCGACTGCCCCACCGATCGCCGCGCCCGTCCCCGCGCCTTCAAGCGCCTTATTTCCGAGTTCCGTTTCACGACCATCTTCGGTGAAATGTTTCTTTCTTGTTTCATCCGACATGACAAGGTTGACGTCATCTTGTTTGTAACCTCGCTCGACGATGAAACCGTACGCGCGCTCCGCGCTTTCCCTGTCTGGGAATAGTCCAGTAACCATGTTTGACTCTGCGCGCCTCGATGTTGATGTTTCTGCCATTTTTCTCCCCTTGCTTAATATGTTTGCGGTTAAGTGAATGAATCTGTCGATTTCTATATCACTTCGATTAATGCGTACTCCGGTTACTGCAATTTTGGAGCCGCCCGCCTTACAACCTTGACTACGGCCTCACATTCTATTATTAACCTCGCGACTGTTCGCTCATTACCCATCTGATTAGTCAGCCCAATCCGCAAAGGAGCCCCCATGGCCGACAAAGAAACTGTCGCAGTCGATTCAACCGCAAGAGTCAACAAAGTAGCGTCGGGGAATGGGGACAAACCCCAACCGAGCTCGTATCAGCACGCGCTCATTCCCCCGCGCGACAGCAAAGTCATAAAGGAAGCGCTGGTGATCCTGCGTGGTGCTCAGGAAACGCCGCAAAGAATGCTGGAGCTAGCCACAAAGCTGAAAGGTGAGCTGCGCTTCTCCTATGCACGTCGACTACTGTTGCGCGCCAGTAATCACAAGGATACCTCCCTGGATCAAGAGCTGCGCGAGAAGATAATTCAGCAGCTTGCACTCTGCACTTATAAAGATGAAGACTTGCCTGCGGATGAACGACTCGATCGCGCTCTCGAGATACTGCGCGAGATCGCCGACTTCAAAAAGACTACCGTCCAGGAAACGCTCGGTTTGATCGGAGCGATATACAAACGAAAATGGGAAATTGACAACCAGCGCGAGAACCTCGAGCAGTCGCTGGTTTACTACCTGCGCGGTTACGAACAAGGACCAACCAATGACCAGGGCTACACCGGAATCAATGCAGCGTACATTCTCGATCGACTGGCCAAGTTGGAAGAAACGCAAGCAAGAAAGTCCGGTCGCGAGTATGTTGATAAGGAGTACCGCGACAAGGCGCGCTCGATTCGAGAAACGATCGTCAAAGACGTCGGGTCGTTAATTGACGATCCCGATCATAAGTGGCTCAACGATAAGTGGTGGTACTACGCAGCCGTCGCCGAAGCACATTTCGGACTGCAACACTACGATGAAGCAGTTCAGTGGATAAAAGACGGTCAGGCGATCGGAAAAGTTTATGAATGGGAACTCGAAACCTGCGCGCGTCAACTCGCTTCAATTGCTTATCTTCAGCCAGCTCAAGATCTAGACCACGCATGGGATGCTATCAAACGTGCGTTCGGCGCTGATGCGATACCGCGTTCAGCTTTCACCGGCAAAGTCGGTTTGGCATTGTCCGGCGGAGGCTTTCGCGCTTCGCTGTATCACATAGGCGTCCTTGCGCAACTCGCCGAACTCGACCTGCTGCGCAAAGTCGAAGTCTTGTCGTGCGTCTCAGGCGGATCGATCCTCGGCGCTCACTACTACCTGAAAGTACGTCAGCTTCTGCAAACAAAGACTGATGCTGAGATCACTCGTGCAGACTATATCCAACTGGTCCACGAGATGATCGACGAGTTCGTCGCCGGCGTACAGAAGAACATCCGCACTCGTGTCGCGGTCAATCCACTGAAGAACTTTCGGATATTCTGGAGCAACGAGTACTCGCGAACGACCAGGGCAGGGGAGTTGTACGAGCAGCATCTTTATTCAAGAGTGAATGATGGCCACACTAACGGCGCACGCTGGCTGAATGATTTGACGATCGCGCCACGAACAAACGTTAACGGCGAGGCCTTCAACGACTCATCGTTTGCTCCGAAGTATCAAAACTGGCGACGTGATGCGAAAGTGCCGATCATGGTGCTCAACGCCGCGACTCTCAACACTGGTCACACGTGGCAATTTACAGCGACGTGGATGGGCGAAGCGCCGGCTGGAATCGATAGCGAGATTGACGGCAATGATCGTCTGCGTCGCATGTACTACCCCGATGCGCCTGAAAATCACCAGAAAATACGACTCGGTCAGGCAGTCGGTTCATCCGCGGCGGTCCCCGGAGTTTTTGAACCACTGACAATGGACAATCTCTATCCGGATCGCATTATCCGGCTGGCGGATGGAGGCGTCGCCGACAATCAGGGCGTGGACACATTGCTCGAACAGGATTGCAAGGTAATGCTCGTCAGCGATGCGAGCGGCCAGATGGAATCGCAACCGGCATCGAGCAAGAGCATCCTCGGAGTTTTACTGCGCACGAACAGTATCTTTCAGGCTCGGATTCGTGAGGCTGAGTATAACGATCTGAAAGGCCGTCGTCGTTCGAACCTCCTGCGCGGTTTCATGTTTGTTCACTTGAAAGGCGATCTCAACGTGGATCCGGTCGATTGGATTGACTGTTTAGATCCTTACGATCCGCGCGAAGACGTGCAACCTCTCTGGCGGCACGATCGGTATACACGCTATGGCATTGCGAAAGATGTCCAGCAACTTCTTTCAGCGCTGCGCACTGATCTTGATTCTTTCTCCGAAGCGGAAGCTTACGCTCTGATGACGAGCGGATACCGGATGACCGAGTTTCAAATCAAACAGGAGAAATGCGTCGAAGGTTTTTTTGAGCCCACGCAGGACGAGCCGTGGAAGTTTTTGGAGATTGAAGACTTCATGAGGGATTCAGGTAAGGGAAACAAGTACCTGAAGAAACTGCTGACTGTGGGCAGTAGCAGCGCCTTCAAAGTTTGGCATATCGATCCGTTTCTGAAGAACCTTGCGCGTGTCGTGTTGGTCATAATTGCTGCCGCGATAATTGCGCTGATTTACTCCTGGTGGACCACGCCTTTACCTGAGTCGCTCTCACAGCGAGTGACGGATGTAACAACTGCATCAGCGACGGCTGTCAAAGGGCTAACCTTTCAAAAAGTTGGGCACTACATCTATGACGCGATCGTCATGATGCTCGTCTTTGCAGCGTTGGCCAAAGTTCTGACGGCACTGTTCGGCACCTTCGTTTCTCAGCACGCCATCGGTTTGGTGCGTTGGAAAGACACCGTGAAACGAATAGCGTTGGGGCTCATCATCAGCACGATCGGCTTTGTCGCCGCCGCGCTGCATGTATACATTTTCGACAAACGGTTCCTGAGTATGGGAACATTGCAGAAAGTCAAAGCCAAGAACGGCTAAACCCGAGTTTTGCCACAAAGAGGCACAAAAGCACAAAATGATTCAATAACCATTTGTGTTTTTGTGCCTCTTTGTGGCGAGATATAAATCTGGAGGAGGATCGACATGTCTCTTTGGGGTCATTTGGAAGATAGATACGCTACCGAACGCCCACGAAAGCTGCTTGCGCTCGACGGCGGCGGGATTCGTGGGGTGCTTACGTTACAAGTCCTTATACGAATGGAAGAAATGCTCGCGGAGAAGAGCGGGCAGGGTGAAAACTTTCGCCTTTGCAATTATTTCGACTACATCGGCGGTACCAGCACCGGCGCGATCATCGCCGCAGGTCTCGCCATCGGCAAATCAGCGCGCTTCCTGTCCGACTTCTACCAGGAAGTTGGACCAGCAATGTTCGAGAAGGCTTTCATCCTCCGCCGTCTCAAACACCTCTACAAAAGCGAGCCGCTGACAGAGAAGCTCAAAGAAGTGTTCGGCGCGGACACGACGCTCGACTCCGACAAGCTGAAGTGCCTGCTGCTCGTCGTCACCCGCAACGTCACGACTGACTCGCCCTGGCCCATCAGCACTAATCCATACGCAAAGTACAACGCACCTGATCGCGCGGATCGAAATACGCAGATCCCGCTCTGGCAACTCGTGCGCGCCAGCACCGCGGCGCCGGTGTTTTTCCCGCCCGAAGTCGTGCAATGGGATCCAAAGGACGATTCGAAAGCATTTCTGTTCGAAGACGGTGGCCTGACGCCCTACAACAATCCCGCGTTTTTGATCGCGCGTATGGCAACGCATCCGGCGTATAAGCTCAACTGGCCCACGGGTGAAAAGAAGCTGTTAGTGATGTCGATCGGCACAGGCTCCGCGCCGACAGCAGATGCCGATGTTTACAGTGGCGGCAAGAACGCCTTCTCGAATCTCGTAAGCTTCCCCGGTGCGTTGATGTACGGCTCCGCAGTCGATCAGGACATCAACTGCCGCGTCATCGGTCGCTGTATACATGGTGGTGAGTTCGACAAAGAGATCGGTCGTTGCGACACGGCGATCGATAGCGAAGTCGGCGATCTGGTAGATCGCGGCGATCCGATTCCGGATGACTTAGGCCGGCAGTTTACTTACGCGCGTTACAATGCAGAACTGTCGAAGAAATGGCTCACGAAACGTGGACTCGGAGACGTCGAACCAGCGAAAGTTTCCCAGCTCGATTCAATCGCAGCCATTCCCGATCTGATCCGCGTCGGACAGACGCTCGCAAAGGAAGTCAGCATCGATCATTTCCGGCTCGATCATTTTGGGCAGTTCTACCAGTGAGGTGAGGAGCAGCAATAATGCGAGCGTTCATCATCCGGCCATTCGGCACGAAGAATGAAATCAACTTCGACGAGGTCGAGAAAAAGCTGATCGATCCGGCGCTCAATCGCCTGGAGATCACGGGCCGGACGACGATGGAGATCCGCCGGCAGGGAAACATTCGTCTCGACATGTTTCAGCGTTTGCTCACGGCCGACCTCGTGATTGCCGACATCTCCATTCAGAACGCAAACGTCTATTACGAGTTGGGTGTGCGTCACGCTCTACGCGGGAAGCACACCTTCATGATTCGCGCGCGCGGCGCGGGCATCAAGGCTGACGAGGTTCCTTTCGACATCAAGACCGATCGTTATCTCGCTTACGACGGTGTGGACCCGGCAGCTAGTGTTGAAGACTTGTATCTGGGCCTGCGACAAACGATCAACTCCGAGGGAGATGACAGTCCGGTCTTTCAAATGCTGCCCGATCTCGACGAGCAGGATCGCTCGCGCTTTCTTCCGATTCCACGCGATTATCGCGAGGAAGTTGAACGTGCAACACGAAAGAAAGAGCTCGGCGATCTGGAGTTGCTAGCAGACGAGGCGCGCGGTTTCGAATGGGAGATCGAGGGACTGCGTCTGGTCGGCCGGGCGCAGTTTAATTTGAAAGCGTTCGAAGGCGCGCGCGCGACGTGGGAGGCAGTACGCAAGCAGGACCAGTTAGATGTCGAGGCGAACACGTTGCTCGGCACGATCTATCAACGTCTTGGCGATCTAACCAGTTCTGATCAGGCTTTGCAGCGCGTGCTCAATCGCAGCGGACTCGACAAGGAAGGTCGTGCGGAAGCGCGTTCGTTGTTGGGTCGCAATGCCAAGTCTCATTGGACCGACGAGTGGAGACAGGCGACGTCGTTGCCGGATCGCCAGCGCCGCGCGCTTGTCTCGCCTTACCTCGATGAATCGTTCGAGGCTTATAACGCTGCTTTCAAGGAGGATCTCAACCATTTCTACTCCGGACTAAATACACTCGCGATGCTGACTATCCAGACTAAGTTAGCAGAGCTCATGCCGGACGTTTGGGCCGAGCGGTTTGACGACGATGATAGCGCGGAGCGCGAGCTCAAGTCGCGAAACACTCAGGTCCAAAAGCTATCGGCATCTACAGATCTATCGTTGAAGGCAACGTCGGAACGTCTTGAACGAGAGCAGCGCAAGGATGTTTGGGTGGAGATCAGTGAAGCCGATCATTGTTTTCTTACTTCGAACAGACCGGCGAAGGTTTCGAGTGCTTTCCGGAAAGCGCTCGTTGATGCACCTGCGTTTGTGAGTGATGCGGTTCGACGCCAGCTCAGCATGTACCAGGATCTCGGTTTGCTCAAAGAAAATGTCGAAGCGGTTTTGAGTGTGCTCGAACCTGCTCCAGTTGTTACGGAGGTGGCTGCTGCTCCCAAGCGCGTGCTTCTGTTTACTGGTCACATGATCGACGCTCCCGGACGTGCCGAGCCGCGGTTTCCGCCGGATAAGGTTGAGATTGCGAAACAGAAGATTACAGATGCGGTTGCTGAGGAACAACAGGTTGCGGGTGGTATTGCATACGGTATTGCAGGATGTGCGAGTGGTGGCGATATTCTGTTCCACCAGGTTTGCGAAGCGATGAATATCCCGACGCGCATCTTTCTTGCAGTGCCGCGCGAGCTTTATATCCGCGAATCTGTCGCGCAAGCTGGTCCACAGTGGATTGAAGAGTTCAATCGTCTCGTAAGGACGCGGCCGGTGCGCGTGTTGTGCGAGTCGAAGGATCTGCCGCGCTGGCTTCAGGACAAACCTGATTACAACATCTGGCAACGCAACAACCTCTGGAACCTGCACAACGCGCTCGCTGCGGCAGGCGGTGAGAACGTAACGCTGATCGCATTGTGGAACGGTGCGACTGGTGATGGCGCAGGCGGCACCGCCGACATGGTCCAGAAAGCGCAGGAGCGCGGCGCGAAGACGATCATCCTCGACACGAAGAAGATCTTTGTTTAGCCACAAAAAGGCACAAAAAGCACAAAATAAGAGTTCGGAGTTCAAGCTTTAGCTTGCTCGCTTGCACTCTGAACTTATTTTGTGCTTTTTGTGCCTTTTTGTGGCTACTTCTCGAAGACGTGGATTGAGTAGCCTTGGGGAAGAGTCGGTTGTACTGTCTGCCAGACGTCTGGTGGTATTTCTCCTGCTTCGAGTAACACCGCCTTCTCGATTACCGGAATCGTCTCAAGCTGTCGGTAGCCGCGTTTCAAAAACAATTCTTCGGGATTGTCGATCGTGAACTTGAAGGTTGCGCCCATCCCGGTGAGCTTCTCGTGAATCGTGCCGGCGTTCTTATCTAAAAACTCTCTCGTCATCAGATCACAAATCAGTTTATGTCGTGGAAACAGATGATTCAGTGTCTCCAGTAACTTTCCGATCGTTGCTTCCTCGAGATACATCAAGACGCCCTCGATCACAACGGTTACCGGGCTGCGACCCGAGAAGGCAGCGAGCTTTTGTTCGAGTGAATCAGTGGCAAAGTCGATCGAGATACGCTGGAGCTCGTTGTCGCTGTTTGCAGCAGGCAGTCGCTCCTCTTTGTAAGTGATCACCTGCGGCTCATCGAGCTCGATCCACGTTCCGCCTTTCAGCCTGAAAGCGCGAGTATCAAAGCCCGCCCCGATGATCACCACAGTCAGATTCGGATTCGCAAGCAACTCCTCGCGCAGTAGATCGTCGATGAGCCGATGACGCGCGACGTTGGACATATTCGGTCTTACTTCGTCCCTGAAAGTTTCGAGGATCTGTAGTCCCTGCTCGTTCATGAAGACTTTCGCGTACGTGTCGCCACAAACAGGCTTCTCGCGCTCAGCGTCCTGCATGCGCACACCACAACAATAAAACGCGGTCTTTGAAATCGGTTTCATGCAGTCTAAGATATAGCGATTATGGCGCAAGACCAAACAGACGAATCAATTCGAAAGCACGTGCTTTACCTTCTAAGAGGCGGCGGCGCTCATTTATCATTCGACGATTTTGTGAACAGCTTTCCGCCTGATCTATGCAACCGGCAGATTGAAGGACTGCCTTACACGCCCTGGCAAGTTCTCGAACACATGCGCCTCGCGCAATGGGACATACTCGAGTTTAGCCGCGATCCGGATCACATCTCACCGGAGTTTCCAAAAGGTTACTGGCCCAAGCCCGACGAACTCGGGAATCCGACGTTGTGGAAACAGACAATCGATCAGTTTCGTAACGACCTGCAACAGATGGAAGCACTCGTCGAGAATCCATCAACTGATCTGCACGCGAAGATACCGCATGGCGACGGCCAGACAATCCTGCGTGAAGCACTTCTGATCGCAGATCACAATGCTTACCATCTCGGTGTGCTGGCGGTGATGGCTCGCATCGCCAAAACAGTTTCTAAATAGTGGCTCTTCCGATAGCACATGGTCTGCTTGGCGCGAGCGTGGTGGCGGCGTTGTATCCATCGCCTAAACACCGTCGGAAGATGCTACTGGTCGGCGCTTTCCTCGGCATCGCTCCCGATTTCGATTACGCCTTGAACTGGCTGCAGATCGACTGGGGTGGATGGCATCACGGTTTCACCCATTCGATTCCGTTTGCACTCGTCGTCGGCTTGGTGATGATCGCCATCTTCCGAGACTGGCAGATGCGCAGCTATCTCGCTTTCACCCTCGCTTATATGTCGCACACGCTGCTCGACCTTCTGTTCACGGAGTCGCGCGGCGTAGCACTGTGGTGGCCGTTCACGAATCATCGATACAAGCTCGAGCTGCCGAGTCTAATCGACTACACGTGGCGTCACACTTCAATGCTGGTGACTTTTGTCGACGTGCTGAAAATCTGTCTCGCCGAGTTGCTGATCTTTGGTCCGATTTTGTTGTTGATGATCTGGCTAAGACGCAGATCAGACCAACGCCTGTCCGCGAAAACCTGCGGCTAAACTCCTGCAATGTGATAAATTTCTCGGCCCATGGACAGGCCTGGGACTCACGAGCTTACTCAACTTCTGGCAGCGTGGAGCGACGGCGAGGAAGAAGCCCTCGAAAAACTCGCGCCACTCGTTCACGCTGAGCTCTACCGGCTCGCCAAACGCTACATGAGCCGCGAGCGCCCGGACCATCTCCTGCAAACTTCAGCGCTCATCAACGAAGCATACGTCCGTTTGATCGACTGGAAAGCCGTGCGCTGGCAGAACCGCGCGCACTTCTTCGGCGTTGCCGCACAAATAATGCGACGCATCCTCGTTGACTTTGCACGACGACGTCCACGTGTCGATAAAGATGTCGAAGCAATCCGCATGTCGCTTGATGCGGCGATGACGATCTCGAGCGAACGAGAACCCGATCTGCTGGCGCTCGATGAAGCCCTAAAAAACCTCGCCACGATTGACGAACGCAAGAGTCGCATCGTCGAGCTGCGTTTCTTTGGCGGACTGAGCGTCGAGGAGACTGCGGAAGTGATGCAGATGTCGTCTATCACCGTCATACGCGAGTGGAACAAAGCCAAAGCGTGGCTCTATCGCGAACTCAGCAATAACTAAAAATGGACCGCGAGCTGTGGAAACAAGTTGACGCACTGCTCGAGCAGGCGCTCGAACAACCACCCGAAGCGCGCGAAGCGTTTGTCGCAGCCGCGGCGCAGGACAATCCTGTTTTGCGCGATGAAGTCTTGAGTCTGCTGAAAGCGCAGTCGCAGGCAGCGAACTTCATGGAACGTTCGGCGATGAAAGTCGCGGCCCATGCGCTCGCGCAGGATTCAAGGATCACGACGATCGTTTCTACTCTCGTCGGCCAGGAAATCGCAACTTACAAGATCGAAAAACTCCTGGGCGCGGGTGGCATGGGAGAAGTTTACCTCGCGCGTGATCTAAAGCTCGGTCGCATGGTCGCGCTCAAGGTTCTGCCGTTGCACTTTGTTGTCGATGCCGATCGGTTGAGTCGTTTTCAACGTGAAGCACGCGCGCTGTCGTCGCTGAATCATCCGAACCTCGTCACGATCTATGAAGTCGGTGAAGCTAATGGTCTTCATTTCATCGCGATGGAATTGGTCGAAGGCAAGACGCTTTCGTCGCTGCGAGACAAGGTGAGTTTGAAAGAGTTGTTGTCGATCGTTGCGCAGGTTGCGGAAGCGTTAGGCGCGGCGCATCAATCAGGGATCATTCATCGCGACGTTAAGCCTGACAACGTGATGGTCCGGCCCGATGGCTACGCGAAGGTGCTCGATTTCGGTCTGGTGAAACTGGCTGAAGTTGAGCCAACGCCGGGAACAGCGGCACAAACGCAGCTCGGCATCGCGATGGTACATTGGCTTACATGTCGCCGGAACAGGCGTCGGGAGAGCCGGTGGACCACCGCACCGATATCTGGAGTCTTGGTGTCGTGCTGTACGAGCTCTCGACTCGTCAGAAGCCTTTTACCGGCGAGTCGCGACAAGCCATCATCAACAGAATCCTTTCGGGAGAACCAAGCCAGGCGACGACGATCGGCGCCGGACTTCCGTCAGAGCTCGATACAGTACTCAGCAAAGCACTCGAGAAGGATCGAGAGCTTCGTTACCAAACGGCTTCCGATTTCCGCGCAGACGTTCGTCGTTTGCTGCGACAGATTGATTCGTCTCCCAGCGGATCTGGCGCGCATGTGGCAAAGCCGTTCATGCGGCCGCGGTGGCTTTGGCCCGTCGTCACAGGTCTTTTGATTTTGACGACTGCGGTTTTTGCGTGGTCTGTTTGGTTGCGTGCGAGAGCAGTCACGACTGACTGGTCGCGGGCAGCACATCTGCAACTCACCAACGAACACGGGACAGAGTTCTTTCCCAGTCTCGCACCTGACGGCAAGAGTTTCGTTTACGCGAGTAAACAGAACGGCAGCTTCGATCTGTTTGTACAAAGAGTTGGCGGCAAGAACGCTACGCCACTGACGCCAAACACACCTTCCGACGAGATCGCGCCGGTGTTTTCACCCAACGGCGAACGGATCGCGTTTCGATCGACTCGCGAGCCTGCGGGAGTTTATGTGATGGAAGCGGGTGGCGAGAATGTCAGGCTCGTCGTGGCTGGTTGTCATCACCCGTCATGGTCTCCTGATGGCCGCGAAATCGTTTGCAGCACGGCCGGTCGTGATGAACCGACGACAAGGAACATCGTGTCCAGCGCGTTGTGGATCGCAAATGTCGAGACAGGCGACAAGCGTTTCCTCTGTGAACACGACGCGATGCAACCGTCGTGGTCGCCGAACGGAGATCGCATTGCGTTCTGGTTCATGCCTCCGAGCGCGGGCAGAAGCGACATCGCGACGATTTCGCGGAGCGGTGGTGAGATTGAAGTAGTGACGAAAGATGCTTCAACGAATTGGAATCCTGTTTGGTCGCCTGACGGTAAGTTTCTTTACTTCGCCAGCGATCGCAGCGGCAACATGAGCTTTTGGCGTGTTGCGATCGACGAGAAGAGTGGGAAAGTTCAGGGCGAAGCGGAGACTGTTTCGACTCCAGCAAATTTCAATCGTCACCTGAGTTTTTCGGCGAATGGCCGGCGGATGATCTACGTGCAGACCGATCAGCAGTCAAACATCCAGGGGCTCAACTTCAATGCGAATACGGAGAAGGTTACCGGTGAGCCCTTCTGGATCACGCGTGGCGATCGACACATCGTGCGTCCCGAGCTCTCGCCTGATGGGACGCGGTTCGTGATGCGCGTGGGACGTCGAACGCAGGATGACATCGTTGTCGTTAGCCGCGACGGCACGCAGTGGCGCGATCTTACTAACGACAAGTCTTTTGATCGTTATCCACGCTGGTCACCGGACGGGAAGAAGATTGCTTTTACTTCGGATCGCTGTGGTCGTTATGAGATCTGGATACTCGATGCTGATGCGACGAATCTTCGTCAAGTCACGTTCGACACTACTGGTGATACTTCATTTCCGATCTGGTCTCCGGACGGCACGCAGATCCTCTTTCGCAGTAATTTTGTGAGCACATTTTTAGATGTGAATAAAGCGTGGGCCGAGCAGGAGTTGCGAACGCTGCCAATGCCGCCTGATAACCAGCGTTTTGTCGCGTGGGATTGGTCACCTGATGGAAAGCGCCTGATTGGTAATCTCAGTGGTCCACCTTCGGTCGTTGCGACTTATTCGTTCGAGACAAAGCAATACGAAAAATTAACTGAGTTTGGCACCAGTGCGATGTGGCTGCCGGACAGCACGCGTTTCGTCTTCATCTTCGAGAAAAAGATCTATCTCGGTGACATAAAGACAAAGCGCTTACGCGAAATATTTTCCTCCGGTGAAAACGATATCCGCAGCGTCGACATCTCACCCGACGGTAAAGTCCTCTATTACTCGGTCTACACCTCCGAAAGCGACATCTGGCTCCTCGATCTGGAGTGACGTTTCCACCAAAACGTCACAACTGCGAAAGAAATGTCAAAAAGCGAAAAGACTGCGACGACGAATTTTGTTAATGCTCAGAGCGTTGGAATTCCGAAGAGAGGTGGAGAGCATGCATAACAAACGGGTGTTGACAGTAATTCATGTATTGATTTTAGTAGCGAGTTTCGCAGTCGTAGCGCGAGCGCAGGATACGCCATACCGGCTCAACGATAAGGAAGTCAAAAAATTGATGGCGCAGCTCAAGAAAGACACGGGCCGCTTTCGCAAGAGCTTCGACTCCTCGCTCGACCGAAGCCGCCTGAACGGAACGAACCGCGAAGACGACATCAATCACTTCCTGAAGAACTACGAAGACGCCACGGAACGGTTGTACAGCCGGTTCAAAGACAACAAGTCCGTGGGCGCCGACGTGGAGGCGGTGTTGGATGGCGCGGCTCAGATCGATCGCTTCATGACGCGACGGCTTGCGAGTGAAAGAGCTGAACGCGACTGGGACGCGGTTCGTCAGGATCTGCGCCGGTTAGCGGAAGCTTACAATGTCAGTTGGCGTTGGTGGTCCTGATAAAGCAATAATTAGCCGCGGATGAACGCGAATGAACGCGGATCAGAGATAGATCCGCGTTCATCTGCGTTCATCCGCGGCTAAATTTTTCCACAAAAGGACTCCATGATGAGAATGCGTACCCTGCCCGTAATCCTTGTTTTGTTGCTTGCCTGCTCCTCCGCCGTATATTCGCAGTCGCTCACCGAAGAGTTTTCCTTCCAAATCCAAGACTTCAAGATGGACCATCAAACTCAAACCAATAACCTCAACATTTCCATCTCGTACCAATACATCGCTAACATTCAGAAGCCTGACTATCCCGACTTCCGCTGGCTCGCGAAAGACGTGGAGACATTGCTGAGCAACTATCCAAACAAAGACGACTACTGGGAAATCGTAAACAAGCAGCTCACATCGCTGCTACTGAACAAATATCGAGGACTCACAAGCGTCACCTGCGAAATCAAAGTGGATCCATCGAGTCTCATTCCATACACGCGCACAAGTCGTGTCACTCGCACTCGCAAGCGCACCTAAAAACTCATTGGATGAGGCGAGTAGATCGAGTAATATCTCCGCCTCCCCAGGCTGCGTTGTCAAAATTAGATAATCCACTTTTTCGGAGCTTGGACCATGACTACTACTCTCCATCAAAAACTGATCCGTTTGCTGTCAGGCGTTGCCGTTCTCCTGTTGATCTCGTCTGCGGCAATCGCACAACCAGCCACGGGCACAGTAAAAAGATTCTCGATCAAATCAACCGTCCTCGGCGAAGACCGAATCATCCTGGTGCGTACTCCCGCCGGATACGAAACGAACCAGGTTAGTTATCCGGTTCTCTACATGACTGACGGTGATGCTCACATGGGCCACACCGCGAGTACGATCGAATTCCTTGTTCAGAACGGTCGCATGTCGGATTTGATCGTCGTCGGCGTCACGAACACTGATCGAACGCGTGATCTGTCCCCGGTGAAGTCCAGTGACAAAAACGCTGCCGGCGAGCTGCAATTTCCTACCAGCGGGGGGGCCGACAACTTCCTGAAGTTCTTCGAGACTGAACTCATCCCGGAGATCGAGAAGAAATATCGTGTGCAACCGTATCGCATTCTCGCTGGACACTCGCTCGGTGGTCTGTTCGCGATCCACGCGATGATTGCGAAGCCCGGACTCTTCAATTCCTACGTTGCGGTAAGTCCTTCATTGCAATGGGAGAACAACGAGGCTCTGAAACGCGCCGAAACCTACTTGAAGAATCAGAAGGAATCGAAAGTTACTCTGTTTGCGTCGATAGGCAATGAGCCGGGCGCGATTGGTGATGCTTTCGACAAGCTCAAAGACGCGCTTGCGAAATCAAACATCAAGGGTTTCGAGTGGCAAGCTGAACGGATGGCTGATGAAGATCACGGATCGGTGGTGCTTCGCAGTCACTATTTTGGTTTGCGAAAGATTTTTGACGGTTGGCAGATGCCACGAGATCCACAGAGTGGGGCGTTCAGCGGCGGCTTGAAAGGTGTGGACGCGCATTATAAAAAGCTCAGCGAGAAATTCGGCTATTCGGTTCCCGCGCCGGAGAACGTCATCAATCAACTGGGTTACCAGCTTCTCTTCCAGGCTAAACCTGAAGAAGCGATTGCTGTGTTCAAGGCGAATGTCGAACGTTATCCTGGGTCAGCGAACGTTTACGATAGTCTTGCTGAAGCGTACGAGCGAGGTGGGCGACTCGATCTCGCCGAGCCGCTTTACGATAAGGCGCGCACTCTTGGCGAGCAGAACAACGATCCAGTCACCGCGACCTACAGGACCAACTACGAGCGAGTACACACGAAGCTCAAAGAGACGACGAAAAAGCAGTAGTTATTTAGCCGCGGATTTCGCGGATGAACGCAGATCAGCGTTAATCCGCGTAGATCCGCGGCTAAAATTCTATTTAAATGCCTTCTGTGTGAGCCAGGTCAGGATCGGATGTTCGAGTTCGTGAAGATGGTTAGTCGAGAACATGTAATCGACGTGCCCATACTCCTGCTTGAAGTTGATGGTCACACTTGCCGACGTCATCAACTGCGCGGTACTGAACATTGCAGACCCGAAACCGTGCCCACCCGCAAACATAATCACCGGACCATTAAAACTTCCGAGATTGTTCGTGTAAGCCGTCTCACCCGCCAGCCCGCAATTGAGATCGCGTAGCGCACGGACAGGCGTGTAATCAAAGAACGTCGCGATGTTTGCATGGAGCAGCGGCTCGTTCACGAAGAAGAATCGATCCTCGATGAAACTTCCCGCCGCATTGAAATATCCTGGTCGCGGCGTGACTGGCGACAGTGGCGGTGCGCTGAGCGCCAGCACAAACGCCTGGTGATTAGTCAGTCCCGGCGGAAAACCAGGGAACACATTCGGCGCATTTGGAGCAGCCTGAGCCGCCTGGTTCAGCGCCTTAAATGCTGGTCCATTTTGGCCGTCGTAATACACACCGGCGGCGAGCAGCGCTTCCGCGCCGGCGCAAAAGTTTGCGTTGGCGGCGCGGACGTTTGCGTCCGGATCGTGAATGGTGCCTTCAATCAGTATCGCGCCCGCGTAGTCGTTTGGTTGTGCATTTAGTGCGGCCATCGACGCTATGCTGCCCATCGAAAGTCCGCCGACCACGATCTTCAGGTTTGGGTATTGGCCCACGATCTGCTGTCGTATGTATGCGACGTCGCTTCCGATCGTCGCCATTCCCCAATCAGCCATCGGCGAACAATCGATCACACCACTCTCGCACGATCCGGCCGTGAGACTGTACTGTCGGGTTGTGTAACCAAAGACGATGAAGTTACGGCGCGCGAAGAAGGCGACGAATGAGTCGTTATAGTCGCCGTTGTCGGTGGCTTCGTAATTCTGAAAACCGCTTCCGAGCGGCGGCAATAACAGGATTACACCTTTGCTGGCTTCGTCGGGCGGTCCTGCCTTCCTGACTTGCGTCATCTGGAAGCGATTAAGTGGATTGGCGCCGCTCAGAACGGTCGTCACGGTCCTGCTCAAGTCGTCGCCGACGATCGACTCTTGAGTGTTGATGGTCTGGTAAGGCTGCGCGTGAGTAACACTTGCAGCAACCAGGATTTGAGTTGCGATGAAAAGGGTAAAGAGTATTTGCTTGGGATTAATTAGAAGAGTTTTCACCTTAGTCTTTCCTTTCTAAAAAGCTATAGACGTTTGCTAAGGCGAAAGACTCTCGCGAAAACTATCATTAGCGAGGGAATTTTTTTATTTGGGCGGGAAGCGTCGTGACGGGGAAGAGT
>Ga0134121_10000923_pt1 | contig 29844 bp, 24 predicted proteins | sample KB301_FD_96463 | JGI IMG/M metagenome (GOLD analysis project Ga0134121, IMG submission 96463) | Terrestrial soil microbial communities without Nitrogen fertilizer from Kellogg Biological Station, Michigan, USA - KB3-0-1 | ecosystem: Environmental > Terrestrial > Soil > Unclassified ... | reverse complement strand
TTTGATCTTAGTTACATCGGCGAAGATGGCGCGCCCCACCGTCCTTTCATGATTAATCGGGCGCTGCTGGGCAGCATGGAGCGTTTCTTCGGCGTTCTGCTCGAGCATCACGGCGGAGCACTGCCGGTGTGGCTAAGCCCCGTGCAGGCGATAGTGATTCCGATCGCGGATCGGCATCGTGAATATTGCATCGGCGTCCAGGAACGGCTCAAGCATGCCGGTTTCCGCGTCGAGATGGCTGCAGGCGAGGAGCGGATGAATGCCAAGATCCGGAACGCGCAGTTGCGGAAGATTCCTTACATGCTTGTGGTGGGAGATCGCGAGCAGGAAGCCGGTGCGGTTGCCGTCCGACTTCGCTCGGGGGAGGACCTGAAATCCAAGACTCTGGAGGAGTTTGTTGAACTCGCGACTGCGGCTGTCAGCAGTCTGAAGTAAGTGTTTTTGACTTTGCTTCGACCGGGTGTGATAGTACCGCCCGGGAGGGTCGCAGAAGACTTGAAAGCCGAGCTGGAAAGACTCCGAACAGAAAATGAGGCGCTGCGCCGCGAAGGCCAGCTCTTCCGATCGGTGTTCACCGAAGGGAATCTTGGCATCGCGATGGTCGGCACCGATTTGCGTTTCGAACATGTCAACCCGGCTCTCGCAGGGATGCTGGGGCGAACAGTCGAAGAACTTGTCGGGACGGCTGTCGCCAGCCTGACGCATCCCGAAGACGTCGACGCAACAGCCGAATTGGCGCATCGCCTCTTCAAGAACGAGATTTCCTCCTACCGTGTCGAAAAACGATACTTCCGCAAGGATGGTTCCATAGTCTGGGCGCACGTCACGGCTACCGCCATACGCGACATTGAAGGAAAGCCGCTGTTCGGACTGGCGATGATTGAGGATATTTCCGCGCGCTGGCTGCTCAATCAGGATCGCGAACAATTGATCCTTCAGTTGAAAGCCGCCCTCGCAAATGTGAAGACCCTTTCCGGACTTCTTCCCATGTGTGCATGGTGCCGGCGGATTCGCGACGATCAGGGATCATGGAGCGACGTCGAACATTACGTCCGCCATCAAACGGACGCCGACTTTACTCATGGGATTTGCCCCGACTGCCAGGTGCAGGTTCGCCGGGACCTGGGGCTTTCTCCGGGAGACGCGATTCCGGTCTGAAGGGCTGCCGCCTCAGTGAGTGATGATCGTCGCTGGCTGGCTATCCGTTCTGGCGCGCGGCAAGCGTGATTGCAGGATGGGCTCGACCCGGTTTCTGATCTGCTCGAAAACTTCTTCGATGTTCGGAGAGGTCTCGATCGTCTGGAAATTGTATTCTCCTGCCATCTTGTCGAACTCGCGGAGCATGCGAGTCTGATACTCGACGAAGCTGTCGTACATATCTTCGCCGAGGTGCAGATCCATCCCCGATTCCCAATAGTTGAATCCGGACGTCTGGACGACTCGCGTGATCAACTCCTGGACTCCGACGCGCAGGTGGATGACCATATCCGGTTTAAGGGCGAATTCGAAAACGCCCTTGATCCACTCCGGGTCCGCTCCGCGCAAAAGCGCTCGGGCCATCGGCGAGAATATGTAGCGGTCGGTGAGAACGATGAATCCGGCACGCAAAGCTGGAATCATTTCATTCTCGAGCCGGTCGGCAAAATCGGTGGCGTAGAACAGACTCATCGTCAGCCAGCCCAGGGTATGTCCGACCTTTGCCGCCTTGAGGCCTTCGCCGGCAAGCATGGACCGCGTCATCCCCGTATCGAGTACCGCATGCCCGTTGTTCTCGAGCCACTGCTTGAGCAGGCCAATGTGCGTGGACCGGCCCACTCCGTCGGTGCCTTCGATCACGATAAGTTTTCCCTGCAGTTCTTCAAGATCTACCTTGGGGAAACCTTTTTTACCATAATACTCAAATCGAGCCATTTGCGAATCCTGGTCTTCTTGGTTCCGGCGAGCGCCCCGGTGACGATATGGCGCATCTGCTCTTGTTGTTCTTCAATGGAAAGACTGGCATCGATGACCACGAGGCCAAATTCCGCGACCATCTTTTCGTATTCTTCAATTATGCGTCCCTGAAAGATGCGGAAACTTTCTTCGATATCGTCTGTCAGCTTCAAATCCATTCCCGCTTCATAGAACTTGATGGCATCTCGGCCGCCGAGAATGCGTTTCATCGCTTCATCCAGCGAGATTTTAAAATAGAAGCCGATGGTCGGTTTCACGGCAAATTGATACATCGCGCGGACCCATTGCGAATCCACCCCCCGCGCCACGTCGCGGGCGAAAGCTGTATAGATGTAGCGGTCTGCAAGCACGAGTGCTCCGGACTTCAGAGGCGGAATAATGTGGTGCTCTGTGCGGTCGGCAAAATCGGTGGCATGGATCAGGCTGAACGTCATCGGCGTCAACATCCGCTTCTTCTTGCCCCGCCGCGTGACCTCGCGGACGAGCGGCGAAGAATTCCATTCACTGAAGAATGTGACGTAGCCCTCGGATTCCAGCCATTTTTGAAGCAAGGCGATCTGGGTGCTTTTCCCTGATCCGTCGATTCCTTCGACAATAAACAGCTTTCCCGGAAAGCGGTGCTTGCCGTACATCTTCATTGCATGTGTCATAGGGCGCTCATCCGGGCCAAGCCTGTGCTTGTCACCAAAACCTTTTAAGTATGTATGGGATAAGGCGAGACGTCCAGACCGTTGGTCGTCAAAGGCAACCATTATCGATTTTGTGGTTAGGTCGAGGTTACGAATTTTTTAAGAAATTGTTACTGAATTTCGTCGCAAAGAGAGTCTGAATACCCCGGGTTTGGTCCGGGGTATTCGAATTATGATGTGATCTTTAATACTGGTAGGACGAGTATAAAGGTCGGATTTCGCGATGGTAGGTGCGAACGAGGAAATTGTGCGCCTTACGCAATCTCATATGTTTCTCGACTCTGGGTAACTTTCCTTCTGAATCTCGTCAACGATGTTTCGTGTCAAGCAATCCGTTGCAATCAATTGGGCTCCATGCCTCGACATCGTCGCCAACAACGCCCGTCCGGGATTGTCGATGAAGGTAACGGATCGCAGATCGATGACATAGCCTCCCCGGCCGTTCTGTGCGGTGTCATCCCAAACGCGGGTTACTTCCTGTACCCAGGGTCCAGCCAGCTTGCCCTCAAGCTTCAGCGTTACCGTTTGGTTCTGGCTCATCGTCGTGACTTTCAGCATCTGCGATCCTTGTTACGTTCCAGAGTCGACACGCTCATTGCATGGCGACATCCAAAGCTAACATAATGAAACTAAAGGTCTATCCTTGATAGTGCCGAAATGACGAGTGCCGAAATATCGGCAAATGCCGCCAGTTCGTCACGCGAAGCGGGGCCCGATAGGGGAGAAGCCTGAAGAGATGGGGCTCGTGGGTCAGGAGTTGGGGCGGACGATTCTGAGTTTCTTCATGCGGGATTGGAGAGTGGTCCGCTTCATGCCCAGGCGGGAAGCGGCACCGGTAGGGCCGGCTATGGTCCAGTTGGTCTCTCGAAGCGTGCTGAGGATATGTTCGCGCTCGGCGTCCTCCATAGTTGTCGGAATGGTCGTCGATTCGCTGCGCGCTGGCGAAGCGGCGGACTCCCTTTCCAGTTCCCAGACCGGTGCCTGCAACGTTGTCCCCTTGGAGAGAATCACGGCGCGTTCAACAAAGTTCTCGAGTTCGCGGATGTTGCCGGGCCAGCGATAGCGCATCATCGCCTCCATCGTCTCGTTGGGGATCGTTTCGATACGCTTCTTCATGCGGCGCGACAGCTTCTGCGCGAAGTATCGGACCAGTAGAGGGATATCTTCGATGCGTTCGCGAAGTGGTGGGGAAATAATCGGGAAAACGTTCAAGCGGTAGTACAGGTCGCTGCGGAATTCCCGGGACGAAACCATCTCCCCGAGATCGCGATTCGTCGCGGCAACGAGGCGCGCATTGGTTTGAATCGTGCGTGTCGCTCCGAGGCGTTCAAACTCCTGCTCCTGGAGCACACGCAAAAGCTTGGGCTGCAACTCGAGAGGAATGTCTCCGATCTCATCGAGGAAGAGAGTGCCGCGATCCGCCAGTTCGAATCTTCCGATCCTCTGCGCGATGGCACCGGTGAAGGCGCCACGTTCATGTCCAAACAACTCACTCTCCAGGAGCCCTGCGGGAATGGCTGAGCAGTTCAGTTTCACGAACGTGTGGTCGTGGCGGGAACTCAGATTATGAATGGCCCGAGCGATCAGTTCCTTGCCTGTTCCCGTTTCGCCCAGAATCAGGACGGTGGAGTCGGTTGCGGCAACGACTTCGATTTGCTCGAGGATGTGGCGCAGCGCGGTACTCTGGCCGACGATTTCATCGAAATTGAACTCGGTGCGGATTTCATCCTCGAGATACAGCTTTTCTTCGGTCAGTTTGTTCTTGAGCTCGCCGATTTGCAGGAACGCCATGGCGTTTTCAACGGCAATCGCGACCTGCACACCGATCTGCACCATCAACTCCACGTCGGATTCGGTGAATGCATCGTCGCGCCGGCTGGCTAGAGTCATTGTGGCGATAGGGCCATGATTGGAAACCAGCGGCAGCGACATTCCGGATCGCAAACCTTCCTGCGACAAGCGTTTTGAAACTTCCGAATGAAATTCCGGAGCATCGAAATCCTTGATCAGGTAGGGCCGGCGTTCCGTAAACGCCTTTCCGGCGCGTGAGCCTTCCAGAGGTACGTCCATTGCTTCGCGAACCAGGCCGGAGCCGGAGGGGAAATCGAGCGCGAAGATTCTCAGGCGGTTCCGTTCCTTGTCATGCAGGGCGAGGCTCGTGTAATCGTTGTGAAGCACCTCACGAAGGGACTCGGAGATTGCGACGAAAAGCGGTTTCAATTCCAGGTTCGATACGATTGCATTGTTGACTCGCAGAAGCAGTTGCAGCCGATCGCGTTCCTTGCGCAGTTCCGTCTGGTAGGTTTGCGCATCTTTGTAATGGAGCGCGTTGTCGACGGCAACAGCGACCTGGCGGGCGACGAGCTGCAGGAAATCCACATTTTCTCGCGGATAGGCATTCCTCCGCAGGCTTCCAAATGAGAGAGCTCCGAGTCGTCGCACCGAGGTTGTCAAAGGGAGCGAACAATACGACTTGATGTTGTGATCCCGCATGAGCTGAAAGAGCTTCGGATAGCGCGTTTCTCCTTCAACGTCGGCAGCGATGAAGGGTGCCTGCGTCTTCCAGGCTTCGCCTGCGGGACTTTCATCCACGCTCATTTCGAATCCAGTAGTTATTGTTGTCTCGATTGGAGTCTCCAGGATTTGAAGGCGGAGGACATCGCGCAGCGGATCGTGCAGGATCAAGCTGATGTAATCGAACTGAACTGCTTCCTGGAGGCGCACTGAAAGATCGCGAATCAATTCAGGAAGATGGCGATTTACTGCGATGGCTTCAGAAACCTCCAAAAGGGCGCGGTACTGCTCAAGTCGAAGCTGGCTTGGATCGACGACGCTCTTTTGCTGTGCCATGGAAGATTCGAGGAAGGATAGCACACTTGACAGGAGCCCACTCCCGGTGTCGAAATGGTGGGTTGTGAGTCGGCCCGGGTCTTCGGAGCCGGCTTCGGAACTGGAGTTTTTTCTTGTCTAACGCCCCGCGGCGAGCGCTACCCAAGGTCGTGATAGCGACAACCGCCATGCTGTCGTTCATCTCCTTTTGGAGAGCGTCAGCCATCGTTCTAAGCGACCTCGCTTCGTCTGCGTTTTATGTCGGCGGTATCGCCGAGAAAGCCATCGGACGAAGCGCTCCGTGGTTCATCCTCGGCGTCATGTTCTTCAGCTTTGCGGTCCGCTCCGTATACATGGAGAGCTGCAGCATGTATGTGCGCGGCGGCGTCTATGTTGTCGTCCGCGACGCGATGGGCCCGTTCATGGCGCGGCTCTCCGTCTCCGCCCTTATTTTCGATTACATCCTGACGGGCCCGATCTCCGCGGTCAGCGCGGGGCAATACCTGGGCCATCTCCTGAACGAGATCAGTGAGATGACTCATGTCGGAATTCAGATTACTCCGGCCCGGTTCGCGATGTTTTTCGGTCTGGCGGTCACGGCGTATTTCTGGCGAAGCAATATCAAAGGCATTCATGAATCGAGCGGCAAGGCTCTCGTCATCATGCAAATCACGACCGTGATGGTCGTGATGTTCCTGATCTGGTGCACGATTACGCTGTTGTTGCATGGTCCCGCGCAGATCCCGCCGGCACCGACGCTCAAGAACATCGTATTCACGGATGAGAGCGCCGGATGGTTGAAGAATACGTATCTGCTGCGAATGTCTGTGGTGGTGCTCATCGTCGCATTCGGACATTCGTTGCTTGCCATGAGCGGTTTCGAGACTCTCGCGCAGGTTTACCGCGAAATCGAAACGCCGAAACTGCAGAATCTGAAGAAAACGGGCACGATCGTTTGCGTGTTTGCCGTGTTCTCGACCGGAGTGATTACGCTGCTCGCCGGCATGATCATTCCCGATGCGGAGCGCATCCAGTACGCGGATAACCTTCTGGGCGGCCTGACTGCGTATCTGGCCGGGCCTCAGCTTCTCACCCTGGCGTTTCATGTGTTTGTTGTCGTGGTCGGCGTATTGATTCTGTCCGGTGCCGTGAATACGTCGATGATCGGCGCCAACGGTGTGCTTAACCGTGTCGCCGAAGATCACGTCCTGACACCCTGGTTCCGCAGGCCTCACCATAAATTCGGAACGAGCTATCGCCTTATCAACCTGATCACCGTGCTGCAGCTCGGCACCATTGCCTGGAGCCGCGGTGACGTGATTCTGCTCGGCGAAGCTTATGCGTTTGGCGTGGTCTGGAGCTTTTTCCTGAAGTCTCTCGGCGTGCTGGTTCTTCGCTTCAAACGAAAGGACCAGGAGTATAAAACGCCACTTAACATTCACGTCGGCGGCCGTGAGTACCCGATCGGTCTGGCGATCACCACCCTGACTCTTCTGTTTGTCGCCCTGGCAAATCTGTTCTCGAAGCAGATTGCCACCATTTCCGGCGTCGGCTTCACGCTGGGGATGTTCGTTATTTTTACGGTCTCGGAGCGCATGAACAGGAAGCGGCTGCACGACGTCAAGAAAGGGATGGAAGAATTCAACCTCGAGGTGCAGGCGGAGGTTGCGGGCGACACGCTTCATGCGCGTCCCGGTTGCATCCTCGTCGCGGTCCGCGACTACCATCGAATGGAGCATCTCAAGAGCGTCCTGCAAAAGACCAACCTTCGCCGGCACGACATCGTGGTCATGACAGTACGTGCCGTTTCAACGGGCGCCGGCGAATACGCACTCGGCCAGAACCAGCTCTTCGCGGACTACGAGAAGGAACTGTTTACGGCCGTTGTCACGATGGCTGAAAAGGAAGGCAAAAAAGTAGATCTCCTCGTCGTTCCCGGCGTGAATCCGTTCGATGCGATGGTTCAGGCTGCCACAAAACTTCAGGCCTCACGTCTTGTCACCGGAGTGTCGGCGAAGATGGATTCCGAAGAGCTCGCCCGTCGTATCGGCAGGGCCTGGGAAAAGATGCCGGAGCCGCGCCATTCCTTCTCGTTGGAGATTACGACACCCGAGAGGGCATCTACTTTCGTCAACCTCGGCCCGCATCCTCCGCGCCTCTGGCCCGAGGACGTTGAAATCGTTCACGAGATGTGGCGCGAGATCAGCGACGAGTACGCCGGAGCGAAAGTGCATCATCGCGACATTGTGGGCGTGGCGCTGCGCCGCATGCGGGAACAAATGCATTCAGACGGCCGGGCTGCCGTCATTCACGATGTCCTGGACGAACTGTCGCATCACAACAGGGCCGGGGAGAAGCTGCTGCCCCCCGAATAGCGTCGTCCCCTCCTCTTGAGGAGGGGTGGCTGCGCGAAGCGCGAGCCCGGTAGGGCGAAGCCTCAGGAAATGGTCCGGCATGCTCGCGCTTTTACCAAACCCTGACCACGCCGTCTGAATGTCGGCGTGCCTGACCACCCCGGCCTTCGGCCACCCCTCCTCAAGAGGAGGGGATTCGCCCGAAGACAAGGACGCTAATTCGAGGACGGTCAAGGACGGTCAGCAAATTCGCTTGCGGCTGATTCCGTGCTCAGAATAATTTTTGGGGAATTTGGTGGACGTTCTTGATCGGACTTAATTTAGCGCGTCCCCGAATTCAGGATATACAGCTTGCGCGTTCCCGTCAGCCCGCGGACCATGCAATCTCGCAGCTCCGGCTGACATCCCCGCTTCTGTAACACCTGTTGCACCCCCGGATCCTCCCACATCTCTTCACTCAGCACGACGTCGTTACCTTGGCTTTCGCGCTGCAGGCGCGCCGCGAGATTTACGGTCGTTCCGAAGTAGTCGAGGGCATCGTTCTGATTCACGGTGATACAAGGCCCATGATGTATCCCGATTTTCAAAACGAGATTCGGTTCTCCGCGGCCGGCATTGTATTTTTGCATTGCCTCATGCATTTCAAAAGCGGCTCCAACCGCACGTGCGGGGTCAAGAAACGCCGCCATCACCGCATCTCCGATAGTCTTCACTATCGCGCCCTCCGACGTCGACACGATGTCCCGAAGAATGTCGAAGTGACGCTGAACAAGGCTGTAGGCAGGGGCCTCTCCGATGGATTCGTACAGAGCAGTCGAAGCCTTCAAATCCGTAAACAGGAGCGTCACGGCTCCCACGGAGATCGGCGTTTCCGGCGCCAGAACCTCTTCGGAGAACAGCGTCCGAAATTCCTGCATCGCAATCACCATCGCGGCGGTCGCGGCATTCTCGTGTCCGGCCACGCGCTCCAGTGAAATCGTGATTGGTTTGTTGTCCTTGTTGTGAATTGTAAGCGCGACGTTCGGATTCACTTCCAGGGTTTTGGGCTCGATCGTGGGCCGGTGGATCGTTACCGCAGCCTCCGAGCATTCGTTGGCTGCATCCGTTCGCAAATCTGTTTCGGATGAAAGCTTCGGCGAGCGCACATGGTATTTCCACGGATTGAGACGCAGTTGAAGAATCCGAGATTCTCCCGGCTCCAGGTTTTGCTGGACGACCGTGTGTGGAGAGTTCATTGGCCCGCCCGAGCAGTAGCGCAGCACGTCAACGCGCCGTATCAACGTGTTCGGACGGAACGTGAGTTCTACTCTGTCGGCAAAATCCGCATCGTATTGGATATTGCAGGCCGGGCAGTGCGCCTGCGTTCGTAAATGACGCAGCGTCGCATGACGCTCCGAAGCGCCGCGGCATCCCGGGCAGATGACATCCCATGAAAGATCGAGGAGTCCGCTCTGGGCCGCGTGAAGGAACAGTTTCAAAGTCTCGCGCCGATCGGCCTGCCAGCGGTCCGCAAAAACAAAGGGTCGCATTCGGTCGAGCGCTTCGTCCTCGAGCGTCTCTATGTCCTGGATAAGACGAGACAGATGGCTCACTCCGGGTGCCTTCTCCAGTCTTCTGCGAATGATGTCGATACGTCCCGCGGGAGCGGCTTGTCGCGTCAAGGGTTCGAGCGGGCTACCGGATTCGTGGCGCAGAAACTGATCGATTTTGTGATACGCGGCCATAAACCGGCGTTTCGACGTTACGCCGACTTCCCACCACAGGGCGGGCATTGCAAAAATCCATCTCGGTTCTGCATCGAGGGTTTGCTCCAGAAGCGTTCCGCCGCCCTGCGGGGTCAGACGTACCGATGTATGAAACTCACGGATCGGACCATTGCGGTAGGAGCGTATGACCTGGAAGTACTGTCCCTCAATCCACTCGAAGGGGTGTTCTTCCCATTGCAGTCGCCAACCCATATAGCGGGTCTCTCCGATCTGACGGGAGCCGCCGTCGGGTGCCGGAACGTAGTGGAAAGTAAATTCGGGAAGACCCGCATACTGGTTGATCCGGTTCGTATCGGCAACGTACTGCCAAAGCCTGTCGGGCGTTGCCTCAAGAACCAGTTTCCAGACGAAGCGTGCTCTCATCCGGGATAGGGGGTGTCGGGCGCACGTTTAACATCGGAGGCAGCGCCGAGAACGATGATACATATGCCGGTTTCTCCGCCGCCCCACACGACACAATGTCCGGTCAAGGACTCGAGCGTGAACCGCCGATTCATCGCGCCATGATTGTAGCACGCGGAATATATGGTATCTTTTCCGGTTGGCGATGAAGCGGTCAAATAAACTTAAGCTGAAGTGGCGGGAAATCCGCATGGTTCTGGGCGGGATGACGTCAACGAAGCACCCGCTTCTTGCGCACATCATCCCCACCCGCAAGTGCAACCTCGCGTGCGGTTACTGTAACGAGTACGACGACTCTTCGCCGCCTATCCCCATTGATGCCATGTTGCGCAGGATCGATCTCCTTGCGGGCTTGTCGACGGCGGTCGTGACACTCAGTGGTGGCGAACCTCTGCTCCACCCGCAGGTCGAAGATATCATCCGCCGCATCCGGCATCATGGAATGATCGCCGGGATCATCACCAACGGCTATTTATTGACTCCCCAGAAGATTCGCGCGCTGAACGACGCCGGCCTCGACCACCTGCAGATCAGCATCGATAACATTCTCCCCGACGAAGTTTCGATGAAGAGTCTGAAGGTTCTGGATAAGAAGCTGGAGTTTCTCGCCGAGCACGCCGAGTTTGCGGTGAACATCAATTCGGTCATCGGCGGAGGCATTAAGCATCCGGAAGATGCCCTCACCGTTACGCGCCGCGCCGTCTCATTTGGTTTCGCCAGTTCACTCGGAATCATCCACGACCATACCGGTGGCCTGAAACCGCTGACCGAAAGTGAACGACACGTGTACCAGGAGATTAAGGGATTCGGCACGAAAGGATATTCCAGCATCAACTGGTTCCAGGAAAACCTGGCCCGCGGTGAAGTGAATCAATGGAAGTGCCGCGCCGGCGCCCGTTACCTGTATATCTGCGAGGACGGACTCGTCCATTACTGTTCCCAGCAGCGGGGACATCCGGGCATCCCTTTGGAGCGCTATACTGTGGCCGATATCGAGCGCGAGTATTTCACGGAAAAAGCATGCGCTCCGTCATGCACGATCGGATGTGTTCAGCGCGTGTCGGTTGTAGACGACTGGCACGATCCGCAACAGCCCAATCCTCTCCAGGCATAACCCCTTCCCAACTCCGGCACGAGGCGTGCTACTTCTCTCTTCAGATGAGAATAATGCAGCAGTATGCGTGCAGCGTAAGGAGTTACCGGTGGCTGAACGTCTACACTCTGGATTACACCTATCTAAGTTGATGGATGCCTGCAATCGTTGTTCAACGATTTTCCGCATCGCCACGGAAACCGTTCGTGACGATCGCTTCGAGGGTTTTTCCGCACAGTTGAGACAAACACTGGATCGCTTTGTGTTTGAGCTGCAGAAGGAGAGCCGCCGCATGGGGGTTGACGAACCGGACCCGCCACCCAGCGCTGAAATGCAAATCAACAGCGCGAACCCTGCATCGCTGCGGGTTCAGGCGGCCGGCGAGCTGCAGAGTGCGCTCGAGGGTTACGATACTCTTCTGGCGCACGGATTTCCCGGGCACCCTGGCGCAATGATGCATCGCCAACGGCAAACGCTGAGTCTGCTGCTCCACGACCTGGAACAACTGACCGGGGGTTATACGCCGAGTATGTTGTAGCCGCCGTCCACGAAAAGGACTTCGCCGGTAATCCCGCGCGACATTGGGGAAACCAGGAAGAGCGCGGCGTCTCCGACTTCGTCGAGATCGACGGCTTTCCTTAAAGGGGCTCGTTCGGCGTGGAGTTTGATCATGCTGGAGATGCCGCCGACGGCGGACGAAGCCAGTGTCTTGATGGGACCTGCGGACAAGGCGTTCACGCGAATGCCATGCGGCCCAAGATCGTTTGCCAGATATCGAACGGACGATTCCAGCGCCGCTTTTGCCACGCCCATGACGTTGTAGTTCTGCACCACGCGCTCGCTCCCCAGATACGTCAGCGTCACGATAGCCGACTGCCGTCCCTGCATCAGCGGCATCGCGGCCCTGGCAACACAAACGAGAGAGTATGCGTTCACGTCGAGCGCTGTTTTGAAGTCTTCGCGCTTCGTCGAGGCGTACATCCCGTCCAGCGCTTCCCGCGGCGCGAACGCGAGGGCATGCACGAGAAAGTCGAGATGTCCAACCTCCTCCTGGATGCGCTTCATTGCGGCCTCGACCTGCTCGTCGCTGGCAACGTCGCATTGAATCAACAAGGGGTTGTTGAGCGAGGGTGCCAGCTCTCGAACATTTTCCCCGAGCCGCTCGCTCTGATAGGTCAGGACAAGCCTGGCGCCGGCTTTGCTGATAGCGTTTGCGATACCCCAGGCGATGGAACGCTTGTTAGCCACGCCCATGATCAGTCCGGTCTTTCCTTCAAGCAACATCGCGCCAATCTACCACAACTTGTAGTGGTATACTGCGCCCGTATGCCGGAAGTTCGCGATGAACTCGCCGAAATCATCCGCACAAATTCGATTCGTCGAGGCGATTTCGTGTTGTCCTCAGGAAAGAAAGCGGACTACTACCTTGATTGCCGAATGACGACGCTGCATCCGCGTGGCGCGCTGCTCATCGCCCGGCTGATTCTTCAGAAAATCCGCCAACTTCAGATCCATGCCGATGCAATCGGCGGCCTTACGCTCGGAGCGGATCCGATTGCTGCCTCCGTCGCCGTTGTCAGTGAACTGGAAGGAACGCCAATGCGCGCCTTTATCGTTCGCAAAGAAGCCAAGGCGCATGGAACGCAGCGTTTTATTGAAGGCTGGGATGGTCTGCCGGGTTCCAAAGTTGTCGTGGTGGACGACGTATGTACGACAGGGGACTCCATTCTTAAAGCTTGTGATAAGGCGGAAGAAGCGGGTTACGGCATTGCGGCTACTTTCTGCGTTGTGGATCGCGAAGAAGGCGGCACCGAAGCGGTCTCCACCCGCTATCCGTTCTATCCCTTGTTTACTGCGAAGGAACTTCTGAAAAGCCCATGACTGTCGTCTTAGCGTTGCTGTTGGCTTCGCTTCTGTTCCAGGCGCCCCGAACTCGCGAGCGCCCGACAGAGTTTTCGGGTTTGTCTGCCGACGGTATCGCGCTTCTGAAGACACCTCACTGAGGCTGCATTTGCTGACCGCAAACATCGTAAGAACGTTCAAGAATGGTGCGAGCATCCGCGCCTCTCTCGATATCGGCCCCACGTCTCGCGTAACCGTTCTGTTCGGTCCATCGGGAGCCGGCAAGACCACGATCCTTCGCTGTATCGCAGGGCTGGAGCCGCTGAATGACGGAAGGATTGTGTTCAAGGATCGTGTGTGGGCCGACGTGTCGCGGGGTATTCATTTGCCTCCTCAGCAGCGTCCGGTTGGATATCTTTTCCAGGACTATGCTCTGTTTCCGCACTTGAACGTGCGCCAGAACATCGCTTACGGCATCAATCCAATGAGGGAACAGGAGCGCGCGCGCAAAGTGCAGGAGATCGCGCACAATCTTCAGGTCGAGGATTTGCTGGATCGCCGGCCATCCGAACTGTCTGGGGGACAGCAACAGCGTGTCGCGTTGGCACGATCGCTTGTTCGCAGGCCGGAGATTCTGTTGTTGGACGAACCTCTCTCCGCGCTCGATGGTCCCACACGCGACCGCGTTCGCGCGGAGCTCGCCCGTTTGTTGCGGACGCTGCAGGTGCCCGCGATCCTCGTGACCCACGATTGGGTTGACGCATTGAGCCTGGGCGACCGCCTGGTGGTGATGAGCCGGGGAACCATTCTGCAGACCGGAGCGCCGGCAGACGTGTTCGCCCGACCTGAGCATGCCGAGGTCGCGGCTGCCGTCGGTATGGAAACCGTCGCTTCCGGAGTGGTGAAAGAGCGCCGCAATGGGTCACTCACGCTGCAGGTGGACCGGGCCGAACTTGTTGCTGTCGATCCCAATCCCCAGGATGGCGACCCGTCCAGTTATTTCGTCTGCATTCGCGGCGAGAACGTCACACTCGAGACCGGCCGTCCAAGCCAGAGCAGCGCGCGCAATCATCTTCGAGGCATTGTGAAGGATATTGCACCAAATGGGACGCTGTGGAGGGTGACCGTCGATGTGGGAACCGATGTCGTGGCGTTTTTGACGCGTCAGGCCGTTGAGGATATGGGACTGACGCCAGGCGCGGAGGTTTATGCCGTGTTCAAGGCTTCCGCCGTTCACTTGATTGCGCGGTCGGAGTAGGGGGATTTAGCCACGGACTGCACGGACGTATTCGTGCGGGTATCCCCTCCTCTTGCGGAGGGGTGGCCAAAGGCTCGGGTGGTCAGGCATGACGAAACTTTATTCGATCCCTGACCACCCCGGCTCACTTCGTTCGCCACCCCTCCTCAAGAGGAGGGGACACCCGCACGAATACGTCCGTGCAGTCCGTGGCTAAATTCCCCTGCCCTTAGCTGATCATCACCTTCCGCGGCATCTGTTCCGGATTTTCCCAGATTGTCTTTTTCGTCGGGTCGGCAATTTCCTGCTGGATCTTGCCGTTTACGTCGATCGCGCGCGAAACGATCGTGTGCTCGCCCGGACTTGGATTGTTCCACGTGTAGGAGAAAAGCTTCCAGGAAGTCGCGGTGTTCTGTTTGTCGAGGGTGGCCGGCTGCCACATGCCGTCGTCGATTTTCACTTCGATTGCCTTGAGCGGGGTGAGGTCCGTGAGGGCGAATCCCATGATCTTCGCCGTATTGCCGGTCTTCGTGACCCGCGAGATCACAGACTTGAGCTGAATGGGGCCGACGGTATATTCGGTCCATTCCGTCTCGTCGCCAACCTGACGCTGTTTCATCGTTACATAGTCGCGGGACATGTATTTGCCGACAAAGCGGTTTTCCTGCGCGTGAATATGGCTGAGGAACTTCACCTGTGCAACCCCGTACCAGCCCGGTACGATCAAGCGCAGCGGAGCTCCCTGATTTACAGTGAGGGGCGCGCCGTTCAACTCGTAAGCCAGCATGACTTCCGGTTTCATGGCGTGTTCCACGGACAGGCTGCGGGCGAAATTAACCTTGTCCAGATGAGTAGGAGCACCGCGTCCCCCGTGAGCCACGTCTTCCATGAACGTGTCGGCGCCGTAGAAGACCACTTCCTTCGCGTCCATGCTGATGCCGGCTAGTTTCAGAACGGCAGCCAGATTCACACCCTTCCAGCGCGCATTGCTGACCATGCCCTGCGCGTTATTCCGCGGGCTGTTGCCGCCGCACTCGTATGCCACAACCTGTTCCAGTGTTGGCCGCAGTGCCTTGATCTGATCCAGCGTGATGTCCGCGGTTTTCCCGAACATTCCGGTAATTTTCACCTTGTGGGTTGCTGCATCGATTTGAGGCTGTCCGTTGTGCTGGAATGTGTAGAACTGATCGGCCGGAGTAATGAAGTTATTGATTGTCCGCGTGTCCAGGTAACGGCTTCCCGCCCGAGGGTTCGCATTAAAGTTCGCGGGGAAGTCCGTAAAGGGAACCAGGGTCTCTTCCTGCGCCAAAGCGGGTATGGCCGAAAAGGGAATCCCCATTGCTGCCAGGCCGGCCATTGAGGCCAGGCTGCCTTTAAGAAGCTCACGGCGATTGATGTTCTGAGACATAGGTGGTCCTCCGAAATGTGCCCGGATTCTACCACCGCGATACGGGCATTGCGACTGGGAGCCCAAAAAGGCTACATTTTCATCCTTCGCCGGTCTAACAGGTCTTACTTAGGGGTAGGGTGTAATCATAAATGTCTTTTAACAGATGGTGTTGCGTCCTTGTGGCGCTGCTCGGAGTGGCGTTGCCGGTGGCGGCGCAATCGCCTGCAGGGTCGCAGTTTCTCAGGCAGCCGCTTGTGTTCGAGCCTAACCGGGGCCAGGCGGACTCCTCGACGAAGTTCCTCTCTCACGGCAATGGTCACAGTATTCTCCTGAAGAATACCGAGACCGTCATTACGTTTGCGAATCCCGCAGCAGCCGTTCGAATGAAACTTGTCGGGCAAAACCCGCGCGCAGTCATGGAAGGCGTGGACCTCGAGTCGGGTGTGACCAACTACATTGTGGGAAACGATCCTGCGGCGTGGCACAGTTCCGTGCCCCATTTTTCGAAGGTGAAGTACGGGAATGTGTATCCTGGCATCGACCTCGTCTACTACGGCAACGAACGTCAGCTCGAATATGACTTCTCTGTAGGCCCTCACGCGACTCCGTCGGTGATCCAGATGGAATTTGACGGCGCCGACAGCATGTCGATCGGCCCTGAAGGCGATCTGATTCTGCGCACGCGGGGCGGCGAGGTCCGTCATCAGCGGCCTGTCGCATACCAGACCCGTAATGGCGCCAGAGAGCCTGTCGAAGCGCATTTCGTCTTAGATGGAAAGCGTGCTCGATTCGAAGTCGCCGCGTACGATCGCGCTCTTCCTCTGGTCATCGATCCTAAATTTATCTGGGCGACCTACATGGGCGGCCCAGGCGACGACCAGGGCAATGATCTCGCGATCGATGTCGATGGAAACGTCTATGTCACGGGCGCTACCGAGGAATCGGCAGCCGATCCGGCCGGCATATTCCAGCCGCCGTCCGGCAAAGGCTTTCAAATATTCGTTACCAAGGTCGATCGCGCAGGGGCGATTGTCTATTCCACCTACATTGGGGGCACGGGAACAGAAGAAGGCCATAGCATCGCTCTCGATCCGGCCGGGAATATTTATGTGACGGGCTTCACGACATCGACGGATTTCCCAGTCCTGAATGCCTTCCAGTCCAAGCTGGGCGGGGCGCAGGACGCCTACGTCCTCAAGTTGAACAAAGACGGAAATACGATCATCTATTCCACATACCTTGGGGGACTTCAGAGCGACCGCGGGTACGGAATCGCGGCGGATGGCTCCGGAAATGCCATAGTGACCGGCAACACACTGTCCACCGACTTTCCAGTCGCCAATGCATTTCAAGCGAAATTGGGTGGTGGACTGGGCGACGCGTTCATAACCAGATTTACCGCGACTGGTAAGTTGGCGTCCTCGACGTTTTTTGGGGGAAGCGGCAACGACCAGGCCTATGATATTGCGCGCGACGACGACGGGAACATTGTCATCACGGGTTTTACGACCTCCCAGAATTTCCCCACGCAGAAGGCTCTTTACGCCAAGTATCGCGGCGGCGGCGATGATGTCTTCATTGCTAAATTCAACGACACCATAACCTCCCTGGTTTTCTCTACCTATCTGGGCGGGAGCGGGTCCGACAACGGTGTTCGTCTGACGGTCGATAAGGACAAGAACATCTACGTCACGGGTTATACCAGTTCCCTCGACTTTCCGTTGAAGAACCCGCCGCAGCTTCTTCCCGGAGGAGTCGGCGGGGATCCGACAATGCCGACTTACGACGCTTTTCTAATCAAGCTGCATCCCGACGGCCAGGATGCCGACTTTTCCACCTACATCGGAGCCGAAGACACGGAAGGCGGTGTGGGAGTAGCCGTCGATAAGAACGGCTTTATTTATCTCGCAGGTTTTACCAACTCTCTCCAGTTCTACGCGATCAACGCTCTTGGTGGCTTCCTGCGCGGAACGCGCGATGGTTTTGTCATGAAGATCTCGCCCGATGCCAAAACGGTTATCTACTCCAGCTACCTGGGAGGTTTTGGCGCTGACGGGGCAACTTCGATTGCCGTGGACGATGCAGGTAATGCCTATGTGACTGGTTACACGTCGTCTGTCGATTTCCCCGTCGCGGCAGGCACCTCGTTCCAGGGCGCATCTGCGGGCGGTCAGGATGGCTTTCTGGTCAAGATCAATGCCGACGATATCCAGACCGGCACCGGTTTCACCTTCAATGCCGGTGGAGGTACTTCAGTATTCACGGCCGGTCAAACCGCGAAGCCAGTATTCGGATACGCCTCCGTCGATGTTGCCGCAGGGTTATCGCCGACTGGTTTGGAGGTCGTGGATCTTCGAAGCAGCGGGACTCTGGTCAACGAGGTCGGGGTTCCTGCGCCGGCCCTGACTTACACAGGACGGGTTTACGCCAACACCGCAGCAACCGACACCACTGCCCTTACGATGGTGAACCCGGGTATAGAGGAAGTGACGGTGGATTACTACTTCACCTCCGTGGCGGACGGTCAAACCAGCCTGTTCGGAACGTTTAAGCTGCCGGCAAAGGCACAGTTTTCGTCTCTTCTGACAAACCAACCGTTTAATTTTCCTGCGGACCTCGAGGGGACGGTCACATTCACATCCAGCGGACCGGTTGCTGCAATCGCTCTTCGAGTGGAAACCGGTGGCGTGAATCCCGTCAATTTATATCTGCCGATCATCGATCCTTACGCGGCAAACGACCATCCGCTCGTTGTGCCGGAATTCGTCGATGGCGGAGGTTGGACCACGGAGTTCTACCTGATTAACCCGACGGAATATACCGAGACCGGGGAAATTCGCTTGTTTAAGAACGCGGATCCTGATCAGCCCGGTGTTCCTGCCGAGATCTCCACCGAGAAGGGCGTCAACTCGGTATTCCCTTATTCGATTCCTCCGCGCGGCCTCTTCAAACTGATCGGACGAGGCGAGTCAGGAGATACGGCATCCGGATACGCGGATATCGTGCCGCTGGACGGCTCGAACGCGCCTTTGGCTTACGCGATAGTTGTTTTTTCGGGCAGCGGCCTGTTGGAAACAACAGTGGAAGCCGTGGAGCCGGGATCGAGCTTCAGGATGTTTGTGGAATCCTCCGGCACGTTCCCTGACGACCTTGCCGCATCGCCTGTCATCGCCATCGCCAATTCAACGGATTTTCCAGCGAGGGTGGATCTTAGTCTGACCGCTTTCGACGGAACGCCCAGCGGTCTTTCCGCGCAAGTGACCGTAGCCCCGAGGAGCCGTCTCGGAAAATTCCTTGTTGAGATTCCCGGTTTCGAGCACTTGCCGACTCCGCTTTTCGGTGTTTTGAAGGTGACCACGTCGGCGCCGGGAGTTACGTTTGCGGGATTCCGAGCTCGCTACAATGAACAGCGTCAATTTCTCATGATGGCGACCGGGCCGCTGCATGATCTCGGCAATACGAATCCGATCATATTCCCGCATCTTGTGGACGGGGGCGGTTATGCGTCCCAATTCATTCTGATCAATGGAACTGCGGGGTCGGCTGCCACCGGAACTGTCAATTACGTGGATCCGTCCGGTAATCCTCTCAACGTGGCGATTGCCCCTGCCCCGTAACGCCTTTCAGGAAAATTGCGCCTAGTGGGGGGACGGTCAGGTTCAGTGAATTGGGGCGGCCGTGCATCGGGATTGGCTCAGACTTCGTTTCTCCGGCATTGCCGATTTCCGCGCCGCCGTAATGCCGGGCATCGCTGTTCAGAATCTCCGTCCACGGTCCCGCCCAGGGAACGCCCACCCGATAGCCGAGCCTTGGCACGGGCGTGAAATTGAGAACGCAGAGAATCGCCTCGTTCTGTTGCGAAGGCTTGCGCAGGAAACTCAGCATGCTCTGATCGGAATCGCTCCCGTCAATCCATTCGAAGCCGGCGCTTTCGCAATCGAGTTCGTGCAACGCGGCCTGCGCTCGATAGGTCCGGTTGAGATCGCTGAACCAGCGCTGCAGCTGGCGATGCGACTGGAGGTCCAGCAGGTGCCAGTCGAGGCTGCTGTCGTGTCCCCACTCCCGCCATTGACCGAACTCGCCTCCCATGAACAGCAGCTTCTTGCCCGGTTGCGCGAACATGTACGCGAATAAGAGTCTCAGGTTTGCGAACTTTTGCCAGAGATCTCCCGGCATCCGCCCAAGCAAGGAGCTTTTCCCGTGTACGACCTCGTCATGCGAAAGCGATAGCACAAAGTTTTCGTGAAACGCGTAGATCATGCGGAATGTCAGCTGGTCCTGGTGATACTTGCGATGAACGGGATCCAGGCTCATGTATTGCAGCGTGTCGTTCATCCAGCCCATGTCCCACTTCAGTCCGAACCCCAATCCTCCGACGTACGTGGGACGGGACACTCCGGGCCATGACGTGGATTCCTCGGCAATGGTTTGGGTGTCGGGGAATGCGCTGTAGACTTCGCTGTTGAGGCGGCGCAGGAACTCCACAGCTTCGATATTCTCCCGGCCGCCAAATGCGTTCGGGATCCACTCGCCTGGCTTTCGTGAATAATCCAGATAGAGCATCGAAGCCACGGCGTCCACGCGCAGCACATCCACGTGATACTTCTCCAGCCAGAATATGGCGGAACTCAGCAGGAAACTGCGGACCTCGTGACGTCCGTAATTGAAGATGTAGCTGTCCCAGTCCTTGTGAATGCCTTTACGAGGATCCGAGTGCTCGTACAGATGCGTACCGTCGAAGAATCCCAGCGCGAATTCATCGGTCGGGAAATGGGATGGGACCCAGTCCATCACGACGCCGATGCCGCGTTGGTGCAGGCAGTCGATCAGGTACATCAGGTCCTGAGGCGTTCCATACCGGCTGGTTGCCGCGAAATACCCTGTCCCCTGATATCCCCAGGATCCGTAGAAAGGATGTTCCATTAACGGCATGAACTCCACGTGGGTGAAGCCCAGCTCGGTCACATAGTCGGCCAGCGGTTGAGCGATTTCGCGATAGCTCATCGACCGATTGTCTTCTTCGGGTATTCGCCGCCACGACCCCAGGTGGATTTCATAGATCGACATCGGCGCTCGCGTGCTGTTGCGCGTCGCGCGCGTAGACATCCACTCCGCATCGTTCCAGCTGTACGAGAGATCCCAGACCTTGGAGGCCGTCTTCGGGGGCGTCTCCGCGTGAACCGCAAAAGGATCCGCCTTGTCCACTTGATAGCCGTGAAATCGCGATGCTATGTGGAATTTGTACGAATCGCCGGTCTTGATATCGGGAATGAAGGCCTCCCAAATGCCGGATTCTCCCCGTGACTGCATGAGATGGGTTTTGCTGTTCCACTCATTGAAGTCGCCAATGACGGAGATGCTTTCCGCATCGGGAGCCCAGACATTGAACCACGCGCCCTGAATGCCTTCGCGAGTGCCAAGATGGCATCCCAGGTGGTCATAGAGCCGGAGGTGACTTCCTTCGTTGAACAGGTAAAGATCGCGATCGCTGAGCAGTGACATGGGTAGTTTCGCGCTCCATCAGTGCCTGCGGGGGCGGCAGACGCCGCAAACGCTCCATACTGTACCTCATCCGCCGTTTCCAGTTGGGGTGTTCCTTTGTGGTTGAAGGGATATTTTGCGCTTTTGTCTCCTGCCAGAGGTCTTCGGGATTCAGCAGTACGATGGCGGCCTCGCTCTTCGCGAGAAACTCCAGGCAGCCTTCGAAAATGTTCTTTCCAACGAATCGGGAAAGCGCCTTGCGAGTGCTCTGCCGGTCTTTTCGTTCGGCGGCCGCTTCCTTCGGATTAATAAACTTCAATCGCAGTCTCTCGTCGATATCTGTGCCTTCGATAAATCCCTGGAACGGGAACAGGTCATGGGTATTCAGGCTTGCGACCGAACCGGCGGACGGTGTCCTCAAAGCTCCCTGGCCGGATCCCACCGCGGTTTCATACTGGGCAACGTACAACGGCCGGATGTTATGCCGCGCCATCGATTGGGTCACAACAGGAGGCACTATCCCCAGATTCTCTCCGATGAACCCCGCGCCTGCTCGGTGGGACTCGAGGCTCAGGATCGCGTACATTTCTTCGGCGGGATACTGAACGTAGAGCCCGTGTTCTCCAGTGAGGCCGTCAGGAATCCAGAAGAGCCGGTGAAGACCCATGACATGATCGATTCTCAGCAGTTTTGCGTAGCGAAGATGATTGCGGATGTAGGCAATCGCATATCTATAACCATCCGCTCGCATGGCTTCGGGATGCATCGGATTGAACGACCAGTTCTGTCCAGTTGTGAAGACCGGGTCCGGCGGCGCACCGCCGCTGATGCCCTTCACAAAGAGCTCGGGATAACGCCACGTATCGAAGCTGTTCGGATGAAGGCCCAAAGGCAGATCGAGATAGAGCAAACTTCCCGCGGCCTGGCTGTAATCCGCAAGTTCGCGGAGTTGAGTTTGAACGAGCCATTGAGCGTAGAGATAGTACTGCTCGGCATTTTCCTTTCTTGATGGTTTCGCGCTATCGTTGAGGTTTCGCGCTACCGCGCTCACGCTTCGCGCGCGCTCACATTCGCTCCGCTCATGCTCCGGATTGTCGGCGCGAGCGCGAAAGCGGGCGTACTCCGAAGCTTCAGGGTTTTCCAGCATGAACCTTCGGAACTCATCAAGGCGTGGTTCCTGGGGATTCTCAAAGAAGGATCGCGCCAGCAATTCCAGAATGTGGCGCTTCGCTTTCATCGTTCCACGGTAATCGATCAGTTTCGGTAAAGGAGTCACCGCTTGATTCAGCTGTTGAGCCGTGATTGACGAGGCGAACTCGGGAGCGCGCGCCGGATCGATGTAGAACTCATTCCAGAACAGGCGGCTGATCGGAGAATACGGACTGGGCTCGCAAGGTTCTTCCAGAAAGCCAGGCAACAAGGGTAGCGTCGAAATGACTCGCCCTCCGTGCGCGTGCATCCAGTCCATCAAAGACCCCAGATCCGTCAGATCGCCGGCGCCAGGGCTTCGCCTGGAGTGCAATGCATAGAGGGGAGCAAAAACACCCCACACCCTTTCAGATAGTGGGAAGTTCGCCTTGACGGGCGCCGAGATTACCAGGCTTGTGACGATCCCGCTGTCTGTCTTGAGATGAAGGTTGTGATAGCCGTGTGGAAGCGTGTGCTTCGGAGGCCAGTTGATGACCTTGCCGTCCTCAAGGACCAGTGTCGCTTTCGAGCGCGCAGGCAGCTTGACGGAGTGGGAAGAGACGCGCCCGCCCCAGGCGATCAGGACGGGCTCCACGCCGCGGTGTTGAAGGGCCGCGCGTTTTTCTTTAAGCGCCTCTGCGACATCGTCCATTTGTCGCACGCGGGCGCCCAGTGCTTGCAGCGCGAGAATCACGGATTCTGGATGCGCCTCGATTCGGCGCATCCCCATATCGACGTAGGAAGTCTGAACTCCGTAAAGGCGCGCGAGTTCCGTCAGTTCGCGGTTCAGAGAAGTCCGAGTTGTTGTGCCGGCCGCCATCCCGGGAATACTTTAGCAGCATCCGCGGCATGCATGTGTTTGGTCAGGACCTCCGCGAAGACGTCGCGAAAATCCGTGGTCAACGCGAGATCGCGGCCTTCGAACAATTGCTCAGTGGCCAGGCCCGGCCATTTGCCGTAGACCTTACCGCCTTTGATTGGCCCGCCTGCCACGAACAGGGCGCTCGCATGTCCATGATCGGTTCCGCCAGAGCCGTTTTGCTTGATGGACCTTCCGAATTCCGTCATGGTCAGCACCACGACGTTACGCATCCGGTCGCCGAGATCGCGATGGAAGGCCGACAGGCTCTCTCCGAATTCGCGCAAGCGTTGGTTGAGTTGACCCGGTTGATTGGCGTGGGTATCCCATCCGCCGATATCCAGGAATCCGACTTCGAGGCCGATATCGGCCTTGATGATTTGAGCCATTTGAAGCAGTCCCTGACCGAACTGGCCGTTAGGGTAGGTTGCCCCATTTTCGGGTCTGAACTGTTGAGGGTTGGCACTCTTCAACAGCTTGACGGCGTCGAATGTCGAGTTATGCCACATGGCTTCGAAGGCGGAGTACAGATCGGCGGCCCCACCGCCTCCAGCAGCACCACCACCACCACCGCGATTACCGGCTCGGACATCAAAGTCCTGAATCCGGGACATTGCGAGCGCCGGAGCCGGCCCCATCAGGGACCGCGGCATGGTCGCGTCCAGCGCTATGGCACGGAAGGCGCCCCCATCAGGTTTGGGTGATCCCTGCAGATAGCGATTCAACCAGCCGTCCGCGACACTTTTGTTGCCGGGAGCGCCCGCTTCCATGTAATCCTGCGCGTCGAAATGCGACCGCGAGTTGTCGGGCGAACCGACCGCGTGAACGACGGCGAGATGGCCTGCGTCATAGATGGGCTTCAGGGAGCTGAGCGCTGGATGAAACCCGAAGAACCCGTCCAGATCGATGGCCGCATCCGTGCCACTGCCAGGCGCGGGCACGGCGATCTGAGGGCGCACGGTGGCATAGTTGCGATCGCCGAAGGGAGCCACCATCGAAATGCCGTCCGCCGCACCGCGCTGGAAAACCGCGATAAGAATCGGACGGTCCTTATCCGAAGTGCCCGCCGTTCCCTGAGCCATGGCTGAGCGAACCAGAAATGACGGGGCTGCGGCAAAACTTGCCATCGCGAGCCCTGAAGATTTCAGAAAATAACGTCTGGATTGCGACATATGCACCTACCTTTTCTGAAAGTCTGGCGAGCCGAGGAAGAGCGCCGCCGCTTGTGGATCTTTAAATCCGTCGAGATTAATCCGAGTGGCTGGAATACGGCCTGAGGTGAGCGTCACGGCGAAGTTGAGCCGGGCGACCAGCGCGCCGTCACTCATCCAATGATCGGCGCGATCGGGGAAGCCGGTCGGCGGCTGGTATTGATAGAGCGGCTGGCCCATCTGGCCGATCGCCTTGGCGATCTGCTGGTTCCCCGAGGTTTCGCCCCCAAGCGCGCGAATTGCGGACACCGCGTATTCAAAGGGCGATTTCATCTTGTTTCCGTACGACTCGGGTGACATGAACTCGTCCGAATAGAAAATCGTGCGGAGCATTTCGCGAATATCGCCATCCGTTCTGGTGTAGGTGGCCGCTACCTTGTCCACGAGCGATTGCGGCGGGTCGTCACTCACGAAGCGGCGCACCAGCTTGGTTGCGATGAAGCGGGCCGTGCTGGGATGGTGCGCAAGAATGTCGATCACCTGCTGTCCGTCTTGAACGCCCCGATTCGCAGGAATGCGCTGGCCAAGGACAATCTTTTCTCCACGATCGTGCATCATCGGCCGAAAAATGAATTTTGCCGACTGTCGGGGCTGGTCGATCGTCCAGCCCGTGAAGGCCCGTGCGACTTCCGTGACGTCCTTTTGCGTGTAGCCCCCGTCGACTCCCAACGTGTGCAGTTCCATGAGCTCGCGGGCGTAGTTTTCATTAATCCCAGGCTTGCGCTTCGCATTGGGTCTGGCGCGAAGGGCGTTCTGTACTGCAGGTGACGGCGACGACGACAGATGGTTATCCAGGTAGAACAGCATCGCCGGACTTTCGGCTGTTGCCAGCAACAGATCCTTGAATTTACCGAGGGCGTGCGGCCGGATGACGTTGGTTTCGAAACCTGTGGTAAGCCATTTATCCGAACCTTTGTCCCAGTAAATGTTGAAGTGATTGAACCAGAAATCGGTCATCACTTCCTGGAGCTGACGTTCGCTCTCGACGCCCCGTACGATCTTGTCGGAAATCAGCTCCTGGAGGAGCTGATTCGGCGGCCGGAGCATGTTGTCTTTCATGTACTCCTGGATTTTGGCGCGGCTTGCCGGCTGATCATCGGGTTTGGCCTGCTTCGGGTTCAGGATTCCCAACTGCCTGGCCAGTTGCTGGGGCTGAGGATACTGTTGGAGAATTTCGTCCTGGCTCATGCGGAGCGAGGCGAACTGAGAAACTCTTTCTTCAGTACGCGCGTCGTTGATGGTTTCCGGATGCAGTTGCTGCTCGATGTATTCCCGGATGCCCATCTTCTGGACTCGCTCGACATCTCCGGGGCGCGCTCCAAAACCGAGCCGATCAAGAATGTGTGTGATTTTTTCCTGATCGGTCGGTGGAGGCGCCGGACTGCCGACGACGGTCGTCAGAAACAGCAGAACCAAAACAATTGGGGCAATCGTTTTGTGTCTCATGTCCAGTTAGACCGGAAAAGAGGCGTCCAGGTTTAGAAGCTAGTCCCCGGAGTCTTCTCCCAGCCCTTCGGCGAAGTTATCGATTTCAGGCTCATTTACCGTCTCGCTATCGTCGTCCACGCTGTAAAGCTGACCGGTATTCTTCTCTTTGAAGGTCTTTTTCCCACCCTCTGGCCTGAAAGATTTCGTGCTCCGGTTCTTGAACGGCTTGGCGTCGGGGCCAAACTTTCGGCTCGGCCTGTCGCCGCGGCCGGTGATGTCGAGCGCCCCGGGATCAGGGCGGTTGAAGTCTCGGCTGGGCGGCGGTCCTCCCGGTCCTGCGGGACGGAAGCCGCCGGTTGGCGCTGGTCTGGGTCCCGGACGGAATCCACCGGGTGCGCCGGGGCCGCCTGGGCCAGGCGGACGGCTTTCCTTTGCGCGGGCTTCATTGACCGCCAAAGGTCGTCCTTTGAAGGACTGATTATTAAAGAGGCGAATGGCCTCCTGGGCTTGCGCGAGGTCGTTGAACTCAACGAAGGCGAAGCCTCGTTTTCGGCCGGTTTCTCGATCGAGCGGAACGAAGACGTTTAGAACGTTTCCCGCTGCCGAGAAATGGGCGCGAATGTCATCTTCTGTGGCGTCATAGGGAAGATTCCCAACAAAGAGACGGACGGGCATGTTACCTCTTGGAACTCACAGGCGCGCCGGAGGCAGGGGATTCACGGTTGTAGAATTGTTCATGCGCGCCCATCTTACTGAAATTGTGGACAGAGCGCAATTATCCCGAAAATCTTTCGGATCTAGCGTGGTGTCTCCCTAAATGACAAATGAACATTGAGCATTGAACAATGACAAAGCATTCTTCTCCTGATTCAGAGGGAACCGGGTGCTTTGTCATTGTTCAATGTTCATTTGTCATTTTAGGGAGACACCGCACTATACCGCCGTGAACTGTTCGACGACGTCGAACAGTTCCTTGGATCGGATCGGCTTGCTAATGTATCCATCCATTCCTGCGTCGAGGCAACGCTGCCTGTCCCCCTTCATCGCGAATCCCGTAATTGCAATGATGGGAATGTGCGCGCCGCTGTATCTTTCGCGATTGCGAATGGCAGCAGTTGCTTGGAATCCGTCCATGTCGGGCATCTGAACATCCATGAGGATGACATCGAACGATTCCTGTTCCAGGGCTGTCAGAACTTCATTGCCGTTGCCCGCAATCCGAACGAAGTGTCCTCGCATTTGAAGCAGTTCGACGGCAAGTTCCTGATTCACGGAATTGTCTTCCGCAAGCAGAACATGCCGCGGCCGTTCCACTTTCTCCGTGAGCTTCGACGATCGCGCATGATGTGTGACCTGCTCGGGAAGCGGCGTTTCCGTAAGCCCCGCCGGTCTCTCGAACTGTGCTGTGAAGTAGAACGTGCTGCCGCGGCCGGAGTCGCTCTCCACCCAGATGCGCCCGTTCATCATGCGAGCAAGACGGCTGGAAATACTCAAGCCCAGGCCCGTGCCGCCATACTTTCGCGTCGTCGAGCCGTCTGCTTGCACGAACGATTCGAAAATCATCTGCTGCTTCTCGGGAGCAATGCCAATCCCGGTGTCCTCTACCGTGAACTGAAGGGTAATGGAATTGGTCTCCGCCGGCGCGTCTTGAATTTTGACCCGCACAAAGACCTCGCCCTCGTGCGTGAACTTGATGGCGTTTCCCACCAGGTTCGTCACAACCTGGCCGAGGCGATTGGGATCGCCGATGATCCAATCCGGAATGTCGCGGCCAACTTGGCACGCGAGTTCGAGATTCTTTTCCGAAGCACGGACGCCAAGCGCGGCCAGGTTCTGACTCAAGGCTTCGCGAAGACGGAACGGAACGGGATGGAGATCGAGCTTCCCGGCCTCGATCTTTGAGAAGTCGAGAATGTCGTTGAGAATCTGGATCATGGAATCGGCGGACGTCTTCACGGTTTCCAGGTAGCGCTGCTGCTCCAGAGTCAGGTCCGTGTGGAGAGCCAGTTCCGTCATGCCGATGATCGCGTTCATCGGCGTCCGTACTTCGTGGCTCATCGTTGCCAGAAACTCGCTCTTCGCTTGATTCGCAGCTTCCGCTCTGGCTCGGGCCTCTTCCAGCTGAACCGAACGGCGGTGCAAGCGGAGGTTCAGCTTGCGAGCGACGCGCGTTGCATGGATGCTCTTTCGGCGCAGGTTTTGCGCAGGTTGAGACGTGAGCGCGATGTAAATGTTGGCTCCGTAGATGGAAACGATCTTGAAGATTTCCAGTTTCCAGTTAAGCGTGACCCCGGGAAGCGTTTTCAGCCACAACAAATAAGCTATGTAAGCCGCAGGTGTGATGTGGGCGAATGCGAAAACACGTCGCAGATCTGTATAGCTGGTCTGGTCTGAAACACGTAGTACGAGGAGGAAGAACAGTAGGCTATTGTTCGCTCCAGTCCTGTGGATTACGGATAGAAAGAATGGAAGATCGACGAGGAGAAACACCAGGCCGAAATCGAAGTGGCGGAGCCGGAGATATCCGTAACGGAGGATTTGCCACGAGATGAGGCAATAGATGCCGATCATCCCCATAAACCACACGTATCCAGCGGGTGTGAATGTGGGCTCTATGAGAACGTCGTATAGAAGGATAAAGACGCCGAGTATTCCGAACCCAAGCGCGCGAAGCAGGGGAATCTGAGAGGTGTTGAGACGGTAGTTGTCCGCCATGTGCCGCCGCGACTGAGGAGCACGCTGAACCATAAATCCCTCAGAGAACGGATGGATTATACGCGATTGCCACGGCCTCCGTGCTCGTCTATCCTCAGATGCGTTCGGATGTCCGAATCGGGGATTTATGAAGGAAGTCACCAAATACAATATCCGTTACGTCGGCTTTGAAAGCCTTGCGGATGGAGCCCGCCGTCTGGATTACGCGATTACCGCGCCGGGCGTTCCGGCTCGATCCGCCAGTATCCATATTCCTGCCGCGGCCTTCAGTGGAACTGCCCGCGTGACATTTCAGGAAAGCGCCACGATCTGCTGCGAAAAAATCCGCAATGAACTGGAAACCCGGATCGAGGCGAAGGATTCCGTCCTGATGTTGATGTTGACAGCCGAAGACATCGAGCAGTTCCGCCCGCGCCGGCGTGCTGCGGGCAAGCGCCCGTGACCGGGAGTCCCGGCGCGTTTCATGAATTCGAACACGCGGGCTGGGAACAAGCCGCAACCGAGTACGACCGTCGCTTCGGCGAGCTCACCATGCAATCCATCGGTCCCCTTCTCGACGCGGCGGGCGCTGCTCCGGGTTTGCGGTTGCTCGATGTCGCGTGTGGTCCTGGTTATGTTGCTGCCGCTGCCGCACGAAAAGGAAGCTCGGTTGTCGGCGTCGATTTCTCCTCTGCGATGGTGACAATGGCGCGCGCTGCAAACCCCGAATTGCAATTTCAGGAAGGCGACGCGGAGAAACTGGATCTCCCGGATTGTTCGTTCGATGCCGTCGTGATGAATTTCGGAATGCTGCACCTGGAGCATCCGGAGAGCGCCATCGCAGAGGCCTTTCGCGTTTTGCGGCCCGGCGGGCGTTACGCCTTCACCGTTTGGGACGTGCCCGGGAAGGCCGTGGCTTTCGGGATCATCCTCCAATCGATTCAGTCCTGCGGAAACATGGATGTGCCCATGCCTGAGGGGCCCCCATTCTTTCGCTTCAGTGATCCCGAGGAAAGCAGACGGACGCTGACTGCTCAAGGCTTCGTGAACGTCCAGACCCTTCAGGTACCGCAATCGTGGATGCTGGAATCGGGCGAGGCGCTTCTTGCAACGTTTCGAACAGCCGCAGTTCGTACTGCCGCGCTACTCAATGCGCAAACGCCGGCGGCGCTGAAGAAGATTCAAGCCGAAATCCTCACGCGCACAGAAGCGTTCCGCGTCGACGACTCCATCACGTTGCCGATGCCGGCCATTCTGGCCAGCGCCCTCAGACCTCGGTAAAGGCCGGCTTGAACGCTGGTAGTACTAGTGTGGTCCGTCACAAATAACGTAACGTTGAAGTATGCGAACTCTCCGCCTCAGTTGAGGCGGAGTGGCTGCGACATCAAGACAAATATCCGAAGATCCTTTGATGGAGCAGACGAGGCG
>Ga0134121_10000922_pt1 | contig 29866 bp, 25 predicted proteins | sample KB301_FD_96463 | JGI IMG/M metagenome (GOLD analysis project Ga0134121, IMG submission 96463) | Terrestrial soil microbial communities without Nitrogen fertilizer from Kellogg Biological Station, Michigan, USA - KB3-0-1 | ecosystem: Environmental > Terrestrial > Soil > Unclassified ... | reverse complement strand
TAGATTAGTCATCACCATATCGAGTAGAGGGATCGTGCCGGCCAATCTAAACGGCGCGAATAGCGGTACAGAAGTCAAACAAGCGGCTGAAGAAAGACGCGGTTGGGGGCTCAAGCTCATCCGGACACTCATGGATGAGGTCGAGTTTGAACGGGTCGATGACGGCACCAGTTTGCGCATGACCAAGTATCTCAGACCGCAAAAAGGCACTTAGAACACCCGGCATTAGCGGCACCTCAGTAAGTAAAAACAATCAGGGTTTGTGTCCGGTTTGCAGCCCAGGGGAGGGGAGCGATCAAGTGGATACACCGAGTGGAGGCGTGGTACGCTCGCACTGTGTTGGCACCACCGCTGTTGTTTACGCTAGCGACTACCTGAACAAGCTGTCTGGTGAAAAGATCGAGCGCGAGTGTCGCCGGCAACTGAATTGCGGTTGCCGCGCCCTCGTTATTGATTTCAGCGACACCAAACTCGTCAACAGTATCGGAATCTCAATTCTCCTCGGCATCATCGACGTCGCCGAAAAGAGCGGCGCGCAAATCGTCTTCTCCGATGTCAACAATCAAACAGTCCAGCTCTTCGAAATGCTTGGACTGACCCGCCATGTTGCACTCGCGAAGGACGAACGAGAGGCACTGCTGAATCTTTCGCATTTTGAGACTACTACTCCCGTAGTCCACTGAACATGGAGCCTTCGACCCAGAAGCTTATCCACACATTTGGAGCACTGGCCGATCTCGGGCAGGAGATTGCCGGCACCGGCGACTTCACCGAGATGGTGCGGACGTCGATGCACCTGCTGCTCGGAACGCTCGCGCTCAGACGCGGCGCGGTGGTGGAGTGTTCCGGTCCTGGACCATTGCGCTGCGTTGCGATCTGGGGACTCGGCGACCAGGCGTTGAATGGACTGGAGATCGACGAGACGGAGATGGAGTCGTTTCTCGGTGGCGAGATCCGCGAGTCGCTGGTTCGGAATACAGCGTCTGCAAATGTCTTTCTGAACAAATACCGCGACAAGCTCGCTGGTGAGGGAATCGAGCTCGTAGTGCCGATGGTCGTACGGGGCGAAGTCACCGGGTTGGTCCTGCTCGGCGGAAAAGCGAGCGGCGAAGAGTTTTCCAATGACGACTTCGAGACGATTCGCGCGATGGTTCGTCACATCGGTGTCGGCATTCACACGCACCGTTTGCTGGAGCAGGTGGCCCAGCGCGCGGAAGAGAACCGCAGGTTGTACGACGAGCTCCGCACGATCTATCGCGATACGGTGAGAGCTTTCGCGGCTGCGATCGACATCAAAGACAAGTACACGCAGGGTCACTCAGAACGTGTCGGCCGCTACAGCGAGATCATCGCGCGCGAGCTGGGTTGGAGTGAAGAGGAAGTTGAAGGAATTCAGATCGCCGGTTACCTGCATGACATCGGCAAGCTGATCGTCGACCGCGACATTATCAACGCGCCTTACAAAATCGATGCGAAGAACTCGACTGAGTTGAATCGACATCCAAACGCCGGCTACGAGATCCTCGCGCCGATTCGTCATCCTTACGCTGACATTCCGTTCATGGCGAAACATCATCACGAGCGTCTCGACGGGCGTGGTTACCCGGACGGTTTGACTGACCAGCAAATACCGATGGGCGCGAAGATCGTCTCCCTCGCAGATTCGTTTGATGCGATGACAACGGACCGACCGTATAAACGTCGTCGATCATTTGAAGACGTCGTGATTGACCTCCGCGAGAACAGCGGCAAACAGTTCGACGGGAAAGTCGTAGCCGCCTTCGCCCGCGCGATATTGAAAGAAGTCAAAGGCGAGACGAGAGAGCGTCGCATCACGAAGATGCTCGGCAAGAGCTATCTCGAAGGCGAGCAGGTAGAGACGCTATTAACCGACCTCATCTCGGATCTCGAACGCGACTACGGCAGCAAAAGCGCAAAGGCGCAGAGCTTATAAAAAGCTACGGCCATCGAATCACTGCATCATCTTTTCACTTATGAAAAACCAGCGGTTGCTCGCAGTTGTTCTCGGGGTATGTCTTGCGACCGTTTCAGTCGGGCAGGGACAGAGCCAAAAGCCGTCTGACGGGGACGTCGTGCGCATCACGACAAATCTGGTCCAGATTGATGCGGTGATAACCGACAAGAGCGGAAAGCTGATAACTGATCTTAAACCTGAGGAGTTGCAGTTATTCGAGGATAATCACGTACAGAAGATTACCCATTTTTCCTACATCTCCCCACCGCCATCGAAGCCTGTTACCCGCGAAAACGAAATACCCGGTGCTCCTCCGGATCGATTGCGCCCGGAAGACGTGCGACGAACGATTGCGCTCATAGTTGACGACCTCGGACTCTCGTTTCAGAGCACTCACTTTGTGCGACGCGCTCTGAAACAGTTTGTAGACCAGCAGATGCAGGCTGGCGATCTCGTTGCGATCATACGCACGAGCGGCGGCATTGGTGCGCTCCAGCAGTTCACGTCCGACAGGCGCCAGCTTTACGCAGCCATCGATCACATTAAATGGTATGCCGGAGGTCGCAGTGAAGTGGGCGCGTTTGCGCCGATTGGACCAGCATCCCCCGGCAAGCTCGGCGCCGAAGTCGACGCGAAGAGTGAAGAGTTGGAGGAGTTTCGTTCCGACTTGTTTGCCGTCGGCACTCTTGGAGCAGTCAGCTATGTGGTGAGAGGTTTGAGTGATCTGCCAGGTCGCAAGTCAGTTTTGTTGATCTCTGACGGGTTCAAAATAACGGACCGAGATCCTTTTAGTGGCACCAGCAGGAACGAAAGAACGTTGCAGAGATTGCAACAACTGATTGATGAAACGAGCCGCGCGTCGGTTGTAATCCATACCGTCAACGCAAAGGGCCTACAAGCGCTGTCTTCACTGCGCGCCGAAGACTCTCTGAACAATTCATCCAAAAATAGAACCCCCGATCAGGTCCAGCAGGTTTTGCAAGATCGCGACAATGAGGCCTTTGACTTACAGTCAGGTCTGGATTACCTCGCAGACGAGACTGGCGGCATGGCGATTCATAATTCCAACGATCTGGCGGGCGGCATCAAGAAAATAATCGATGAGAAGGGTTATTACCTGATTGGCTATCGACCAGACCAAACGACTTTCAATCCCAGGACGGGCCGCCGTACGTTTCATCATCTGTCATTGAAGGTGTTGCGTCCGGGCAAGTTCAACGTGCGGATGCGTAATGGTTTTTTTGGCGCCGTTAGTGACAACTCATCGAAGCCTGCTTCTTCGAGCGCTCAAGAACAGATCCTGCACGCACTCATTTCTCCCTTTGGCGCCGCCGGCGTTCCCATTCGCCTGACGTCACTTTTTGCCAATGATGACAAACTAGGTTCTTTTATGCGTTCGCTGCTGCATGTTGACGGCAGCGCGCTCACTTTTACAGATGAACCAGACGATTGGCACCAAGCACAGTTTGACGTGGTCGCGGTGACTATCGGTGAGGACGGCAAGATTGTCGATGAAGTCAGCCGCGTAGACAGGTTGCGAGTGCGTGGCGATGCATACCGGCAGGTGCTCAAAGCGGGATTTGTTTACATGGTTACTGTACCGATCAAGAAGCCGGGCGCTTACCAACTGCGCGTCGCGTTACGAGATCAGGCGTCCGAGCGAGTGGGCTCATCGACTCAGTTCGTCGACGTGCCGGACATGAAAAAACGCCGGCTCGAGATCTCCGGCATCATGCTTAATGCCACACCAGGTGATCAAACACAGCTCAACCAGACGGATCTCAGTTATTTCGATCCGTCAAACAGTGCCGCCGTTCGTCACTTTCGTCAGGGAGAAACCATGCGGTACAGTTTTGTAATCTACAATCCGCACTTGGATCCTGCGACGGGCCAGCCACAACTACAAACACAGCTTAGAATTTTTCGCGACGGCCAACCTGTCTTCACCGGAAGAACGCAGCGCTTCACATTGAATAACCCGCCGGATATCACCCGTCTTTCTGCCGCCAGCGCGATGAAACTGGGTGCCGATATGTCTCCGGGTGAATACGTTCTTCAGGTGATCGTCACCGACCTTCTCGCGGGAGATAAGTATGCCACGGCCTCGCGGTGGGTAGATTTCAAAATCGTCCCCTAGATCCGCGTTTTCTCTCTACCACCGCAACAGAGAGTCATTCCAAGCCTGAAGAGTCGACTCCCTTAGATATTGCCACGACTAGACCAATGCTCTACTATCCGCTCATGAAACGTATTCCTCTCATAATTTCGCTTATTCTGCTGCTTTGCTTCTACGCAAACGCTCAATCCAAAGTCGATCGTGGCGCCATCCATGACGGCACGTACATCAACCCTGATTTCGGTTTCAGTTTTAAGTACCCGAAAGACTGGTCGGTCCACGGCGAAGCAACAAACGAACGTATTAGAGAGATCGGTAAGAAAAAAGCGGCAGAGTCCGGTGTGTCCGAACCGTCCGTTGACGCCGCTATGAACAATACTTACCAACTCCTAACCGTTTTTCGTCACCCAGTAGGAACGCCCGGCGTTGACTTTAATCCTGGCATCCTCGTAGTGGCGGAAAAAGTAGATCACGCACCCGGAATCACTAATGGGAAAGACTATTTGCTCAATGTTAGGGCGTTTATGGTGAAGGCCAAGTCTGAAATCCTGCTCAAGGAACCTATGGAATACCACTTCGGCGGGTCACAGTTTTTCCGTGACAACTTCGACGTCGTAGCCAATGGGGTGCATGTGTTCCAGTCGTATTTTGCCACTCTTGCAAACGGCTATGCCCTCATATTTATCTTCATGGGCGAGGATCAGAAAAGCGTGGATGAAATGTCAAAGGCTATGGAGACCTTCGATCGAACACCACCGGTACGAAGAGGTGTCACGACAATAATTGGCTCTGCACCGCAACACAAGCCAAACTGAAACAGGGCCTAAGATTTTCTACTTTGGTTGAATACGAATCGTGAAGTTGCAGATCGCGATCCTCTGATCCGGTGCGACCTCGGTGGCTTCTTCGCGGATTAATTCTTTGCCATTCACGAGCGTCGGGTTTCGGCCCTTCGCCACCAGCCAGTAACGTCCTTCATTATCACGCGACAACACCGCATGCACGCGACTGACTTCCGGATCGCCCTTGATCGGCACATCGACTGAGATGCTTCGCGAGCCGCGCCCGATCGTGATCTCGTTCTTCATGATCGGCACCACCGCCTGGCGTACGCCGCTCAGCCAGATCTCAACCTGATAAAGCGGCGTCGCTTTCGGCCGCACGACAGTCTGTTCACTTTCGCTCGTCTCCGAAGCATGCTCGACGATTGTATCGTTCGGACTGAACGACGGCGCCGTTCGCGCAGGATCGACACGCGGCGTCACCATCGTGTGCCCGCTTTCCGTCTCATCCCAAACGGCCTGCACGCGAAACTCACCTTTGTTCAGCGTGCCATCAACGCGAAGCTCGACTGCAAACGATTTAACCGCGAGCTGCGTCGTTCCGCTCAGCTCGCGCGCGCGTTCCGAAAGAACGTGAAACAGTCCCTGCTCGAGCCCGCGACGTTTGTCACCCTGCCACTCTTTATCATCGTCGGCGCTGAGGTAAACGATGTACTCGCGCGGAATGTAGGTTGGACCACCCGGCGGCGTGAACATCTCGCGCTGCATCGCTGCCTCGACCTCGCGCGCGATCTTCACGAGAAACTCTTCCCAAACGCGACGTGGTTTCGCGTGCTCGTCGGCGGCTTCGAGTAGATCCTCGCCTGTCTCACCGTCTATCCATTTTCTAATCGATTCCAGCAGGCCCAACTGTCGCTCCTTCTCCGCACGCATCAATCAAACTTCACATAACGCTTGTTAATCCACCCACGGTCCGATGAGTAAGGATCGGTCTTGGGCCGTGCGTGTTCCATTATCTGCACTTCGTACCAGTTGTTATCAGCACTCAGAACCTTCACTTTCGATCCCGACTCGGCCAAACCGATCGGCCCATTCGCAGTGTTCGCACCGGGTCGCAGGTTCACGTCAGTCGTCGTCACACCTTGCTTACCGATCACGACGGGCTCGACGTTTTGCACGATAGGTGCGAGCGGGTTCCAACGCGTCGTGACGTACTTGTGCGTCGCGAGCAGCATTCCAGAAAACGCGAGGATCAGACCCACGGCGACGAGCGCGCGTCGCTTCCGGCTCGCGGGCAAGGCTGAATCAACTGTCTGCCTGGCCCATTCCGGCCTGCGCCGCTCTGGTTGAGTTTCAAATTCCTGGCGTTGTTGGCGGGCGCGCATCTGCCGCCGCTCTTCGATATTGATCGGAACCACGATGCGCGGCCGTTTTATATCGGGTATCTCTTCGCGTTGCGCAGGCACTTCGAAATGCGGGCGTGGCGGCGCGGCTTCAGTGAACTCGTCTTCCGGCTCGACTGACAGATCCTCGCTCGGCTTGCGTCGCATCGGCAGCACGTTCGCGGGAACCCTCTGAAGCGGACGAGTCGGCGGCAAACTCGCGTCGGCAATCTCGTCCCAGAATTCTTCGACTGTTTGATAACGCGCCTCAGCTCGATTCTGCGTTGCTTTCTCGAGTACACGCAGCACCGACTTTGCCCATGGCGTCTCACTGATGTGCGGCGGCAACTCAGTCAACGCATGTTGCGCGAAGCGACGTGGCGACTCGCCTGCGAGCAACGTGTACATCGTCTTCGCGAGCGAGTAGATGTCGGCTGCAGGTGTCAGATTAACGTGCGGCATTCGCAACCCGCTCGTGTCGAGTTGGCCGGTCTGCATCAGCGGATTGTGCTCGGGTGCGGAGTAGATGTTTGTGCCGACGCGCGTGATCGCACCGTCCATAGCGTCGATGCGGGCCACGCCGAAGTCTGCAATCTTCACGAGTTGCTGGTCGGCAGTGAGCAATAGATTTTGTGGCTTGATGTCGCGATGAATCACGCCGCACTTGTGCGCGTGTGCGAGTCCGGAGCAGACTTGCTCGAGATAGAAGAGCGCTTTCTGAAGCGACAGCGGCCGCGTTTTCGTGAGCGCAAAAAGATCTCCGCCCGGTAGATACTCGAGCACGATGTAGTGAAACGTCGTTCCGGCGAGATCGATCGCGGTGCCGTGTCCGAGACGATTTATGACGTTTGGATGACGAACGCGATCGAGTGCGACTGCTTCGTTTTGAAAGTTCGAGACGAGCGTGCGCTCTAATTCGACGTCGGGCGCGTCTTGCAGGTAAAGATTGAGGGCCTTGATGACAATCGTGCGCGGGTCGCCTTCGCGCGCGGCGTTGTCGTTCGCGACATAGATCTCCGCGTAGCTGCCACCTCCGAGACGATCGAGGATATCGTAGCGGCCATCGAGTCTACTCTGTTGTAACTTCAGCTCCGGCATTTATCTTTCAGCCACAAAAGGCACAAAAAGCACAAAATAGTTTTTTTAACGAGCTACGCTTTCGTTATGTGCCTTTTGTGCCTTTTGTGTACATTCTTCTTCTGTGCCTCTTAGATGCGAAACGTTAAGGGGCGTTGCTGTTGGCGGGAGGTTTGGTCAGCTCTTCGTAGTGATTGAGTACTTTCCACCTGTCACGCTGCGTGTTTGTCCTGACGCTGATCAAGCTCAAGCCTAGGATCGATTCCTTCTTGATCGTGGCGTTAGCGGGTGAAGGATTGCTGTCTGCCTTTGCAATCGCTGCGTCAAAAGCCTTCGCGGCCTCGTCAGTGTTTCCCGTCAGCAGATTTGCGCGACCGTAAAGATACAAAAACTCCGCATTCGGTGATTCGAGCGGGTTCTGAACTCCCGCGGTCACGAGCTCTTTGCCGATGTCATCCTTGAGCCACGCACGCGGATCCTGATCCACTCTCCGCCGCGCTCTCTCAAACTGCACGAACGGTTCTTCCGGCGCGGGCGTGGCGGTTGGCGCAGCCACCTGGGCCGGCTGAGGAGTATTAGACGCGAGGAAGGGAATTCGCTCCTTGTAACGCGCACCTGCGTAGAACGCACCGGCGATCAGCAGCAACACCAGGAGCGCTATAAACACGCGCCCGCCACCACCACTTTTTGCTTTTGGATCGGCGACGTTCAGTGGTTCGGAGCTCACTACCGGAGCGGGTTCTGCGGCACTACTCGGTGGCGGACCTGGAAACGCGATGCGCGATGCAGGCATGAAAGTCGTGTCAGCAAGCGCGGAACCGTTGCCCGACTGCGCTGCAGCATAAACAGGCGTGGACTCGGGACTGATAGTCGGCTCGAGATCCGCAGAGCGCTCACCAGCCTTGAGATGCTCGCCGACGCGCACGGCTATCACTGTCAAATTGTCTTCAGCACCGCGCTCGTAGCAGCGTCGCTTCAACTCGCTGCACAGCTCGTCCAGGTTGTTGCTCGTGACCATCAACTGTCGCAGTTCATTGTCTGGGACGTGACGCGTGATGCCGTCAGTGCACAGTAAAAACTCGGTACCGTCTTCAACCTCCATCGTCTTCATGTCGACTTCGACGCCTTGCTCTGCGCCGAGTGCACGACTGATCACGTTCTTGCTCGGATGATTCGCCGCCTGTTCCGGCGTCATGCGCCCGGCGCGCACTTCCTCTTCGACGATCGAGTGGTCTTCAGTTTCGCGATGCAATTGTCCATCGGGTGTGAGACGGTAGAGTCTGGAATCACCGACGTGGCCAAACGTGGCGACGTCGCCTTTGATATGAAGCGCGACGATCGTCGTCGCCATCATTGAAAACCGCGCGTGCTCCTGGGCCATCTGGTGGATCGAAGCATTCGCGCGCTGAATCGCGAGCTCCATCAAGTCTTCGATATCAGCGTCATTTGTCTGGTGACGAAATGCCTCATCGAGAACCTCGATGGCAGTCTGCGACGCCACTTCACCAGCTTCGGCGCCACCGACGCCATCTGCAACAGCGAAGATCGTGCGCTCCGGATCGTGCAAGAAAGCGTCTTCATTCAGCGGGCGACGCTCGTTGAGGCCGCGATCCGACAGGGCGGCGGATTGGACCTCGAGGGTTTTGGTTTCTTCGCTCATTGCACAGCCTCCAGCTTAAGGGGAGAAGAACTCTTAGCCACCGGCCTATCCGCTATGACACGATCGCGGGCATTTCGGTTTGAAAATGCCATCAGCATCCCCAACATCGCAAAGCTCGTAATCAGACTGAAACCACCATGGCTCACAAACGGCAGCGTGATTCCAGTCATCGGTAAAGCTCTCAAAATACCGCCAATGTTTACCAGCGCTTGAAATCCTACAAACGCTGTCAGACCTGCTGCGCACAACTTCGTAAACATATCACGCGCCTCCAGCGAAGTGCGAACTCCTGCGACCACGAAGATGATGATCGCGAGGATGATCACAGCGCCGCCTGCGAGGCCAGTTTCCTCCGCAATTGCCGCGTAAACGTAGTCTGAGTCGGCAATCGGAATCACTTCCGGAAATCCGAGTCCGAAGCCGCGTCCAGTCGTTCCACCAGAATCGATCCCAAACTGCGCCTGCGCCGGTTGAAACGCGAGACGGTCAAACCAGATATCGACGTTGACAGTCTTCTGCATTGCGGGGCTCTGCTCGGCCAGTTGTTTCATACCCGGATCTCGCGAGAGTGCGTCTTCGTAGTCTTTCTTCCACCATGAGACTTCAGGCGACGGTGGATCGAAGCCGTCGAGCCAGAGATGAAAGCGTTGTTGAATGCGCGCTGGAAGCGCGGCACTGATCGGACGTGCGATCGTCGGCAGTAAAGGCACCTTCTCCTGAATGTCGCGCGGCAGTGCGCCGACGACGAGAATGCCGATCACGATCACAACTGATCCGACGAATACGAGCAATTGCGGCCAGCGACGCACCGCGACAAGGTAGAGTGTTGTGTAAGCGCCGCTAAAGATCAGCATCTGTCCGAAGTCTTTCAGCGCGAAGAAGGGAATGAACGGCATTATGGCCATCACGAGGAGGGGAACGATGTCGCGCGCGCGGGGTATGCCCCAGTAAGTTTCAGAGAGATCTTTGTAGCGGGCAGTGAGAATGCCGGCAAAGCCGACGAGGAAGGGAATCTTTGAAGGTTCCCACGGTGTCATGTTGCCCAGTGCTTTACCGGCGCTTGAAGTAACGACTGCCATCGCCAGGGGCAAGAGGGTAAATAGAACGATAATGAAGCTATTACGCTGTAACCACAATAAAAACCCATCGCGCGCGCACAGCGAGTACGCGATTGCGAAAGCTAAGAACGACAACACAGGGATCCAGGTGTAACTGGAAGTGATCGCATTCCAGAGCGAGTAGTTCGACTCTTTTTTCGGAAGCTGACTGATGTCGATTGGCTGCGCGGGCGTCGGTGGCAGTCCCATCAACTGCTTCTTCACCGGATCGTAGTTCTCCATGATGTAGCGCGTGCGCAGCGCCTGCATCTTTTCCTCGCGCGCCTGGGCTTTGTTGCGCGCGTTGTATTCCGGGTCGCTGTAGAGACGATACTGAATCAACATGCCGAACGAGAACAGGAGAATTGCGGTAGTGAAGAGTACCCAGTTGCCGGCGAATCGCTTGGCACGAGAGAGCCAGAGGACGAGGAAGATAAGCGGAACGAACATCATCAGGTCGCGCACTGCACCGATGAGCGACGTCTCGTAGCCGCGCAGTAGTCCTGCCCGATGCACGGCAAAGTAGCCGGTGATCTCGAGACCGAGGATCAAGAAAAGAATCAAAAGATGGGAAGAAGCGCGGTTTTTCATTTAGGTTTTCTCACGCGGCGACGCAACGGCGCAACGGGTTCTTTCGTCGCGTCGTTGCGCCGCCGCGTGAGCATGCTTTACTTGAAATATCCAAGATCCCTCGCTTTCAAGACGAGCGCTGCCGCTATTGGCGCGGCGGATCGTGATCCGTAACCTCCGCCTTCGACGATAACTGCCATCGCGAGTTGTGGTCGCTCGATCGGAGCGAGGCAGAGAAACCAGCCGTCGATCCGCGGGTTCTCGTTGTCCATGATTACTTCATCGTACTCGCGGATGATATTGCCTTTGTTATCCTTCTCGACCTTGTGCCGCGTCTTCGGCTCGCCCGTCTTCGGATCGTAAACCGGTACGACTTTCTGCGCCGTTCCCGTCTTGCCGCCGGTGTTGATGCCCGCTGCTTTGACTGGTCCAAACACACCACGCGCCGTGCCGCTCGCGCCACCGGTCACGAGGCCCATGATCTGTCGCAGCCTGGCTGCCGTTGCGGCTGTCATCACCTGATTGAAGGGCTGCGGCGCTACGTTCATTTCAATGCGCGGCTTCATCAGCTTGCCTTCCATGTTTCCAATCGCCGATGCCGCCAGTGCCATTTGAAACGGCGTCATCTGTCCGGCGTAGCCCTGGCCATATCCCATCAAAGCGAGATCGTATCTAGTCACTTGTTTGCCGGTGACGATCGTCGCCTCTCTCGGCGCGAGCGCACGCTTTACGGCGTCAGTGCTTGCGTCCCAGATCTGTGGCTGCTTGCGTCCACGCAACGCTTCCGACGGCGTGTCGTACGAACCGATACCGAGCAACTGCGCGGCGCGTTTGAGTTTTTCCGCACCGAGCTTCACACCCATCTGAGCGAAGTACTGGTTACACGAAACCTCATACGCGTGATCGATGCCGATCCGCCCGTGTACTTCGCCTGGTCCACCGTCGTCGAAGATCACATTCGCGCCGGGCGCGGCATAGTAACCACCACCGCTGCACGTGAACTCAGTATCCTGTTCGCCGGCGAGAAACGCGGCGGTCATCGTCACGGTTTTGAACGTCGAACCGGGAATGTAGTAAGCGCCGAGCGCGCGACTCACGAGTGGCTTGTCGCGCTCGTTTGCTTCGAGACGAATCCACGTCGCTTCGTCGTCGACTTCCGCGAGACTGTAGGAAGGCTCACTGTACATCGCGAGCACGTCGCCGGTCTGCGGGTTGAGTATGACAACTGCGCCATGCTTGCCCTTCAATTGATCGACAGCGGCTTGTTGCAAAGCGCGATCGATCGTGAGGCGAACGTCCTGGTTGCCTCTGAATTCGACCTCTTTGCCTTTAACGACTTCGAGCGCTTCCGGAAGCACGCCACTCTCGACACCGAAAAGCGCACGCTCCAAACCCGGATCGCCGCGATCCGATCCGAAGATATGGGCCATCGCTTTGTCCATCGGGTACTCGCGCCTGATGTTGCCGCTGGAATCGCGTTTGTAATATGCGAGTGGCTGGTCCACGCGACCGCTGCGATCGAAGATCCAGCCGCGCAGGGTCGATTCAGACAGACGACGGCCGCGCAAGTCTTTGTAGCTCAACTCCTGAAACTTCTCGTTCTTCTCGGAAGCGTAGTGGGCCCAGTAGATGTGAAATGAAAAGAGTCCGATCGAGAGCAGTACGAAGAGCCAGCGCAACGCGCGCAGACCGCGATTAGTCGAATGCGATCCGAGTCGTTTCTTGACTTCCTTTGGCAGGTCTTCGGGAATCGGCGGCGCGGTTTGTTTACGGCTGCGAAGAAGACTAAGGAGCAGCAGCAGAATTATGAGCCCGAAGCCGCCGACGTAGATCAGCGTGAACAGCGCCGGCGTTCGCTCAGGCACATGTGGAGTTGGAAGGGGAGAAGCGGTGGGAGTTTGAAAGAGAAGTAGAAGAATTGTGACCAGGTTCATCCAGTTCGCTACTCACTTTTACGCAGTCGTACTTCTACATCTCCAAAGCCAACTACATCACCGTCTTCGATCAATCTGGATTCGCCGTATGAGATGCGTCGCCCGTTGAGATAAGTGCCGTTGGTCGAGCCGGTATCGGCGACGAGGAGAGTGCCTTCGGCAGTCATTAATAGTGCTGCGTGAATCTTTGAAACGCTTGTATCGTTCAGAGTTAAATCGTTGTCAGACGCGCGTCCGACGTTGAGTCTTCTGCCGCCCGGCTTGAAGATTAACGGTATCTCGCGAGTGCCGCTTGGCAGAGTGACGCGCGCGATCACCTGGATGTCAGGCATTGGTGGCGCTGCGCCGGGAATCGGCACGCCCAGTTTTGCAGCGCGCATCTCTTCGTCGTGTCGTCTGAGATCATCTTCAAACTCTCCGAAGTTTGGATCGACGGAGATTCCGGTCGTGAAGATGTCGACTTCAGCATCGACTGTTACAGGCGCGAGTGTTCGATAACGATGATCGTTGATGTGATCGATGGCGGCGGCGAGCACTTCGTTTTTGAGATCGCCGAGAATCTCAGGCGGCGCTTCTGAATGCGTGCCCCACTCGACTTTCAAAACCATGTGATGCGGCGCGATTCGTCCTTTATTCCCCTCTTCGCGGACGCGCTCGTCGATCAGGCGCTTCATGCGTTCGATGAGCTTTGACGTGGTGAGTCCGCTACGGGGGTCGACAGTGCGACCGAGCCTGCGATCGACGACGCTGCCCATTCCTTCAAGGACGCGACGCAGGAGGCGTTCAGGTAATGCCTCCTCGCGCCTCTTTTTTACAATCTGCTCATCCCTGAGCTTATCTGTCGAATCGTCAGCGTCAGTCATGAATTAGCAATACGAGTTTTCTCGTCAGTGGTTCAGGACGCATTTTAGCCGAAAAGCCACAAAGAAGCACAAAAGGCACAAAAGGATTTTTAACCCTTCGTGCCTCATGTGCCTTTTGTGGCTGTCTGATTACACTAACCGCAGCTTGTTACACTGCGGGCAATCTTTTGTTTAAGCATTCATCCAAACTTACTGCGTAACTAAGAATACATCCCACGCCCACTTATTGACTTGGGTGCCCTGTTCATCCTTTACCTTAGCTCGATAGCGGAAGTGATTTCCATACTCGTCCGTTTTCTTGGATAACTTATAGTCGAGATCAATCGTTCTAACGCCAACCGCGTACAGGCTGAATAACTCATCTACTTCGGAGATACCGTTGTGATTGAGATCCTGCCACAAACGCAAAGACGCGAAGATTGCGTCCTCCGGAGTGATCAGTCCGTCTCTATTTCCTCCGTTTGCCACAGTGCCGCCCACAAGGAGTACCATCGGAGTCTTGGTAGAGTGTTCTTCAGGGGTTGAACCTCCCTTTTTGATTCGCGTTAGGAGGATTCTTTGCGGCTTGTTCCACTCCCTTCCTGAAGGTTTGATAATCTTCATCGTTGTGCTTATCGAAAACCCAATTACCGAGCCCAAGATTGACTCTCGCACCATCCAGAGCCTGTACTTTATTACCCTGTAGTTCGTATGCGGTTAATATATTGTAATTACCCTGTTCCGCTCGGGAGAGAAAGAATAGATAGTTCCTTCCCTGTGCCGGAGAGCCTTGTCCGACGATTCCGTAACGAATAATCTGCCCGTTCTGGTATTTAACTCGTCCACCAAACCTTTCGGTTACTATCGAATGACCAGTCTTTACGTTAAACCCAGAGGTATCCTTCAACACATCACTGACCTCGACCGTAAATTCCGAGTACACCGCGCCCTTGTCGCTAGAAAGAAAAGCCGCCGAGTTGGTTACTCTTCCTTCAACAATAAGTTCACTCTTGTCCGTAGGGAGGTCGGAGATATCCTCAAGCGGTTCTCTGACAACATTTTTTATGCTGGGATCAATCTCACTTTTGACGATCCCTTCGTTATCGTACCGCCTACTCTTTGATAATCGCTCGGGACTGAGGGCAGCGGAAGATGAACTTGCGAGATCGACAACTGGCGTTGCCGCGTCATCAAGTTCTCGTGCCGTTAACTGTGATTTCTTTTTGTCTACGGCTGAATTCTGTTCGGTCGCTTTGGTTGCGTCCTGATTTGATAGCTGATTCTTGCTGAGGAACCCAAATGCCAAAGTGACTACGATAAGAGAAAGCGCAACCAGCATTGCCGATTTGAAGAGCATGTTATACCTCCGACCTTCCGACTGTGAGACAACCGACGGTCAAATGATCTTGGGACAACACTTCTTGAGGCGCAAGCTTCCGAACATACTTCCAGCGCCATTGACGCAAGGTTTGTAGCAATTTTATTTCCTTACTCCTTTTGTTAAGAGAGGGGGTAATTTCAACGGGAGGCTCCTGGAAACTGCGCTACCTTGGGAGATGTGAGAGTTGGCTTCTTATACGCTCATGTTTAGAGCGTGGCAATAGGTAAAATCCTGACCTAATACTCTATTGCGTTGGCCTCAGTACGTAATTCTTCACTGTGGCGAGCGAGTCACCATCGAAACGGCAAAGATGCGCCGAAATCCTCTTAAAAAATCAGCTTGACTGACAGTCTCATCGTCCTTGGGCCGCCAAAGCTGTAGAACGATGGGAAACCACCGCCCGCCAGACTGCGCCCGCTCATTGATGTCGTCTGCCCGAACGCCAGGTTCTGCCTGATCGGAGTTGCCAGGACCAGATCATTGCCGAGAGGATCTTCGAAGTTCGGGTGATTGAAGACGTTGAATGCGTCTGCCTGGATCTGTAATCCAACTGATTCACTGAAGTTGAACTTCCGCCGTAGCGCCATGTCCACCTGGTACAGCGGGAAGCCGCGCTGGCTAACATCCTCCAGCACGTATCCGACTCCGAATGACGTCGGAAACATTGTCACGAACTTTAGTGGTCGCGCCGAGCGAGCGTTGAAGATCGAGTCTAGCGCCCAGTTGCGAAACAGCTTGTTGCCAACGCCGGTTGAGAACAGTGCCGGTAGCTCGTAATTAGCGAAGCCGGTGAACTGATGACGCACGTCGAAATCCGACGGGCGGGGATCGAATCCTGCAATCATCACGCGTCGAGCTGAATCAACTGTGACGTTGTCCGTGGATCGCGCCAACGTGTAGGAGAAAAGCGTTCCGAGGTGATTTGTGAATGGGCGCTCAAACTTGAGCTGAAGCGCGTCGTAGTCAGACTTGCCGCGGTTTGTAGTCACGCGGAGGAAACTGAAATCCGGATTCTGGTCCAGCAGAGTTTCCGTGTGCAGAAGTCTGTGGCCTGATGAGCCCAGGTAACTCGCGGTGATCGATTGGTGTCCTCCTAAACCCTGCTGCAGCGATACGTCCCAAGTGATCACGTAAGGCGTCTTGAGATGTGGATCGAAAGCCAGCAACGGTAAATCCGGGCTGCCTGAGACGAACGGAATTGAGCTCGCGAAGATATCGCCGGCACGATCCTGGCCCAGGTCGTAGAGGATTCCGGCGCCGCCACGCAAAATCAATTCATGCCCGCTGCGGCTCAAAAGCTCGTAAGCAATTCCTGCACGTGGCGCAAAGTTTATGAATCGCGTTTGCCAAAGCGAGCTGCCGGATGGCGCTAGCTTGAGTGTCGTTGGATCGTTTACCTGATCGACGGCGAATGCTTCTCCGTCAGTCGATGGTGGTGGCGCGAGTTCCCAGCGCAGACCGTAAGTCAGCGTCAATCGTGACGTCGTCCTCCACTCGTCCTGCGCGAAAAGCGACAGGTTATGAAACACGGGATTCTGCGGATCACCGAAGTGCAACAGATCGACGCGCGTCGGAATGCCCGTGCTCGCCTGGTCCATACCATCAAAAAGCCTATTGACCTCGGATGATCGCATATCGATCGAGGGCGATATGCGACGGTAATCAGCTCCATACTTCAGCGTGTGATTTCCACGAACGTTCTCAACTGAGCCGACGAGATTAAACTGGCGTTGCAGGTTCGACTGCTCGTCGCCAATCATCCACGCAGCGTTTCGTGAATTCAGATCGAACGTGAAAGCAGGGAAAGGAGTGTCAGGGACAACAGCCCTGCCAAAGTCATCCAACAAGTACGCTCCGTTAACACGCGAGCGGCTGTAGTTCGCCCGCAAATTCATAACGAGCGTCGATGAGAGTATGTGGTTCACCGATCCCGTGATCATTTGTGAACGATTCTGAATGCGATTCAACGTATTCAATGATAGTCCGTTTGGACCACGCAACGTCGCTTCAGAATCGGCGAAATGATAACGAGCGCCCACCATTGTTTTGGAATTCAAATTAGAATCGATGTTGATGCTGCCGACGTCGTGTCGCGCAGGATTTGCAAAACTCGCGGCAAACTCTGCGAACCCATCGGGCCTTGATGCACCGTTCGGAACCGGAAAGACGTCCAGGAACGGTTGCATTGCTCCCGCCCTCGAAGCAAGTGAAGGCACATCAGTGATACCGACCATCGGCTGGCGCAAACGCATTCCTTCGTACGACGCGAAGAAGAACGTTTGGTCCTTCTTGATTGGTCCACCAAACGTGCCGCCGAAAGAGTTTAATCTCTTCGCGGGTGGTTTTAGATCACGACTGTTGGCAAACCAGTCGTTCGCATCGAGCGCATCGTTGCCAAAGAAATGAAACAGCGTACCGTGAAACTCATTCGTTCCACTTTTCGTGACGACATTCACTTGCGCGCCAGAGACACGACCATGTTCTGCCTGCACCGCGGACGATTTAACATTGAATTCCGAGATCGCGTCGTATGTCGCAATCCCGTTTCCGCCACCGCTCGCTGTCAGCGCCGGCGTGTTTCCGGATGCATATGCACCGGGGCTTGCGCCGCCTGCGGCGCTGCCGAAGTTGGCGCTAACACCGTCGAGTACGAACATGTTCGAGCTCGGAGGCTGACCATTGACGGAAACGTTCGTGACGTCCCTCCAGGTTACTGTGCCTGGAGTCAACGCAAGCAAACCGGTGAAGCTTCGTCCCTGAACCGGTAGTTGCGAGACAGCGCCCTGGGAGATGGAATTTTGAGTGCCGGCGGAATATAGCAAATTCGAACTACCGGACGTGACAGTTACAACTGAATAAGAGGCCCCCAACGTACTAACGGTCCCCGCCTGAGCCTGAACCTCGACGCGTACAGGCTCTTCTGGTCCAGTGAAAACAACATCGTCAACCGCAACGAATGACGTGTACTGCGTCATCAGCTTGAATTCGAGGCCGAGTTTAGTGATCTCTTCTCGCGCCTGATCTTGGGCGGGTTTGTTGTCCAGGTTGGCTATCTCGTCGCCAACCAGATCATCGATACGACGGCGGGCCCAAAGGCTGGCTAGTACGTCGTGATCTGTTTCTGTTTCCGGCAACTCCACCGGTATCTCACGAACAAAATCCTGACCGGCCATTTTCCCTTTTAACCAGATCGATCCTTTACCGCCTTTTGTGTAACGGCCGGAGATAACCAGCGGTCTCGCACTGAAAAGATCGGGAATTCGTTTTGGATAAATTTCAGTTACGGGAAGGTCTGACCATTCAATCGAGATATCAGTCAACAACGGACTACGAACACGATCGTTGAAAACACGCGCCACCGCAGACGTGTTCCCAACTTCAGAGATGTAATTAACTTCGCCGCGACCGTACTGGCTCATTTTGTTGAGCAGCGAACGATTCGGCGCTGGTCCAAACCCCATTGCAAACACGCGCGCCTTCGGATGTTTCTGTACTTCGGCGATGATCTCCGCTTCGTTAGAAACCTGGCCGTCAGTCAGGAAACACGCGATGCGAACGTGCTGTTGTGAATCTGATGGATCGAGCGCGGCTTTGATAGCCTTCATCATTTCCGTACCGCCATCACCTTGCTGGCTCGCGAGAAACTTTTTCGCTTTTTGCAGATTCTGTCGCGTAGCGGGCACGGGTTCAGAAAACAGGATCGCGGTGTCGCCTGCGAAGGTGATCAAGTTGAACGTGTCATGCGGGTTGAGCGTCGAAAGAGCAAGGTCCATCGTTTCTTTGGCTTTCTCGATCGGAAAACCACTCATCGAACCGGAAGTGTCGAGCACAAAAACCAGTTCTTTCGGCATTACGTTTTCGACGGCAACACGCTGGGGTGGCTGTAGGATGAGAGTGAAGAAGCCACCCCTTTCGGAGCGATGGGTAAGGACGGCATCGTTGATGTTGTCGCCTGCGACACGATACGTCAGCACGAAATCTTTATTTGGCACAGTGGCGCGATCTTTGAGACGCACGACGGCGCGCTTTTCGTTGAGCTGCTGCACTTCGGTTTCGTGCGACTGGGAGTTAACGGCAACGATCGGCACACCAGCATCCAAATCGATTTCGATAGAGATATCGTGACCGGCACGCGTTTCAACCGGCGCGTTGGTGGGAGAAATAGGTGAGGCTGTTTGCGGATCGGCGGGAGCGGCAGGCACGTAACGTGGAGCAACAACCATCGGGAACGACCATTCGTAAGAGCCATCTTCGTATTGAAGTGTTTCGACGTAGCTGATCGTGATGCGAATGTTTTGGCCCGGCAGGATGTTGGCCACTTGCTGGGTGAAGACGTTTGCTTGTTCCTGATTGAGCAGGCTTGCAATCCTTCCTTCCTGCTTCGCGGCGTTGTAAGTAGCTTGAGCTTCCTCACGGCGCAAGATCTTTCCTTTAATGACACGCTCTCCAATAACCATCGTCATCTCGTCAACAGCGGCAGCATCAGGCAGCGGAAACTTGTAGACGGCTTCGATCTTGTTTGGAAAGTTGTTCTCGAATTCCTGAGTGACCGTCACGCGTGAAAGAAATCCGCTGACTTGCGCTTTCACGTCGGTGTGTTTCAGCGGACACTCGCCGGCTGGTTTGCCGTCTTTATCGAAAGCTTGAAGTGACCCTTCAGTGGGCGCTTGATTCTGCTGGATCGCGGCAGCGGCAGCTTTATCATGAACGATCGTGGAAATCTTGAAGACGATCGTCAGGGAGAGAGCAGTTAATACAATCCATTTAAGAATTGATCTGCGATGCATAGTCTTGTCCTTCTGCACGCACACATCGGCGTCGTGCTAGTGCACGGAGAGCGTGCCGCTGCCTAAGTGATCTCTGGTTGTGTTTTTGTTGAGACCGAGAAAGCGAGGTCTCAGGAATCTAACTTAGCTTTGGACCAATTTGCGGGGGAGACCGCGCTTGCAGAACCTTCTAATTGGCTAACGCTATTGATGCATTATTTCGTAGGTTGGTAGCCTGAGCGCAGAAAACTTTCTAACAAAACCTTGCCGTTCGCAATCGCGATCAATTACATTAACTTCATCACGCCCCATGACCTCACGTCATTCGGACAACGGAGGGCCTTCAATGCTGCAACAGCTATGGGATAATTTCATTATGCTGATCCCTGTGTTTTTCCTGCTCACGATGATCTTTGGAGCAGGGTTCTATATCGGCCGCGTCAGCAAGAAAGACAGTTGAAACGCGGATGACGCAGATCTGTGCTGATCCGTTTTGGAAATCCGTATAATCTGTGGCTAATGAAACGATCAGGCATCGCGGATCTTCCTCTACACGGTGGCCGTGTTCCGCCGTGGCTCGCCGAGCGTATGACGAAGCTCGGCACCGCGATCACCGAAACCATCGTTCATGATTACGGAACGTCGGCCTTTCTCTCACGTCTCAGCGATCCATTCTGGTTCCAGGCGTTCGGTGCAGTGATGGGAATGGACTGGCACTCATCCGGCATCACCACTTCCGTGATGGGCGCACTCAAACGCGGGCTCGCACCACGCGCAAACGAGCTTGGCATTTACGTCTGCGGCGGCCGTGGTCGCTTCTCACGCAACACACCAAACGAGCTGCGCGCACTGGCAGACAAACGCGGCTTCGATGGCGACGCTCTGGTACGTACAAGCCGGCTGACAGCGCGTATCGACAACAACGCCATTGCTGACGGTTTTCAGATCTACCTGCACAGTTTTGTAGTCACTTCAAAAGGCGAGTGGGCCGTAGTCCAACAAGGCTTGAATGATAGCAACGGATTAGCGCGTCGATATCATTGGCACTCCGCATCGGTCCGCGACTTCGTTGCTGATCCACACACGGCAATCTTCGGTGAGAACCAGGGCACGATCATGAATCTCGTCGATGCGAGAGCTGATCACGCGCAAAGCGCACTACTCGAGATCGCAAACGAACGTCCCGAGAAGACGATCGTCGCCGCGCGACACCTGCGCCTGCCTGCGCATCACGAGGTTCGTGAGAAGGACGTCGATCTGAAACGACTCGGAGCCGTGCTCGCAGTCGCGTATGAAAAAGGTTTGCACGACTTCACCGAGCTACTGTTACTCGAGAAGCTCGGTCCACGCACACTCCAATCATTGGCACTCATTGCCGAAGTCGTTCACGGCGCGGCAACTCAATTCACGGATCCCGGGCGGTTTGCATTCGCGCATGGAGGAAAAGATGGCCATCCGCATCCGGTGCCACTGAAGACCTACGATGAGTCGCTGCGGTTTCTGCGCAACTCGCTCGATGCGGCCAAGGTCGGGCACACAGATAAACTGGACGGGTTCAAGCGTCTCGATCGCTTCGTGCGTATGGTTGAAGCACAGCGTGAACCGCGCGTGGACCTCGACGCCCTCATTCATCACGAAAATGCAATCTCGCCTTTATTGAACGGAAGAACAGTGTTTGACGACCGTCGACGGCGTTATTCAAACCCGCGACAGGGCACTTTGTTCTAATTTAGTGACACGCTTCAATTTCGGCGTTTGTTTTGCTACCCTTTTTGGACCCCCCACCATAATTGCCCCGACCTTAAAGACGTTGCTGGAATGTGCCGGTGTGCATTCCCCGATAAGAATTAGAAGGAGCAAAAAATTTATGAGCTTTAAGAAATTTCACCCATTAGCAGTGGGCTGTGTTCTGGCCGTCTTGATGTCGGTGGCGCCCGCTGTTTTTGGGCAAGTAACCACACCAACAAGCACACAGACCACGCGGGAACGAAGCTTAACGGCGCGTTCAGTTCCGGCGGGTTCCAAAATGAAGTTCAAAGGCGTCGTCATCAGCCGCGATGCCGACGTTTTTACGATTCGTGACCGCACACGGCAAGACTATCAGGTCCTGATTACTGACAATACCAGCATTAAAACCAACGGAGGTTTCCTTCGTTCCGGCAAGAAATATCCGGTCACAGATATTCTGCGAGGCTTGATTGTCGAGGTAGAAGGAAAGGGTGATGCGCAGGGCCAACTCGTAGCCGACAAGATCCGCTTCAATGAATCGGACATGCGCGCTGCAATTACTTCGGACACACGCGTCAGTCCTGTTGAAGCCAACATGGAGCGCGTCGCCGGTCAGATGGATGAGCTCTACGCGGTCGCCGCTGAAGCTCGGGCCGAAGTAAAGGCCGTTAATGAGCGCGTTTCATCATTGGACGACTACGATGTGCAGGAGAATGTCGCCGTCACGTTCCGTGTGAACAGCGCAGTGCTTTCGCCGGAAGCCAAGCAGACGCTTGATGGGCTTGCCGCGAAAACAACCAATGCAAGGGCGTTCATGATCGAAGTGGCGGGTCACACAGACTCGACGGGCAGTGACGCCAAGAATTTCAGGCTGAGCCGCGCGCGTGCGGATGCAGTGGTTCAGTATCTCGCCGTGCAGCACAAGATTCCGCTACGCCGTTTTGTCACGCCGATGGGTTATGGCAAGACCGAAGCGGTGGCCGATAACACAACTCGTGAAGGCCGCGAGCAGAATCGGCGCGTCGAAGTGAAGATGATTATCAACCGTGGTCTGAGTCAAACGACGACCCCGGCCCCGACCCGACCGTAAGTCGGACACGACCGAACATACAGCACAGGAGGCACAAAGCACGTTTTTTAAGTGTTTTGCGCCTTTTGTGCTTTTTTGTGTCACTACACGGTTTAGGTGTCACAGACCCGGTTTCGTCTAAAAATTTCCCACTAAGACGCAGCACTCTCGTGATAAGTAAGGATTTACTTACCCCTTTTCGTGGCCCCGCATTTGCAAAACAAAGCGCATGACTAATTCAGAGGTCTTCCCAATTGTGCACGGTGGCTTCACGGCCACGACGAAACCTGAACCGGCGCCAAACTCCGATTTCGCCCTGGCAATCGCGGCTGGAAAAGGCGACATCGGGGCGTTTGAGAAGCTTTACGAACGCCACAACAGGCGCGTGTACTCGCTGTGTCTGCGAATGACGCAGAATGCCGCTGAGGCAGAAGATCTTGCCCAGGAAGCGTTCATACAGTTGTTCCGCAAGATCGGCAGCTTTAGAGGCGATTCTGCCTTCACCACCTGGCTGCACCGGCTGACAGTGAACCAGTGTCTGATGCATTTCCGGAAGCGGAGTGTGAAGCTGGAGCGAACGACGGAAGAAGGTGAGACTCCAGTACAGATTGTTAGCGGAACTGAAAATCCAAACGCGATGCCGGTGATGGACCGGATCGCACTGGACAACGCATTAACACAACTGCCGCCGGGATATCGGACAGTGTTTGTACTGCACGACGTCGAAGGTCACGAGCATGAAGAGATTGCGAAGATGCTCGGCGTGGCGGTGGGTACATCAAAATCACAACTTCATAAAGCGCGCATGAAGCTGCGCAAGATCCTTAAGGCTCGCAACGAGCCCAGCAAGAATTAAACTGAGTAAGGCACTATCTGCTAAGAGCGGGTGTAACGATCGTTGACACACTCGCTACCGCAGATGGTACTGACGCTGCCAACCCTCTCTGACTGTCAGTCGAAGCTCAGGCTTTAGCTCGCGTGCTCTTGGAAATGCGCACAATGGCCCACTCAGCATTCTTCGCGATTGTTACATTATCACTCTCAGTGAGCTCTGTAAGTCGACTGAGAACAGTAGCCCTTATCTCAGGGAGAGACAATGTGGAAAGACATTGGATGCCGGCAATAATGTCGCTTTCAGTCTTCATTCGCGTTTGATCCAACGCTCGCTCCAACTGCTTTACCGCCCAGTCTATTTTTACCCGCTTGGATTTTGTGTCCTGGTAAGTGCGCCACGATTTAAACGCGATAAAAGAAACGAAGCCGAGCATTACAATCGCAATACTGTAAAGGAATATTGTAATCACGGTTTTTCCAATTCCTCTTCCCGCTCGACGGTTTCCGTACGGATGGCTTGCAAGAAAGCATAAATGCTCACTGCGATTGCAAATAGAGCAACCGCACAGTTGAAAAAGGAGAAGGCAAACAATTGATTTATGGCGTCCATGTCATTGGTTTCTAAATGCCGTTCTTGCATCATCGCCGAATACTTCACGAAACCGAAAATGAAGATAGTAATCATCGCCATGGCTCGCAGGAGCTCGTCATAGCCCAAGCGCGCCCGTTTGAGTTCAACCGCAGCTTCGATCAAGACAAGAGCGGAGAAAATCAACAACTCGCCATGAGCGAAAGCTCTTTCAAACGGGTGATGGTCTTTCACTATGATGAGGAAGACGGGGTAGATAAGAATGATTAGCAGGAACGGAACGAACACCTTCCAAATGCAGACAGTCTGCAAGTGTTGGTTCACGAAGATGTCGCTCATACCTTTACGGAGCCCTTTGAACATTGTCTTACTTCCTTCTCCGGTGTAGTTTTTCCGCCCGATGAACTTCTCGTTTTCGCTCCAAACGCGAACTACTTTTAACCTTCTAATGTGCGGCGAACCTTATCGAGAAAGTTCGTGGGTTCCGACATTTGATATTTGGTGGCGAAGGCATCCGTCGGCAAACCAGTCTTGATGAACTCGTCTCTGATTGCCTTATCCAGCCGAACCGTCATTACCATTATGCGTGTGCCGGATTTCTTTAGTGCCTCGCGATTATGCTTGTAGAAAATCAGTCCGGTCTTGTAACCCAGATCTGTTTCCTCAGGCTGGTAACGCGCTTCTTCGCTGCTATTCAGGGTCGGAATCATGACATCGACTATCATCAGGTCGAAGCGCTCTTGCTGCAGGCACTTTTCCGCTTCCGTCAAACTCTCGACGATGGTTACTTGATATTTTTCTTCTTCTAACGCTCTAACAAAAGGTGTCAGGTACGCTAGGTCGTTATCTAACCAAAGGATTCGCTTTGCCATATCTGTGCGGCTCTTCCTCGCCTGCTATTGATAAATTAGAACTTGAACATCAATCATTCATGGGTACATGAACAACAAAAACTGATAGTTCTGGCTGGCTTGTAGAAAGTTCCACAGTCAAACCACCACCGACAGCCGTCATCAACTCACGAGCGACCCACAGCCCCAGACCTACCCCACTGTGATAACGGCCGGTCTTCTCAACAACATTTCCGCGCTTGTATTTTTGGAAAATTAACTCTTTCTCCTGGGAAGTAATCGGTTCACCGATACTTTTGACTTTCAGAGCCGCTTTCCCCGTAGCTCGTTCGAAACTACAGTCCAAAATCACTTTGGAATAGGGCTCCGCATATTTCATGGCGTTATGAACGAGGCTGTAGAAAACACTCGTGAACACTCTCTTGTCCATGCGTATGAGTGGAAACCCCGTTTCAACCTTATAGACAAATCGAAGGTTTGGTTTGGCGTTAGTTTTTTGTAATCTCTCACAAAGGCTTTTCAAGGCTGCCGGTGCGTCAATATCCTCCTCGCCAAAAAAAGTATCTTTTCCAGCCTCTCGCGCAAACGTGCTAAAAGTCCCAAAGCTCAGGGCGAGAGCGTCCTCGACTAAAGCGTGCACATATTTCAAACCTTCATCCTGAATACCCTCGTGCAGGAGCTTTCGCTGCATGTCCCTGATCGTGAAAATAATCGAGCTGAGTGGACCCTGTAATTGGTGAGTAATGATCATTAAGTCGTCCTGACGTTGCCTGGCAAATTCTGCCGCACGCTTCTCATTACTTCTGGCAACCACAGCATTACGCTGAGCCCGATCTTTAGCCTCTTCAACCTCTTCGATGTATGCGAACTTCTCGATCATCACCTGCAGCCGGCGAGCCAGGTCCTCTGCTAATTGCTGATCATGATCGGTAAACCAGCTACATCTAAACTCGCTGTTTACTACTTTGATAACACCGTAGTTCGGATCGGCACCGATGGGTATAGCCATCCATGATTTGATCTTGCGACCGTGCGCTTTTTCGAGCGTCCGGAGCCCTTCCTGATTGAACTCCTTCGTATGTCGCGGCACGTAATCCCATCGCAACGCCTTGCCACTCTTGGCGCACATGCCCGTTTGTCCTATTCCGACCCTGTAAACCTGCTTGGCGATCTTGTGCTTTGAAAAACCTTCCATGGCCACGATTTTCATATCCTCGCCATTTGGATCGGGCCGGAAGATCACCATACACCCGGCAGCTTCGAGGTATTTTTTCAATATAAGAGCAGCTTTAGGGAAGACTTCTTCAAGTGACTGACAACCAAACAAGCTGTCCATTTCCTTTTGGGGCTGCGTTTTATAACGCCCCTCCCACTGTTCCATCGTATTGGAAAGGATTGGTCCCAAAGCGGCTAGAAAGGATTCGTCGTCTCGCATGAGTGGCCGGCCATCTTCCTTGCCATAAATAGCCAATACACCTGCTGGATAGTGGTCGCCCCGGATTTTCACAAAAGCGGCTGGGGCATCCGAGTCGCGGCGAAATTTCAAAAAGCCATCGTGATCAGGCTCGTCGTGTCGTTTAAGAGAGTGAAGTAGTAGCAGCTCGTCGCCCGAAGTGAGAATACCGTTAGGACAGTCGAGGCCGTCCTGGAATTCGTCGGCCTCGTCGAAATTCGTTCGTGGTCCGGGTAATAAAACAATGCCACGATCTTGATGCTTTTCAGCCAGCCACAGACAGGCACTGCGATACCAAAATGGAGCTTCACATAGATTTTTTAAGACTTTGGTTGCCTGCTCTCGGAATTGCCTTTCGGAATATTCCATCACGCCGTCGGCTTGATTGGCCTTAGCAGCACGCTCTGAAAGAACCTTCTCATACCGGCCCAGGAGCTCCAATCGTCGCCGGGTGATCTCATGTTCCTCAGTGCGAAGCAAAGAAACCATCAGGACAGAAAAGAGAGTAATCACCGACATTCCAATGATAGGCGCGGCATTCACCAGGAGATAAAACCATCTCGGCTCATCGATACTGGGCCTCATCGTTATCAAAAACCCAATCGCAACCACAAGCTGAACAAGAAAAGCAATACCGCCATTGTGCTTGTCTGCCCTGCCACCCTGGATATAGGTACTGTAAACGAGAGTATTTGCGAAAAGGAGAAAGGCAAACACGTCAAGATTCAGTCCCCAAAGCCGGGCCGTCAGAATCAAGAGCACGGCGATGATACAGTCGAGGTGGAAATAGCGATCGAAAAGCGGGGGAAACTCACCTGCTGCCGGTGTGGAGATCCATTGATTCAAACGTTTCCTGAATGATCGATGCAATACCAAAGTAAGGATCACTTCTGCCGCCCAAAAAATCGCAAGTAGCTGGATCGTCAAGATCATTCTTTCATCCGACGGCCAGATCTCTATGAGTATCGTCAGGAGGAGTAGGAAGAGAGCACCAGCACCCAAAAAGAGCGCGCGCTGATTGTAGACAAACATTCCCAGTGGTCTACTGTTAAGACCTTTAACCTGATCGTCAAAAGGATGGGATCGACCGATGCGAATGAAACCAAAAAGACGATGGATGATGCTTTGCTGGTTAAAGCGTTCAGCCTTGCGAGTAACCAGTTGCAGTAACGTTCTACTGAGTATCATGCACGAGCGTACCTTGTGGGAGAATTCAATTGCTACCCTGCCGATGATAATTACTACGGCCTGATGTCGCAGGTAACCCGAAATGAAAGCTGGAAATCTTGTTCAAAGCTAACGAGGCTATTGAGTCCGAGGTATCGTTAGCGGCATCGGTCTTGACGTGGGTCCGTTGGACAGCCGAAATCCTAGATTTAGCAGGCCGTCTTGTCAACCGTACATTGGCATTTCACCTTATTAATTCTCAATCTTTTTAGCGGTTGATTATAAGATCGATCTTCTCAAGAAAGACATCGGGATCGCGAACGGAGTACTTCGTAAACATGCACTCTCGCGGAAGGCCCGCGGCAACAAATTCGTCTACAATATGCTGGTCAATTCTCACGGTCATAACCATCACTGGCAGGCCCAAACGTAGCATAAGATCGCGATTTTTTTTGTAGAAGGCGAGTCCTGTCTTAAAACCAAAATCAGAGACCTCAGCGGAATATCCTTCGGCTTCATCTTGCGCCGTCGTGGGTATCATCACATCAAGAATGACAAGATCGTAGCGGCCTCCTGTGAGTAGGTTCGTTGCCTTCGAGAGCGTTTCTACCGTTGTTACCTCAAAGCCAGAATCCTCCAGGCTCGCGCGAAACGGAGCAAGGTATTGAGTGTCATTATCAATCCAAAGAATGCGACCAGCGTCCGGCATTAGAGAGTACTCCCTGACCCGAAATATACGACGAACTGAGCCAATTTCGGATTTTGAACGCTCAGCTCGAGCGTGACGTCGCCGCCAAGTTGTCGCATAAGAGTTCGCGCGACCCATAAACCAAGCCCCAGACCCATCTTCCCCCGGCCCATCAAAGCAAAATCACCTCGTGCAAATTTCTCGAAAATTCGATCACGTTCCACCAGGGGAATGGGTTCGCCGATGGATATGACTGTCAAAACCGGCATGCGATCGGGTCCGGCCAACTTGTATTCAAAGATCACCTCCGAGTGTCTGTCCGCAAATGTTATGGCATTGTGTATGAGACTATAGAGGACACTTCTGAATGCCTGCTCGTCTAAAAACAGGGTGGGGAAATCACCAGCCTCTATAAATCTAAACTGAAGATCGCTGCGAGAGTTCGTTCGTTGAATAATTTCAGTGACCTTTTGTACCTCAGTTTGAACCTTCAATTCCACCGGCCTCATCACAACATTCTGGCCAGCTTCGATGGCAAAAGCTGAAAACAGTCCATAAGCATAAGTCATTAGATCCTGGACCAAACCTTGTGCGTTCTCAATCAGGGGAAGAGCGGTCGCTGAAATTTCCCGTTTGGTGGCAACAGAGAGCGCCATATAGATCGAAAGCAGCGGGCCCTGGATTTGATGGGCCATTAACATCAAGTCTTCCTGTCGTTGTCTCGCCACAGCTTCCGCCGAGGTGTTGCTTTCCACCTGTTCCCGAATGCTCGAACGAACAAGCGTGAGAACCTCCTCCAACATTTCCCGCTCAGATCGCGGCGGAGGACCCCTTTTGATAGGAGGGATCTTAGCAATGGTAGATTCCAAGTCCGGCCACCACTTGCTGAACGATCTTTCGAGACCGTCGTCAGAAAGCGCGAGAGTTCCAAGCGCTCGATTTACAGAAGACACGACCCTGAAAGTGTCATCTCGTTCTGTCATAGCAGCCTGGAATTGGACCAGCGGGCCCTGCAACTCACTAAGTCGCATGTTGAGTAGGTAAGGAATGACGCACTGTGGATCAACAGTCTTGGACAGAGCCCCCGACTCAAATATCATCCAGGGGGCGTGCTGGTTTTCAGAGGTAACGCAGATGATACCAAGCTTGGCTGTTTGAAGTTCTTGTGTCAGATCAACGTTCCATCTGGCTCCCATTTGCATGTCAATTGCGGACATGTATGGTTGTACCAGCTGGAGCACATTAGGAAGCCAATCGCGTAGCGCTTCTGCAAGCATACGGCTGCGAGCTCCAGACCAGCTTAAGAAAACTCTCATGATGGGACCTCGTGAGCGAGTCGTGATGTTATCACGAGATGCTCGACAGCGTATTGATTGAACCCGCGAATTGTGGATAATCCATAAAACCTAAACACGGAGACACACAATGAGCGAACGGAGTGTAACCTTCTATCGTTGGGATGAGATGCCCAAGGAGCCGGTCAGTGACATGCTAGATCGCAGGCTGATAACCGCCGATCGTATGATGCTGGCCCACGTCTATCTGAAGAAAGGCGCGATCGTCCCGCGACATTCACACGAGAACGAACAGATCACTTACATCCTCGAAGGCGGTCTGCGTTTCTGGATCGGCGAAGATGAAGCACAGGTGATCGACGTGATGGCAGGTGAGGTGTTACACATTCCTTCGCGCGTCCAACACAAAGCAGAAGCGCTCGAAGACACGCTCGACGTCGACATCTTCAGTCCGCCACGTCAGGACTGGCTCGACAAAACTGACGACTATCTCAGGCAGAAATAAATGGATCTCGGACTCAAAGACAAAGTTGCACTCGTGGCAGCGAGTAGTCAGGGGCTTGGTCGCGCGGTTGCTGAAGAACTCGCGGCTGAGGGCGCGTCGCTCGTG
>Ga0134121_10000920_pt1 | contig 29896 bp, 16 predicted proteins | sample KB301_FD_96463 | JGI IMG/M metagenome (GOLD analysis project Ga0134121, IMG submission 96463) | Terrestrial soil microbial communities without Nitrogen fertilizer from Kellogg Biological Station, Michigan, USA - KB3-0-1 | ecosystem: Environmental > Terrestrial > Soil > Unclassified ... | reverse complement strand
GCACCACGACCGCCAGCACCAGGGCCTGCGCCAGGAGCGGGAGCTGCACCACGACCGCCAGCACCCGGAGCACCGCCAGGGCCACCACGACCGCCGCCAGCGCCGCCGGCGTTTATCGTCACGCGACCCAAATCACCCTTGCACAGGGCAGCGCCCCAGGTCGGCTCGATTCTGCAGTCTTTATCATCGGCTGCGGCCGCGATCCCCGTGTCGAGGACAACATAGGAATTGGGGCCAGCGCCGAGCGAGCCGTCGACATCCTTGAACACCACGCCATTCCAGCCTGCAAAACTTCCGAATTCACCGGAGAAGGACCATCGGCGCTCGATCGGTGGGAAATACACCGGCTTGGCGTTTTCGAAGGTCACTTTTTCGACGGAGTTGTTGGAGCTGATCCCAAAGCTCGTGTACAGCAGGTACGAGATCGCTCCGGCCTTGCGAGTGGCATTGTCCTGATAATTGACGAACTTGGTATTTACAATGGAGTGGATGAAATCGTAGTACTCGTAGCCACGGACCGGGTAATCCGCGTCAGCGCGAGGCATGGTTCGGCCATACGCTTTCTCTGCGTCCGTTGTGGGGGTGCCTTTATTGTCGCTTTCGCCCACGAACAGGGAGTTCAGGACTTTCGAGGTATAGTCGCCGTGGAACTGGGCTGTACCAGGGTACGCATGCGTGTAGCCGATAGCGCTGTCGGCAATCTTCAGGCCGTCGAAGATATGATTCTCGCCACGGGCCCAGATGGCAGCGCCCCTGCTCTTGTAGATGGTAAGGTCTTTGAACACCGCTTCCAGCCTCGCGCTGTTGGTGTCGCCGGGATCTGCAAGGGGCAGATAGTAGTTCCCGCCAAGGTTGAATTTACCCTGTGCATTGGTTCCGCGATCGAGCATCAGCCCCTCGATGTCGGAGTGGGCGACGTTGCCGGAGAACTCCCGAAATGGCATTCGACGGGGCCAAGTCTTCGCCGCGATCTCCGTGCCTTCAAACTTACCTGTGGGATGTTCTGGAAAAGCCATCCAGAAGCCTGTTGCCTCAGAGCCTGCCGACACATTCCCGCGATAGGTATTGTCGGGGTTCGTGATCCAGAAGCTGGCCGCCGTGTTGTCGGAAGGAAGCAACTGGTCGGTGGCATTCTGACCCTGAGCGCCACCTCCGTAGGTTCCGACGATTGCATTTGTCGAGTTACAGGGCCGGCTCGGATTGCACTTGGTCAGCATCGCCAGGTTGCTCAGATACTGGTTGCCGTGTTCCACGCCATCTTCGAGGAAGTAGCAGTGACCGACGTTGTCGTACGCCACGTTGTTCTCAACGCGCACATTGTTCGTGCCATGGACCGTCACACAGCGGCTGAAAGTGTGGTGAATCGCCGAGTTTTCGATATATTGCCCCGGCGCATCGCCCACCAGATGCCAATGGATCGGGTACCGCGCAAGGTTCTCGTGCTGCCCCATTCGAAAGAACTCGACACCCGAGACTTTCATGGTCGACCCGGCCATCGCCATCAAATGCCCGCCACTGAACGTTTTCTCGGAGTCGGCTGAAGCCTGGAGTTTGATGTTGCGATTGATCATGCCGACTTCAGCACGCTCATCCACGCCGAAGGTGACTTGACCGTAGTGCATGTACTCCAGTTTCTGATCCAGCGTGATCACTTTCCCAGAGATGCTGGAGATGGTTCTTTCCTCTGCCTGGTGGGGATCGTAATCCGTTGACGCGACAACAATCTGCTCGCCTTTTTTCCAGTCACCGGGATTCAAGACTTCGATGGTGGTGCTACCCGCGGCGGCTGTTTTGGTCAGCCTGGTCCAGGAGTTCTTCTCTGTACCGTGCAGGTTCAGGGTTCCGCCCATGAGCATGATCCCGCGGTCACCCATTGCCATGACGTCTTCACCCGGGACGTTGTTGGTCAGGGTAATGGTCGCATTGCGCGTGTAGGGGCTGGCTTCAGTACCAATCTCCAACTCCCCGTGCAACATGATCCACTCGGTCGTCAGTTCAAGATCTTTGTTATTTGCGAAGCTCAGTTTGCCTTCAATGGTTAAACTGCGCAGCGCCGGCGGACTGACATCGAGAATAACGTTCATGTCTTTGCTAATGGTGACTGCGGCGTCTTTGCCGGGCACCTTCTTGTCAGGCCAGGTGGCTGGATTAGACCAGCGCGACTCCTTCCTCACCGAAGGATTCTGCTGAGCCTCAACGGAAGCACATCCGCTGAGGAGGAAGAAGGCCGGAAAGAGCAATAAAAGGAACGAGCGATAATGGCTTCGCATGGCGTTAAACCCCCGTGATCGAGAAATAGATTCCCGTGTTTGCGCGACAACGAATCGAGCGATTGTCTGGAATGCAGCGTATATCATGCAACAACTGAAAACTGGTCAATGATAATTCGAAATATTGGCGACGGGTCCAACATTCAAATGACATTCGTGGTCTATATCTAAGGTCAGGAGCGTGTATCAAGCGGATAACCTCGAACAGCTGCGCTTACATTACCTGTCGAAGCTTCGTGGGCCTAATCGAGTCTCACTTTTGTTCTACGGGCGGTTTGGGTGGTTCTACAGGCTTCGCATAGATATCCACCACCACCGGCCGCTTACCCTCTGTGGAAAGACCTGCTGCGCGCATCAGCTTGGTCACGGCTTCGATCGTCGGTAGATCGGGGCGTGGGAGACGGCCGGCGTAACCCTCGGCAAGGAATAAAGGCGTCCGGCCAAACTTATCGGGCCGGCTCCAGATTTGCGGATCTGCGCCACGCCTGGCCAGCAGCTCCACGACGCGCGGGTATATGTCATAGGCGGCTCCGTGCATCGCCGTGTCGCCTTCGTTGTTTACGCCGTTGATGTCGGCGCCGAGGTCGAGCAGCATGTTCACTGCTTCCACCGCTTCATTTTCCTCGCCGGCTTCCTCCAACGGTTCTGTCGTGCCGAGACCGGCTGCAGCCATCAGCGGTGTGGTGTTGTTCGAGTTCGGAAGCAGGGGATCAGCGCCCAATTCCACGAGCAGGCGCATCAGCGGAACATCCGAGCGATCGGCAGCGAAGAGAAAAGGTGTCGCCCCGTCAGACTCGATTCTCGAGGACGTGTTGGGCTGCTTCGGCGCGCCTTTCGGCAGCCGAAAATTGACGTTTGCTCCCCGCTTGACAATTTCGCGCACGAAGTCGAGGCTCGTCAGACGGCCCGCCCCGGTCGGCGGCGCGGGATCACTGTTGTCGCTTGAATCCGGCTTACGCACCCAGGCAAGCGTGTGGAGTGGAGTGAATCCGGATCGGGCATCGTTCGGATTGGCACCGGCGTCCACCAGCGCAATCGCAAGCTCGAAGTGGCCGTTCTGCACGGCGAGCAGCAAGGGACTCGTCCCTCTGTCGACCGGCCGGATATATGAGGCGTCGCCCGATCTTCCTGCATTCACGGGACGCGCCATCGGCGCATTCACATCGATTCCGGCGGCGAGAAACGCGCGCACGGTGTCGAGATGGCCCTCACGCACGGCAAGGAAGAACGGCGTGAAAGCGGAATCGAGAGTCGCCTTGATGTCGGCTCCAGCGTCGATAAGCGCGCGGACGACCGCCGTGTTTCCTTCGGCCGCCGCCCACATCAAAGCGGTCTGCCCGTGCCGCTCGCGTGCGTCGTGTCTGGCGCCGCGCGCAAGTAGCGTCTTGACAGCCTCGGCGTTTCCGGAACGCGCAGCCAGCATGAGGACGGTTTCTCCGCCACTCAGCGTGGCGTTTGAATCGGCTCCAGCGTCCAGCAACAGCTTCACCATGGCAGCGTTACCATTCATGCATGCCAGTGCCAGCGGCGGCACGCCATACCGGTTCACCGCATTGACATTGGCCTTCGCGCGCAGGAGCAACGCAACAGTCTCTGCGTCATCGTTATAAGCGGCCCAGTGGAGCGCAGTCGTACCGTCGACCTGGGGAACGTTCACATCGACGCCCGTCTGCAGGAGCGTGCGGACAGCAGACTGATCGCGTCGTTCCGCGGCATCGGCGAGTGCTGCACGTTCCGCCGCGATTACGGGAGCGGCAACAGTCAGCCCAATGAGGAAGAGGCCAATTATTCTTTGCCAATGCATATTCGTCTCCTGGGTCACTCAAACAGGTTTTCGATTTTTCCGCTACTGTCGACGAACGAATCCAGATGAACGCCAATGCGATCGAGCAACGTGAGGTGAAGGTTGGCCAGCGGCATTCCTTTTTCGTACCGGATATGCCGTCCGCCTTTCAGGCCCGTTCCGGCGCCACCTGCGACAAGGATCGGAAGGTTGTCGTGATCGTGGAGGCTGGAATTACCCATGCCGCTGCCGTACATGTAAATCGCGTGATCGAGGAGCGACCCGTCGCCATCGGGAGTTGCCTTCATTCTCTGGAGGAAGTCGGAAAAGAGCGAAACATGGAACGTATTGATCTTCGCCATTTTGGATAATTTTTCCGGATCGCCGCCATGATGGCTGATGGGATGGTGCGGGTCAGGGACGCCGATTTCCGGATATGTACGATTGTTCTGCTCGCGCGTGAGCTGAAATGAGACGACGCGAGTGATGTCCGCCTGAAAAGCCAGAATCTGCAGGTCGAACATGAGCTTCACGTGTTCGGCAAACTCCGCCGGCACGCCTACAGGCCGATCGAGGTCGCGCAGCCTGGGATCGGTTGTTGAGCGCTCGGCACGCTCGATCTCGCGCTCGACCTCGCGAACACTATCAAGATATTGATCCACGCGCACGCGATCGGGAACGCCAACGCGTTGCTTGAGCCTTGCGAGGTCGACGCTGAACGAGTCCAGGAGACTTCCTCGATTTCGCAGCCCCGCGCTACGTGCCGCAGCGTTGCCGCCTTCACCGAAAAGGCGCTCGAAGACGATGCGCGGATGTGCCTCGGACGGAAGCGGCGTCGTCGCAGACGACCATGACAGGCAATTCTGATACACGCACGCGTAACCGTTGTTGCACACACCGGCCAGCGGATTCAGATCCATCGCAAGCTGCAGCGAAGCGAGCTGCGTATCGTGGCCGATTTCCCTGGCCGCGATCTGGTCAACCGTTATGCCCGAAAAATAATCTGAGCTGTCGGTGTGCTTGGCGAAGGCCGCGCTCAGAAACGCCGAGTTGGATGTGTCATGCGTACCTGGATAGGCGTTCTGCAATCGCGTATTGGTGATCACGGTCAGGTGATCTTTAACCGGGCTGAGCGGAGCGAGAATCGGTGAAAGATCGCGGAGTTCTCCCTGGCCGGATGGGGTCCATCGCGCATGATCGCAGCCCATCGGAATGAACACGAAGCCGAGCCTCGGCACTGGTTTCGCGGGAGTCCGCGCCCATGCGGTGACAGCGGGAATCATGGCATCGAGCAGAGGCAGCGCCAGAGTAACGCCTGCACCTCTCAGGAATGTCCGTCTGTGAATCGCCTTCTTGGTGATGAACATCACGACCTCCTCGCTTATCGTCCCCCCACGGTCCTCATTTGAAACGGAACGCTCTTCACGATTCCGAGAATAAGCGAAGAGAACCGGTATCCGTCTTTCCCCGCGTCGCGAACGATCTTGCGAACGGCAGCCGCATCGTAGTACTCGACGCCTCGTCCGAGCGCGAATGTCAGAAGCTGCTCCGTCAAAGTTCCTGCAAACAGTTCGGGCCGGCTCAGCAGCGCGTCTTCAAGTCCATCGATTCCCCGGAATTCTCCAGCGCCGGGCAAGGCTCCAACGGGGTCGACGGTTTGTCCATCTGCGTCCGCTTCGCGCCACTGTCCGACGGCATTGAAATTCTCGAGCGCGAAGCCCACCGGATCAATTGTGCGGTGGCAGCTTGCGCACACCGCGTTGCTGCGATGCGCCGCCATGCGTTCGCGCATGGAAAGATTCGCGGCAACGTTGCTTTCATCGAGTGCCGGCACGTTTGGAGGTGGAGGCGGCGGCGGTGCGCCGAAGACATTCTTCAACACGAAGACGCCGCGAAGTACCGGTGATGTGCGCGTCGCATACGACGTGACCGACAAAACGCTGCCCTGTCGCAGAAGCCCTCCGCGATGACTTTCGGGTGCAAGCGTCACGCGACGGAATCGGGTTCCATAGATGTTGGGAATTCCGTAGTGCTTCGCCAGTCGTTCATTGAGGAACGTGTAGTCTGCCTTGATGAAACTGAGCACACTACGGTCCTCGCGCAACACGCTGTCGAAGAAGAGCTCTGTCTCCTGCCGGAAGGCCTGTCGCAAGTTGTCGTCGAAGTCCCGATAAATTGCCGCGTTCGGAGTGACGGCCTCGATATTGCGCAGCCGCAGCCACTGTCCCGCGAAATTCGTCGCGAGATTGAACGAACGTTTATCGGCGAGCATTCTTCGCGCTTGCTTGTCGAGCTCCCCAGGTTGAGTCAACTTGCCCCGAATGGCCGCGTCAAGCAGTTCATCGTCTGGGACGCTGCTCCACAAGAAGAACGACAGCCGCGATGCCAGTTCGAGATCGCTAATTCGGTAGACACCGTTCGCCCCCGCTCGCTGTAGGTCTTTGGGATCGCTTTCGACGCGGAACAGGAAGTCCGGATTGATGAGCACGGCGCTCAGCGCCCTTTCGATTCCGGCGTCGAAACCGCCTTCCGCACGGCCTTCGCGATAGAAGGCCAGCGGCTCATCAACTTCAGCTTTGGTGATTGGCCGACGATAGGCGCGCCGCACCAGCGTCGAAAGAATTTCCCGGGCGCACTTTTCTTCCTGCTCTTTGTCTTGTCCGGTCGGCCGGCATACAAACAAGCGCCGTCGGCTGGGTGTGTCTTCTTCTTGAGGCTTCGCGGCGCCCTGTGCTGCATAAGGTCCGGTCACCGAAACCTGACTGATGGCGGGACTCGTCCGCGGATGTCGTCTTTCGTTGAAACGAGATTGTGTGGGCTGCCTTGCCGTTTCGATCAGCGATGATCCTTCTTTAACGAAGGTGACGCCGAGCTTGTGCGGGCCGGCACGCACAGGTACGCGCAGTTTCAGATTCTTGTCGAGCGTCGTGTCGTCGTCGGGTGTGGCCGGCCTCTTGATAGTGAAGGTCCCGACCCTCTCGCGGTCCACCAGCACCAGCAACTCATGCGGACGCGCCTCGCGCAACCCGCCGACGCTGCCGGCCAGATCGCGCATGAGCCAGATCTGAATGTCGTACTCGCCGTCCTGGGGAAACGTGTACGCGACCGCCGCGCCACCGCGTGTGCCGATCGGCAACCCAGGCATTTGTTCTTCCTGCGAAAGGTCGGCAGGAAGGCGAATGATGTCGTTCTGTACAGAGGGCTGCGATCGGCCTACGACAAGGCTGCTGATTTTCTGCGCGGCAGAAATGTAACGATTTAGTAGCGTGGGCGACAGATCGCCAACGATGACGTTATCGAAGCCATGACCGCTCTCATCGGCCGGTAGAAGCGAGGCGGCGTCGATGTCGAGCGCCAAAAGATCCCGGATTGCATTTTGATACTCGGTTCGATTCAGGCGTCGCAGTGTTTCGGTGCGACCGGGATTCAGCTTCGCAACGGCCGCCGTATCAAGCGACGTTTCGAGCCACGTCGTCATCGCGACGCGATCTGCCTTCGGGGGCTGCAACGCACTGGGAGGCGGCATCAGTCCTGTTCGCAGCTTGCGGACGACCTTCTCCCATATTTCAGGTTGCGCCTCCGGTCTGGACACATCGATCCGTTCCAGGCTCAGGTCGCCGGTCTTCAGACGATCGTTATGACACGTCGAACAATAGCGATCGAGAAATTGGCGCTGGCTCGATTGGGCCGGAGACTGGGCGGCAGGTGCGACTGGCGTTTGCGCCCGCATATGCACCAATGCGAAACAAAGGGCGGATAATATGGCGGCCACCCTGGTCCAGGATTTCATCTGAATCCTCCGGAAGGTTAGCCGCTAGCTTACTTCAACAACGGAATCGATACCAGTTACGTAAGCTATCGTTCACCATGCAGCGCAGGGCATACTCGCCAGGCGTTTTGAAGGTGGCCGAACGCGCCGCTAAGGAGTTCTGAGAAAACCCTCGAAAGTCGCCCAGCGTTTTAGTCATCGTGTCGCGGCGCGCGGGAACGCCAGTGCGGATGAGCAGGCGTAAATTTGGTCTGCGTCCTTATGCCAATGCCAGCACCCGGCGATGCCAGTCGGTCGCTTCCGCGTAGGCATGCGCGAGTGTGAGCACGCGCGCTTCGGCCAAGCGCGGGCCCGTGATTTGCAGTCCGATGGGAAGTCCCGAACGTGAGAATCCGCACGGCACGCTGATAGCTGGAATTCCCAGCCCGTTAAACGCAACGGTATTGCGGATCAACCGCATTTCACCTGGGGGCTGCGCAACCGCATCCGCAACCTTAGGCGGCAATGCCATCGTGGTTGGTGTGACAAGCACATCAACGTTCGCGAAGATTTGCGCTGCTGTGTTGCGCGCGATGTTCATCTGCCGTCGCGCGTCGATGTAGGCAGGCGCAGTGATCGGGACGCCATCCAGAATTCTTTGCAACGTTACCGGATGATAAAGTTTTTTGCGTTCCGGATCGGCAACATACCGCGCGTGATATGCATAGACTTCCGCAAGAACAACGGGAAGCGTGTCGACCATGGGTAATTTGATGTCCGTTGTTCCCTTTGTGAGTTTCCTCAGAACGCCCATTGCCTGTTGAACGGCAGATGCTATCTCCGGATCGAGATCGGCGAAAAAAGGCTCGCGCGGAACGCCGATTCTGATACTCGATACCGGCCGTCCAATGGCGGCTGCATAATTCGTTGCCTCGGCAGCGATGCTGAATGGATCGAGCTCATCGAAACCTACGAGCACCGTCATCATGATGGCGCTATCCGTCACGGTCCGGCACAACGGTCCCACGTGGTCGTGGCTTTCAGATAAGGGAATGATGCCGCGGATACTCGCCAGACCATGGGTTGCTTTCAGACCCACAACGCCGCAGAACGCTGCGGGCATTCGGATCGACGCAGCCGTGTCGGTGCCCAGCGCGCCTGCGCAGAGCCGTGCCGCAACGGCTGCCGCCGATCCACCGGAAGAACCGCCCGGCACGTACTCCAGGTTCCATGGATTGTGAACGGGACCGAAGTGCGTGATCGCCGACGTGCCGCCATAGGCGAACTCGTGCATGTTGAGTTTGCCGAGGAACACTGCGCCCGCATCGCGGAGTTTTCTCACAACCACGGCGTCTTCGGACGGGACACGGTCGGCAAACAGGGCGCTGGCCGCTGTTGTGCGAATGCCTGCGGTGTCGATGTTGTCTTTAAGGGCAATCGGAATCCCGTGCAGTGGTCCGCGGCGACGTCCGGCTTTCAGTTCGTCCTCAAGCGCGCGGGCTTGCTTGAGCGCTGCGTCGCCGGTCACGGTGATGTACGCGTTCAGCCGTGGATTCAGTCGCTCGATGCGCTCGAGGTACGCGCGTGTGAGATCAACGGGCGAAAGCCGCCGCGATGCAATTTGCCGTCCAGCTTCCGCGATCGTCAGTTCTGTCGGATCGGATGATTGTGCACTGAATCCAGCGCCGCCGAGCACTGCACCAGCGGCCGCACCAACGAGCAAAGTGCGTCGGGTCATGTAGTTGTTCCCCATAGTTCCTCATAGTTTTCGGCATTATTCGGACTAATCTCAAAGTCGATCCAAGATACACGCGTCTTGATCGGGCAACCTATCCCTCCCTATCGCGTGTTGAAGAAAAGGTCGAGCACAGCCGTGTCCAGGGGCTGTGCCGCGGCCCTTGCCGCCTACGCCCTCCTCCGTTCGATCACTCTTCCGCTTGCGCAATTCGTTGTGTAGCCTGGATACAGGGGCGTATGATCCACCGCATACAGATGTTCTGTGGGCTCCCTGGCGGTCCTTTTTTGCCCGTTTTCATCCAACGGAATTCAGGCCGCATCTTCGTCGGGACTCCGGTGAACAGCACCTGCGTTTTTGAAGTGTCGGCAAAGAGGTATCGCATGATACGTAAGCTGGCCCCGGTCGGAGCACGAGCAGCAAGGAACCGCGGCTTCCTCGATTTGTAGTCACGAGATCCGCAGGTTGTGCTCCAGAAACCAGCGTGGGAGAAGGAGTTCAAAAATGCCAAATCGCTTGAGGGTTGTGAGGATTCTCCTCATCGTAGCGCTAGCGTCGTCGGCAGTCGCTTTCGCTCAGAACGGTCAGCGAGGAACCCAAAGAGGCCAGGCCGGGGCGGCCGGCAAGCCTTTTGACCCGCATGATCTGTCCGGATTCTGGGACATCACCAACATCGGACTGCCAGCCGGAGCCCTGAACGAAACGAGCAACAATCGACCGCAGATGGCGCCGTGGGGTTTGGAAAAGTTTCGCAAGACGAAGACGGGGGTTGCCAATGCATTAAGCAATGGAGCTTCCCCGAACGAAAAAGATTGGAACGATCCGATCCGGTGGTGTGATCCGACGGGTTTTCCGCGGATCATGTGGAGCCCCACCCCGACGGGAATGAGGTTTGCCCAAACTAATGAAGAAGTGATTCAGTTCTTCCAGAACAACCGCGCCTGGCGCGACATTTGGACAGACGGACGAAAACTTCCAGGCGCGGACGCGGACTCAAATTGGTACGGATACGCCGTTGGCCATTGGGAGGGAGACACGTTTGTCGTCAACTCGAATAATTTCAATGACGCGACTTGGCTTGACCAATACGGCTCCCCGCACAGCGACCAGATGACTGTGGAAGAACGCTACCGCCGCGTAGACCACGACCACCTGGAGATGATCCTGAACATCACGGACCCTATGGCCTATGTCGGAATCTGGAAAGGCGATAAGAAGATCTTTCAATTGGTCGAAAAGCCAACACGCTCGGCGTTCAACGATTTTCCGGAAGACATCTGCGTATGGTCCGAGAATAAGCGAGAGGTTCACCCGTAACCTTCGAATTAAGGAGATGTGATATGACGCGTAAGCTTGCAGCTCTCTCATCTGTAATGACAGCGGGCTTTCTAATGATTGCTATCCCACTGTTCGCGCACCATGGAACGGCAGGTGTGTACGACAACACTGTCCGCATCACAACGAAGGCCACGGTGACGCAATACATATGGGCCAATCCCCACGTCCAGGTCTATTTCAGCTTGAAGAATGACAAGGGCGAAGAGCAAACCTGGGGTATCGAAACAGTAAGTCCGGGAAACGCGCTCGCGAATGGATGGACCAAGAACACATTCAAGTTTGGGGACCAAATCCTGGTGAGTCTCGTTCCGGCCAAGGGCGACAGGACTTTCGGCACCTGTGCTCAAATTGTGATCGTTGCCGATGGCAGGAGGTTCGGTGGCACCGGCAGGTGCGGCACGGGAGCCGAGGCTGTCGAAATGGACAAACTCCCGGTAAAGCCAGGCTACACGGCGGTTGAAGTGAAGATGCCGAAAGACGATCGCACGCGTGCCGAGTCCGAGCAAGAGAAGTAACGAAGGGAGTCTCCACATGACGTACCGTCACTTAGGGCTACGCGCTGTCGCGCTTGCGCTTCGACGCACGGTCTTGCTCGCCCTTCTGGCTGCATCGGCTTTGGCGCCGCTGCTCTTTTCGCAGGCAAAGGTTCAAGACTTCGATCCGCATGACATCTCCGGCATTTGGAAGAACCCTGGAGGATTCGATCCCATCCTGGGCAACAATCGTCCTCCCATGACGGAATGGGGAAAGGAGAAGTGGAGTAAGACCAGAGCCTCCGCCAGAAATACGCCGTTGGCTTTTGGATTCTACCAGGACCAAAAAGACTGGAATGATCCGCTATTCCAGTGTGACCCCTCCGGTTACCCCCGCAACCTCGACTACAGTAACTACCGATTCGTTAAGCTTCCTGACGAATTCGTGATGTTCTTCGAACGCGACCGTGTATGGCGCGACCTTTGGACGGACGGACGCAAGCTGCCGGGACCTGAAGCAAAGCCGCGCTGGTACGGATATGCGACTGCCCATTGGGAGGGAGACACTCTCGTCGTTGAATCTTCCGGTTACGATGAACGAAGCTGGATCGATCCCTACGGCTCAATCCACAGTGACCAGCTGCATATCGAGGAGCGTTTCAAGCGCCTGGATCATGACGATTTGGAATTCAGCATGACTCTTACCGACCCGAAGGCGTACACGGGGGCCTGGACTGGCAAGAAGGTGTTGAAGCTGATGAATTCCTCTCAGCAAATTCAAAAGGGGCTATGGGGGCAAAGGCCGGACGGGACCGCGTACGGAGACATGCGGGAAGAATATTGTGTCTATTCGATTGAACGCACTTTCTGGCAAGGACGGCCTCTGGATGGGATCGGTGGGGACAAGAAGTAGCGTTCGAGCGTCTATAAACTTTCTTGCGGCGACGATTGCTCTCTGGCTGCTCGGTAGTGCATCGGCCGCAGGTCAAGCTGCGCCTGCAAAGCAGCTGATGTCGGAACAGGCCTTCAAGAACGTTACTGTCCTCAAGGGAATCCCTGTCGATGAATTCATGAATACGATGGGGTTCATCTCCGCAGCCACGAACTACAACTGTACGGATTGTCATGTCGAACCAAAGACGGAAGGCGATTGGAGCGTCTACGCTCAGGAGACTCCCCGCAAGGCGACCGCACGCAAAATGATTCAGATGGTTCAGACCATCAATCAGATGAATTTCGGGGGAGTGCGCGTCGTAACCTGCTACACGTGCCATCGCAATCTTCAGGGCGCCCCCAAGATCACGCCGAGATTGGCAGAGCAGTATGGCGAGCCGCCCGATCCTGATCCCAATGAAGTCGAAATTAGGCGACAAGCGCCTGATGCGCCTTCCGCCGATCAGGTCTTTGACAAGTATCTCCAGGCAATCGGAGGAGCCCAGAAAGCAGCCGCCGTCAACAGCATCGTTTTCAAGGGCACACACGAAGGGTATGCAGAACCCAAGGCCCCTGTGGAGATTTATGTTAAGGCTCCCAATCAGCGCACCATCATCGTGCATACGGACGGCGGAGACCGGACCACGGCTTTTGATGGCAATAGTGGATGGACGGCTGCGCCCTCCGCGGATAAACCATTTCCGGTGATCACCTATACCGGCGGAGACCTCGATGGCGTCCGGCTGGACGCCGTGCTCTCCCTTCCGGCGGGAATCAAGCAGGCCCTATCAAGACCGGCAGTAGGCTCGACCACCGTTGACGACAAGGATGTGATGGTCGTGCAGGGGACTGCCAACGGCGGACGATCTACCGTAAAACTGTATTTCGATAAGCAGTCCGGCCTGCTGGTGCGGCAGGTGCGCTTCGCCGATACGATCATTGGGCGAGTACCGATACAGGTCGACTACAGCGATTACCGGGATGTCGCCGGGGCAGGAGTGAAGCTGCCGTTTCACGTCGTTACGACATGGACGGACGGCAGGTCCGATGTATTGCTGACTTCGGCAGAAACGAATTTGGCGATTGACGCGGCGAAGTTCAATCAGCCGACCCCGCCCGCGCCACGCAAACAATAGGCGGAATCGGCTCTCGCCTCTTAAGGGCTTTCAATCCTCTCGCCCCGACTTTTCGTTTCCACGTTCTGGTAGATAAGAATTCCTCCACGATCTGTAACGTTCAACTCGAAAAGCGTCTTCCCACATTGAGGCCGGATTTCAGAACCTGGAGGTTCGGCCGATTCGCAAATGCAAACATGGAGGACAATCATGACCAGGCGACAAATCGTGGCTACACTAATATTCAACGTTGCTTTCATCGGCGCTGGCAGTGTGGACGCGGCGGCATCGCAGAAGCAGCCCGCGGTCGAGGAGCCCGGCACGATTCGGGGAGTTGTAACTCGCGTGCGCACGACGGAGCCGCTTAGTGGCGCTCAAGTCACGCTGCAGGGCGGCGCGGCCAATCCTCAGGCGCTCCAGGTATTGCTGAACACTGCGGCGTCTCAGGGAATCGTCGTGAAGCCCGAGCCTGGTGCGACCACCTCTCAGATCATTCAGGCGCTGTCCAGCGCGGCAATTGCGCGCGGGTTCCCTTTGACTACGGCGAACCTGTATACCCAGCTTTCGTCCCTGTCCGGGAAGACTCCTCCGACAACGACCACGGATCGGGACGGACGTTTTGTCTTCAAGGATGTCAGCCCGGGCACCTATACCGTCCGCGTCCAGAAGGAAGGCTTCTTTGGGAAATCCGAAGGTGGAGTCAACCCGCCGACCGCGGCGACCGACGTCGATGTTGACGCGGGAAAAACTGCTGATGCCGACCTCGCCATGATCCCGGGCGCGATTATCGGAGGAAGGATCTTCGACGAGAAGGGCCAGTTGATGTCGAACGGCGTCGTGCAGGCTTTCTCCGTGGCGTATGCCTTCGGTCGCGCCACGCTCGCGCCGCAGGTCTCCAAGGTGACTGACGATCGCGGCGAGTTCCGGCTTTTCTGGGTGCCCCCCGGAGAGTATTACCTTGCTGTGACACCGGCTCCGGTTGCTCCGGCGCCTGGCGTGCCGGCAGCCGCCTCGCCGTTAAAAACCTACTACCCCGGCGTGACCGACATCGCACTGGCAAGAACGATCACCATAGCCGGAGGCGAAGACATGGGAGGTACGGACATTCCCCTGCACAGTACTCGCTCGTTCAAGGTTTCCGGACAGGTGAACAGTCTGATTGCGCCGCCACCAAATCAATTGGGAGCGCCCGGAGTGAATGCGGCCGTCTTGTTCATGCTGAACCGGGACCCGGTCGCACCGGACGACGTCGATGGCCGACAGGTCGGAGTGGTCCCGCTGATCCCATCTACAGGGCAGTTCGAGATCAGCCACGTCATGCCGGGCGTGTACGAACTCCTCGCCAGAGTTTCGGATCCTGCGGCGCAGGTCGCCGGCGGACTTCCACTCGCATGGGGACGCGCCAGTTTTGAGGTGCGCGACATGGACGTCGCAAATCTTTCCATCGTTGTTTCCCCGTCTGCCGAAGTGACCGGGACGGTCGTTGCGGCGAACGGAGGGAAACTGCCGCCTTCGCTGCGCGTGCAGTTGCTGCCGGATGACGCCTCGATCCGGATTCCGGTGTTCCAGCTCGTTCTCACCCGGTCTGCGATGGTTGGTCCGGACGGAACGTTCAAGATCCCGGCCGTGCCGCAGGGGCACTACCGCGTGATGACCGTTGCCGGGCTGACGCCGGATCTCTACCTCGCGGACGTCCGGCACAAGGCCGTCAGTGTGTTCACTGCGGGATTCGATGTTCGGCCGGGGGAAAACGATCCGATCCAGGTATTGGTAGGGGCCGGAGCCGGAACCGTAAGCGGTCTCGTCCAGGATGGGCCCACAAAGGTCGCTGGCGGAGCCACCGTCGCGCTGGTGCCGGAGGCCGCGCGCCGCGAGAACCTCGCCCTCTATCTCTCCGCCGCCACGGATGCCTCGGGGCGATTCGTGATCCACGGCGTGCCTCCCGGCGATTACAAGCTGTTCGCGTGGGAAAGCGTGCGTCCTTTCGCCTATCAAAACGCCGCGTTCATCGCGAAGAGCGAGAATCGGGGCACGTTGATTCACGTTGGACAAGGCGACACGGCAAATGCGGAACTGACCGTCATTCGCTGACTCCCGGCGTTGCGCCCGTCTCGTGGATTTTCTATTCTGAACGAGCGAAAGCGAGAAGACGTTCAATTTGAGATTCCAGACCACACGTTGGAGCATCGTGAATGCGGTTGGAGCCGACGATTCCGCCGCGCAATCCGCATTGGCGAAGCTGTGTGAGACCTACTGGTATCCTCTTTATGCGTATGTCCGGCGCCGGGGAGCGACGCCCGACGACGCACGAGACCTCACCCAGGGTTTCTTTACTTCTTTGATCGAACGGCGCGACTTCGATTCGCTTCGAAAAGAACGCGGCCGTTTTCGGGCTTTTCTTCTGGCGTCTCTACAGCACTACCTTGCGAACGACTTCGCACGCCGGACGACACTGAAGCGGGGCGGGGGAATGCTTCCACTCTCCCTTGAATTCGACGGTGCGGAAGGAAGGTATCGGTTTGAACCGGTGGAGAAGGAAACTCCGCAGACGCTCTTCGAACGACGTTGGGCGCTCACCGTGATCGAGAAGGCGCTGGCACAGGTACGCGGGGAATGGGAAGCGGCGGCGAAGACAGCCGAATTCGATGCCCTCAAGTCCTGCCTGCTTGGCGGCGCGCCCGCCGGAGGTTACGCGGCAGTGGCGAAGGGCATCTCCAGCAGCGAGGGCGCGGTCCGCGTGGCCGTCCATCGGCTGCGCCGCAAATTCCAGAAGCGGCTGCGTGAAGAGATTGGCGAGACGGTCTCCGATCCGTCCGAAGTAGACGACGAAATCCGATACCTCTTACGTGCCCTGGACGCGTAATGTCGCGTAACGTTCACAGGCCGTTCTTTCTATTCCCGGTATGGCGACTACGAACCCGCAACAATCCCGACAATGCCCACGCTGCGGAAAACCGGTATCGCCGGACGCGCCGGAGGGTCTTTGCGCCGCGTGCCTGATCGCTGCCAGCATGGCAACCGTATCCGGTTCCGTCGAGGCGTCCGCTTCCGGGGCATCCGGACCCGGCCAGCCGCGGCTGAGTGCCGGTCAAACCTGGGGACCCTACCGCATCGGCCGCCTGCTGGGCCGGGGAGGCATGGGAGAAGTCTATGAAGCCGAGAATCTGGAGACCGGGCGCCGCCTCGCTTTGAAACTGCTGCGAAACCGCCTGGAACGGACCGACGATCGTGCGCGTTTTCTTCGAGAAGGGCAACTCGCGGCGTCCATCAGTCATCCGCACACGGTGTACATCTTCGGAAGCGAAGAAATCGAAGGCATGCCTGTGATCTCGATGGAATTGCTTCCGGGCGGGACGCTGAAGGAACGAGTCGCCGCCCGAGGTCCGATGCCGCCGGAAGAGGCCGTTGCGGCAGTTCTGGACATCATCGGAGGGCTGGATGCCGCGCAATCGGCGGGAGTGCTGCATCGAGACATCAAACCCTCCAACTGCTTCATCGACGACGACGGCGCCGTGAAAGTGGGCGATTTCGGCCTGTCCATCTCGACGCTGGCGCGCGACGTTCACCACGACCTGGAAGGGGGAGCATTTCAGGGCACGCCGCAATTCGCGCCTCCCGAGCAGCTTCGCGGCGAGCCCCTCGACATTCGTGCCGACATCTACGCCGTCGGCGCGACACTTTACTATCTGTTGACGGGACGGCCGCCATTCGATGCGAAAGACCTTCGCGAACTCGTATCGCGCGTGACCAGCGAGCCGCCCCAGTCCCCGCGCGTCTTGCGTCAGGGAATCCCGGCGGGCCTGGCCGCGGTCGTGCTGCAATGTCTGGCCAAGGTTCCGGGCGAACGCCCGAAGTCCTACGCGGATCTCGCCGCCGTACTCCGTCCGTTTCTGCCGGCCGCAGACTTGCCGGCAAAGCCGGGACTGCGCTTCCTGGCTGGATTTGCCGACGCCGTCATCGTGGCTGTTCCGCTGTTGGCTATGTTTGCTTTCACAGCGGATCTCGCCCATCCCGAAAATGTGATGGGGATTGGGCCGGCTCTCGGGATCGGCTTTCTCTACGCGTTCATACCCGAGAGTTTGTGGGGGGCCACGCTGGGCGAGATGCTTTTCCGCTTGCGAGTGCGGTCCGAGGATGGCACTCGTGCGCCATGGTGGCGCATCCTGATACGAATCGGATTTCTCTCCGGGGTGGGTGCCCTGCAGATCCTGTTTTGGCTGATTCCCCAGGCCGCGGGATACGGGGGTTGGTTGCAGGCTCATGCAGCCGTCTACTCCGTACTGTTGTCGATAGTCACGTTGGGCATCAACGCGGCGATGTTTTTGACCGCGCGGAGCGATAACGGTTACGCCTCGCTGTACGACAAGATCAGCGGGACGCGTGTTCTGGTTCGTCCGGCGGAGCGAGGGCGGCGCGTGGAAGCGGTTACCGCGCCGTCTCCAGCGGAAACCGTTGAAGGTCCTTCGGACGAGCACATCGGGCCTTTCACCGTCCTTGGCGCGATCGGAAGCGCCGGGGCCGGAAGGCTCTTCGCCGGGTTCGATCCGGTGTTGCGCCGCCGCGTGTGGATTCGAACGGTGCCGCCGGAAACACCGCCCATTGCGCCGGCCCGGCGCGATATTTCGCGCGTGACGCGCCTGCACTGGTTGACGGGCCGCCGGGCCGCCACGGAGAACTGGGACGCTTTCGAGGCTCCTTCCGGCGGGCCCCTTTTAAAGCGAAACGAAGCGTCTCTGGATTGGCCTGCCGCCAAGGTGGTGCTCGCCGACTTGCTCCACGAATGCGCTGACGCGTTGAACGAAGAGTCGCTTCCTCCACTCCGACTCGACCGCCTTTGGATGCGGGCGGACGGCAGGACTGTCCTGCTGGATTTCGAGGCTCCCCATGGAGGCAAAGATGTGGTGGCACCGTCATCTTCCGCAGACGTCACACCGATGGAACTGCTCGCTGCCGTCGCCGGCCGCGTCACGATGCCCGTCGCAATTTCGAAGGACTCGGCGCCAGGGATGCCGCTTTCCGCATGCCGGCTACTTCGGCGTTGGTCGCGCGAAGCGCCCCGTTCACTGGAAGAAGCACAAGCTCACTTGAGAGATGCCGCTGCAGCGCCCGAACGCGTAGGCCGCTGGCGCCGTGCCGTTCCGATTGCGATCACGGCAATGCCGGTTCTGTTCTTCGGATTTTTGGGGCTCGCTCTGGTGCCGAATCAGCTTCGCACTCTGACTCCGGAGCATGTTGCGGTGATTGGCCTGCTGTCGGTGCTGCGAACCGACCTGCCCCCCGGCAACCCCATGAGTCGGCCGGAAAACCGTCGCGCGCTTGAAACGTACCTTGCCGGTCAACACGGCGCGGTCTTGCGCGACGCCTCTTTTTGGAGCAGCCCGCTGGCGCAGGGCGGAGGCCAGCCCGCACTGGGTCTCATGGCTGCTGACATTGCGACAAGGTATCCCTCGGTGACGGCGGGAGAACTGGCGCAGAGCCGGCAGACCCTCGAACCGCTGCTGGGCCGATTGCTCCACCCCGAGAATATCGTCGCCGGCGCCCCCGTTGCTGTGAGTGTGTTGCTGGCGGTTGCGTTATTGCTTGCTCTGCTGTGCAGCATCGTGTCCTCCATCGCCGTTCCCGGGGGCGCTGCCACACGCATGGTTGGGCTCGCCGTGGTGACGCGCGACGGCAACGAGATTGGCCGCGGGCGCTCGCTTTCGAGAACGCTGATCGCCTGGGCGCCGATCTTCGCGGGGGCGGTTTTGTTCCCTGGGTTTGAGAAGCACCAGGGCTTCGTGACGGCAGCTGTGTTGTGTTTGGGCCTTGCGTTTGGCGCGATGATCGCCGGAGCGGTGTGGACGATCGCTGCCGCAGATCGCGGCCTGCAGGACCGCATCGCCGGAACGTGGGTGGTCCCTCGGTGATCTGGCGAACATATTCGGATTTGGCCATTATAAATTACTTTGTATGGAAAAGTTGTCCATGCTTAAATGCACGATATGTTGCGCAGCTTCTGGAATGACCTGATTCATGCCGCCCGCTCTCTGGCAAGAGCTCGAGCTTTTACTTTTGTGTGCGTCGTGTCGTTGGGAATCGGCATGGCGCCCGTCATCTTCATTCCCTATGTCTCGCGTTTACTCGCGATCTCGCCGCCCGGACTGAAGACCGACGAACTCGTCGAAATCGACACACGGCGCATGGGCTCGCGCGAGGCGACCGAGAACTGGTCGTATCCGGACTATACCGATCTGCGCAACGCCAATACGGGCATGACGCTTGTGGGCTGGATCTACGGACAAAGCGAATTCAAAAAAAATTCCGTGCGGGCAATGTTTGTCTCCACGAACTACTTCCAGACGATTGGCGTGGCGCTGTTTCGCGGACCGGGCTTCAGCGCGACCGCCGAGTCTGCCGTGATTCTGGGATACCGTTATTGGCAGAACCAATTCGCATCCGATCCGGACATCATCGGCAAGACGCTCACGCTGGATGGCGTCCCGCATGTCGTGACGGGCATTGCGCCGGATCAATTTAACGGCCACCTTGGTCCCAACGGAGAAGTGGCTGTCTATCTTCCGCTCGAACGTCATCCCCTTTTTCGTACGGCCGGTACCGACCGAAGCAAAGAGTGGGTGGATATCCATGGACGCCTGATGCCCGGAGTCCGCGTGGCACAGGCGAGTGCCGCAGTTTCCGCGATCACATCGTCGCTGGCCAAACAGTATCCGGCGACGAACGAGAACAAAGCCGGCATTGCTGCTCCGTATAGCGCATTCGGCAATCTCGCGAAGTCCCAGCTTGTCGCCCTTCAAGCGCTCGGGCTGACGCTGACCGGAATGATATTGCTGGTCGTGTGCCTGAATATCTCCGGCATGGTGCAGGTTCGTTGCGCGATGCGCGAACGAGAACTGTCCATCCGCCAGGCAATCGGCGCCACGCGCCGGCACCTGATCCAATACATGTTGAGCGAATCGATCATCATGGCCGGCATTGGCGGGATCCTCGCGGCGCTTGTGTTGTTCAACCTTGTGTCGATACGGTCACTGTTAACCACCGAACCGCTGCCGTCACAGGTACAACAGGCACTGAGAGTGAATCTGCCGACCATCGGGTTCGCTGTGGGACTCTGCCTTCTGACCAGCCTCGTGTTCGGATTGTTGCCGGCGCTTCGCTTCAGCCGCCCGGTGATCCTCTCTGCCTTGAAAGACGATACGGGCGTTGGGGGGCGGCGCGTCGGTCGAGTTCAACGCTTGACCGCGGCATTGCAGATTGCGATCGCGGTTCCGTTGATCGTGATGAGCGGCATGCAGCTCGATCGCGTCCGCTTCACCGCCACCGCCGAGCTCGGATTTTCATCGGACCTGTTGTACGCCGTACCGTTGAAGGTCGAGGGCGCGCCATACAAGACGCCCGCGGACGCCGATTCCCGAATCCGCAGCGTCCGGGACGATCTCGCCAGGGCAAACGGTGTTGCCGCCGCAACTCTTGCGGACGGCCTGCCCCTGGATAACCGCGACCATGACGCACGTACTGCGCTGCAGCCGGAAGTGAACGAGGCGCCGAAGTTCGTCAAGGTTCGCGTCACGAGTGTGGATAACGACTATCTGACCACGATGGGCATACCGCTCCTGGGTGGCCGCGGTTTCTCCGCAGAGGATCGTATGGGCGCGGACCTCGTCACCATCATCTCGAAGAATCTCGCCGAGCGACTCTTGCCGAATGTTGAAGCCGGCCAGGCGATAGGCAAGCGCCTGGTCTTCGGCAACGATAAGAAGACGACGCAGAGTCTAACCGTTGTGGGAATCAGCGGCGATTTCCCGACCGCTCAAATGAGCTCGCCGCGAGAGCAGTTGTTGTTGCCGCTCGCGCAGCAGCCGTCTCAGGAACTGTTCCTGATTGCGCGCAGCAGGCCTGGGGAATCGCCACAGCAAATGACCGCGACGCTTGAAGACGCGGAACGCGATTTCAATCCGGAGAACCACGCCTTCGGGTTCGGCGACGACGGCGGGACTTACCCCGCGGTGGTCACGGGAGCATGGCTGCGGAAGAGCAGCATGGATGGCTTTCTGAGAAGTTCCGTCGTCGCGGCTGGCGCCGGCGGAGTGATTCTGACCCTGTCGGCGCTTGGAATTTACGGCGTTGTCGCGTTGATGGTCGCGACCCGTACGCGCGAGCTTGCCGTGCGCGCCGCCCTGGGCGCCTCGCGCCGCCGCGTGATGAGCATGGTGTTGTTCGACGTCGTGAAACTCGTGCTGCCCGGCGTGGTTGTCGGACTCATTCTCACGGCCGCGTTCATCCGCCTCAACGGCGAAAAAATGGGCATCCCGCTCAGCAGTGTGGAGTACTTGTCGTATGTCGTGGGCGGCGCAGTTGCCGTACTCGTCGCGGTCGTCGCGAGCCTCGCTCCCGCCCGCCGTGCCGCCTCAGTCCAACCGATGGTTGCCATCCGCTCGGAATAAGACCGGATGGAGGTACAAGTCCGCAAAGTTTTAAAGATGTATCCCAACGTGCAGGATCTTCAAGCTCGCGGTCCGGCGGCACTTCAATCCTTCCCGCCCACGTCTCATCGTCCGGTCACGTGCTAATTCAACCGCACATTTGATGTGCTACAGATACCGGACAGATCATTTGCTGCCGAGTTGAGTGTCGTTGCGCCGCACCGGGGATTGTGGTACAAAAACTGAAGGAGGGCCGGAAAATGAAAAATCAGCTCAAAACTCTTATTGTCTTGATGGATTCCGGCCTGTCTTCCGCCCAGTTTCGCTTCTGACCTGAAGCGGCTCTTTCCGGACTTCACGCCGGTCTCCACATAGCATCCCAATCCAATTATCCAATTTCCGGTACTGAACACACTGGTGACGTCTGTGCGTTACCCAAATGCGGCAGGTGCCAATGAGGAGAACTCGCGTGAATTCCATTCACCTGGGGTGGTCCCCCTTTTTCGAAAAACAGCTCACGTCCGGTGATCGGTCCCGTTATTCGGTGGGGCGGATCCTGGAGAAGAGAAAAAACTGTTACGTGCTTTTGACTGAAGGCGGCAGCGAGGTGCTCGGCTCACTCGCGGGCAAGCTGCAGTACGAAGCCTCCGGCCGCGGCGAACTGCCGACGGTCGGGGACTGGGTCTGCGCGCTAGTTCGCCCGGAGGAAGGGCGGGCAACGATTCATCGTCTCCTTGAGCGGCGGACGAAGATCGCGCGCAAGGGCGCGGGATCCGTGACCGATGAGCAGGTACTGGCGGCCAACATCGACACCGTTTTTCTCGTCAACTCTCTCAACCAGGATTTCAATCTGCGGAGGATCGAGCGCTATCTCGCGCTCGCCCTGGAGAGCGGCGCCCGGCCGGTGGTGCTTCTGACGAAGGCCGATCTCTGCGAAGAGCCGGCGGAAGCGATCGCCGAAATCGAGCGGGTGGCGCCATTCGTGTCGGTGCACGCCGTTTCGGCGCTCGAAGGCAGCGGGCTCGGCGCCCTTGCCGCTTATCTTGGGACTGGACAGACTTCTGTGTTGCTCGGCTCATCTGGAGTGGGCAAGTCGACCCTCGTAAACCGGATCCTGGGCGAAGAGCGACAGGAAGTGCGCGAGATCCGCTCCCACGACGACCGGGGCCGGCACACGACCACCTCGCGACAGCTGATCTTTTTACCGGAAGGTGGAATGCTCATCGACACCCCGGGGATGCGTGAGCTGCAGCTTTGGGACGCCGATGAGGGGCTCGAACAGATGTTCCGGGACGTGGAAGAGGCGGCAGATCGCTGCCGCTTCACCGACTGCGGGCATCACGCTGGAACACCGGGCTGCGCCGTCCAGGCGGCCGTCGAGAGCGGAGCGCTTTCGTCCGATCGCGTCGCGAGCTGGTCCAAGCTCGGGCGGGAGCTCGCGTTTCTCGATCGTAAAAAAGACAAAAAGGCGCAGTCCGAGCAGGAAAAAAAACTGCGTGCGGTGACCCTGGCCCGAAAGACCATCAATCTGGGCAAGGAAGGGTGTAATCAATGAGGCCGTTTGGCCCCATGACGGGGCAACCTCCGAACAAGAAGAAGCCCGGAGAGCTGATTCAGAATATCAAGCCGCTGCTCAAGGAATTGATGGGGCCCCGTTGGCCGAGGCTCGTCATCGGCCTTGTCCTGGTCATGATCGGCCGGGCGGCCGGACTGGTCGCGCCCGCCTCCACTCGCTTCCTCGTCGATGACGTAATCGTGAAGCGGCATCTCGAACTGCTCGCTCCGCTCACCCTGGGCATTCTTGCAGCGGCCATCATCCAGGCATGTTGCAGCTTCGGGGTAACCAACATCGTGTCGAAGGAAGGTCTTCGCCTGGTCGCCGAGCTGCGGCGAAAAGTACAAGATCACGTCGGGCGTCTGCCCGTCGCCTATTTCGACTCCACCAAAGCGGGCGTGCTGTCGTCGCGCATCATTGCAGACGTTGAAGGCGGACGCCACCTCATGGGCAACATGCTGGTGGAGTTCATCGGCGGCCTGATCACCGCGCTGTTCGCGCTGGTCTATTTGCTTGGGATCAGCGTGCCTCTTACCGGTGCAGCGCTGTCGGCAGCGGTGATCTTCGCGTTTGTGTCGAAGAAGAATCTCGAAAGGATCCGGCCGATCTTCCGCGAGAGCGGCAAGATCCAGGCCGACGTCAGCGGTCGATTGATCGAGTCTCTCTCCGGGATTCGCGTCGTTAAGGGTTATGGCGCGGAGGCGCGGGAATCGGCAACCTTCGCAGCCGGCGTCGAGCGCATGTTCGCCAATGGATGGAAGACATCGAAGACGATGTCGATGATGGGGGCTTCCAGCATGCTCGTGTTGGGCGTGGTTAGCGCGGGCATCATGTACCTGGCCGCGCGCCAGATCTTCGCCGGCAGTCTCACCCTGGGCGGCTTCATGACCTTCACGGCTTTTGTGTCCTTTCTAATGGGACCGATGTTCGCCCTTTCCGCCATCGGCGCCCAGCTAACCGAGGCCATGGCCGGCCTGGATCGCACGATGGAACTGCTGCGCGAGAAGCGAGAAGATGAGAATCCGCGCCGTGTCGAAGCGATGGGGCCGATCCACGGTCTGGTTTCGTTCGAGCACGTGAGCTTCGCTTACAAAGAAGGCAGCCCGGTGCTGCATGACGTGACGTTCGAATCGCGGCCGGGTACGGTGACGGCGCTGGTGGGATCGTCGGGCTCGGGGAAGTCCACGATCATCGGGCTGGTGACCGCGTTCCACGATCCTTCGGAGGGAGTCGTCCGCGTGGATGGCAAGGACCTCGCCGCGGTTCGTCTCGACACGTTCCGCACGCAGCTTGGAGTTGTGCTGCAAGACACGTTCCTGTTCGACGGGAGCATTCGCGAGAACGTTGCTTTCGCGCGTCCGGATGCGCCGGAAGAGGAGATCCTGCGAGCTTATCGGATCGCTCACGTGTCTGAGTTCGCGGAGAAAATGCCGCAGAAGTACGACACAGTAGTCGGTGAGCGCGGTGTGAAGCTCTCAGGGGGGCAGCGCCAGCGCCTCTCCATCGCCCGAGCCATCGTGGCGAACCCACGCATCCTGATTCTGGACGAAGCAACGTCGAGCCTGGATTCCGAATCCGAGGCCGCGATTCAGGAAGGGCTCGCTTACCTCATGGAGGGGCGGACGACGTTCGTTATCGCGCACCGGCTGTCGACTATTCATCGGGCGAATCAAATCCTGGTGATTGAGGGCGGCCGCATTGTAGAACGCGGCACGCACGAAGAACTGGATGCCGCGAAGGGGCGATACCACGACCTGCTTTCCCGCCAACAGGCGGGCGGGAACATGTTCCTGGCTCCGGGTGAAGGAGTGGCAAAGACTCCGGCGGGGCTCCCGATGGGTTTGCCGCCAGGGACGAAGTTGCCGCCGATGCGGCCTTCATGGGTGCCCTGACCGGCGCTTGGGCTTCACAATGCCTTTTCGACCCGCCATCAGGTGCCGTCCCTTTGTGCTCAATTAGATAGACAAACGGTCTAGCTGTGAGAATAATGGCCATCAACGCCCCATTGGGACATATGAATTCAGGGCCGATCGGTTCGGATGCACTCTGCGGAGGTAGCTGATGAAATTGCCTTGGAGGTTGGTGTCGAAGAAGTATCGATTCTTCGCTCTCATCCTGATTGTCTCTGCCACGGCCGGCTATCCCCAGTTCATGCAATCGCAATCCACGCGGCCGGCCCCGGCCGCTGCGTCGTCCGCCCAGCGCACCTTTCTTAATCAATACTGCGTCACCTGTCACAATCAAGTAGCAAAAACAGCCGACCTGCTACTGGACAAGATGGACGTCGCTCGCGTCGGCGCCGATGCGGAAACCTGGGAAAAGGTTGTCCGGAAGCTTCGGGCCGGAATGATGCCGCCCGCCGGCGCAAAGCATCCGGACAAGGCAACCGCCGAGGGCTTTGTCTCCTGGCTCGAAAACGAACTGGACCGCAGCGCCGCCGCCAGGCCGGACTTCGGCTCTCCGGGCATTCATCGGCTGAATCGCGCGGAGTATGCGAATGTGATTCACGACCTCCTCGCGGTGGACGTGGATGTCAGTGCCTTGCTGCCGCCGGATGATTCCAGTTTCGGTTTCGACAACATGGCCAGCTCTCTCGGCGTGTCTTCGTCTCTGCTCGAAGCTTACCTGGCTGCTGCCTCGAAGATCTCCCGCGTTGCGATCGGCGACACTGCGGTTGCGCTGAATCTGAAAACCTACGTTGCGCCTTCCGATCTTTCGCAAAACGAGCACGTTGAAGGCCTGCCGTTTGGAACGCGCGGTGGAATGCTGATCCACCACACCTTCCCGGTTGACGGCGACTACTCCTTCCAGCTGGCTCTACTGCGAGGTACATCCGAGGAACTCTACGGACGCTCTGCGAAGAACGAGCAGCTGGAACTCAGCATCGACGGCCAACAGATCAAACTGTTCGACATCGACAAAGAGGAAGCGGACAAGACTCACAAAGTCGATGGCGTTACAGCGCCGCTCGAAGTACGGACGCAAGTGGCCGCGGGCATGCACACTGTGGGCGTAGCCTTTATCAAAAAGAATTACGCGCCGGTTGAAGACATTTTTTCGAGTACGCGTCTGCGAAGCTCCATTTCTGTGCTCGACGTGTCCCGATCAACCGTACCCCACATCAGCAGCGTCGCGATCGGAGGTCCTTACAAAGTTACCGGCGTCAGCGATACGGCCAGCCGGCGTCAGATCTTCACCTGCAGGCCCACACAGGCGGACACGGAGGCGAAGTGCGCCGAGCAGATCCTTTCGACACTGAGCCGACGCGCATTCCGCCGGCCTGTAACCCCCGAAGCCCTGGCCGTCGTCATGGAGTTCTATAAAGAAGGACGCGCGAAAGGAACCTTCGATTCCGGAATCGAAATGGGCCTGCGGCGCATTCTCGCGAGCCCGGATTTTCTCTACCGCGCCGAACGCGAGCCCGCCAACGTGAAGGTGGGGACGTCCTACCGGATCAGCGATCTCGAACTGGCATCACGACTGTCCTTCTTCCTCTGGAGCAGCATTCCCGACGACGAACTCCTGAGAGTCGCTGGCCAGGGGAAACTAAGAGAACCGGCAGTGCTGGATGCGCAGGTCCGCCGGATGCTTCTCGACAGCCGCTCGAGCCAGCTCACCAATAACTTTGCCGGCCAATGGCTGTATCTTCGGAATCTCTCGAGCATCACGCCGGACATCGAATTATTCCCGGGTTTTGACGACAACCTGCGACAGGCGTTCCGAAAAGAAACAGAGCTCTTCTTCGACAGTATCGTCCACGAAGACCGCAGCGTGATCGACCTGCTCACGGCCGACTACACGTTTGTGAATGATCGCCTCGCGCAGCACTACGGCATTCCCGGCGTTTACGGCAACCAGTTCCGCCGCGTCTCGCTGGCGGACACGCCGCGCCGCGGCTTGCTCGGACAGGGCAGCATCCTGACCGTGACATCATTGCCAACGCGCACGTCTCCCGTCGCGCGTGGCAAGTGGGTTCTGGAAAACATCCTCGGAACGCCGCCGCCAAATCCGCCGGCGAACGTGCCTCCACTCAAAGTCGACAGCAAGGTCGACCTTGATGCGATGTCGCTGCGCAAGCGGATGGAGCTGCATCGTTCGAATTCAGCGTGTGCCTCGTGCCACAAGATCATGGACCCGATCGGATTCTCTCTTGAGAATTTTGATGCGGTTGGAAAATGGAGAACGCGAGATGGAGCCAATACGATCGATGCGTCCGGAGAATTGGTCGATGGAAGCAAGGTCAACGGGCCCGATAGCCTGCGTGATGGACTGATGCACTACTCCAATCAATTTGTCCGCACGGTGACCGAAAGACTTCTGACCTATTCCATGGGTCGCGGTGCTCAATACCGGGACATGCCCGCCGTCCGCTCGATCGTTCGGAGGGCGGCGGTAGACAATTACAGATTTTCATCGTTGATTCTCGGAGTCGTAGAGAGTCAGCAGTTCCAGATGAGAACGAAATCGCAATCGAATTCGGAAACACATAATTGATGAGCGGCTGCGAATGCAAGCCCGCGCGAAGAGTGAGCGCGGTAGCGCGAAACCTTAAGAAATAGGGCGCAGCCATTAACTAAGCCATTAACTAAAGGAGGCTCCATGTTCATTACGAAGCGGCACATTCCTCGACGCACTTTCCTGCACGGGATGGGCGTTACCGTCGCGTTGCCTTTCATGGAGGCGATGTTGCCGGCCGCGACACCGTTGACAGCCGCAGCCGGCGCGTCACCAACGCGATATGCCTTTGTGTACCTGCCCCACGGCATGATCATGGCGGAGCTGACGCCGAAGACTGAAGGCACGAACTTCGAGACGACGACCATCCTCTCGCCGATGGAGCCGTTCAAGAACCAGCTGCACGTTGTGAGCGGCCTGGAGGCAAAGCCGGCCGGTGATGGCAGCGGCGGCGATCACATGCGTTCCGCGGCGGCGTATCTGAGCGGGACTCCGCCGGTACGCAATGCCGGTCAGAATGCCTATCTCGCGACGACTCTGGATCAGGTCATCGCACAGCAGATCGGCCAGGATTCACCCTTGCCGTCACTGGAGCTCGGCATAGAAGACACGAGTTACACGGGCGTTTGCGATGACGGCTACGCCTGCTCGTACATGAACACCGTTTCCTGGGCGTCTGCGAAGAAACCGCTTCCAATGGAACGAAACCCGCTGGCCGTTTTCGAACGGCTGTTCGGTGACGGCAGTACGACGGAACAGCGGCTCGCTCGCCGGAAAGAAGATCGCAGCATCCTCGATTCGGTCACCGGCGACGTCGCCCGCATCGGCAAGAACATCGGTCCCAGCGACCGCGCGCGGCTCGGCGAGTATCTCGATGAAGTTCGTGGACTCGAGAAGCGACTTCAGTCCGTGGCAAAGGCGACGGCGGATCTGCCCTCCGCGGACACGCCTGCAGGCATTCCTCAATCATGGCACGAGCACGCCAAGCTGATGCACGACCTGCAGGCACTGGCCTTCACTGCGGACATCACCCGCGTCTCGACGTTTATGTATTCCCGCGACAAGATCAACAGAACGTTTCCGGAAAGTGGCGTCACCGCGGGCTTCCATTCGGCGTCCCACACTTCCGGCGCTGCCGAGGCCAAGAAGTCGTTTACCAGGATGAACACCTACCACGCGAACGTCCTGGCGACCTTCCTCGCCAAGCTGAAGGCGACGCCCGACGGCGACGGCAACCTGCTGGACCACACGCTCGTCATGTTTGGCAGCACCATGAGCAACGGCGACGTTCACGATCATTCACCGCTGCCGATCATGCTGATTGGTGGAGCTTCCGGAAGACTCGGCCCCGGCCGTCACACGAAGTATCCGGAGCACACACCGCTCGCGAACCTGCTGCTCACGGTGTTGCAGAAGGCCGGCATACCGAAGCAGAGTTTCGGAGACAGCACGGGTCCAATCGAAATTTAGCGAGGGAATTATGCGGATAGCACGCCGGATCGCCGGATCCTGCCTTGTGGTATTGGTGGCGGCTCTTTATGCCGCTGCTGCTTCCAGTGACGTCGCAGACGCCGCCATGAAAAGGGATGCGTCGGCGGTGCGCGGCCTCCTTCAACAGAAGGCCGATGTGAATGCGCCGCAGGCCGATGGCTCCACCGCGCTGCACTGGGCTGTCCATTTCGACGACGTGAACCTGGTCCAAATGCTGATCGGCGCCGGCGCGAACGTGAAAGCGACGAACCGCTTCGGCGTCACGCCCCTCGCGCTTGCCTGCCAGAACGGAAATGCAGCCATCGTCGAGAAAGTAATCAAGGCGGGGGCGGATCCCAACGCGTCCTTGTCGGAACTGGGCGAGACTCCATTGATGATGGCGGCGCGCACCGGCAACGTGGATACCGTTCGCGTCTTGCTCGATAACGGCGCGAACGTCAATGCAAAGGAAAGCTCCAAGTCGCAGACGGCGCTAATGTGGGCTGCTTCGGAAGGTCATCCGGCAGCGGCGAAGCTGCTCATCGAACGCGGAGCCGATGTGAACGCACGCTCGAAGATTGTCGCGGCGGCTGGGCGCGGG
>Ga0134121_10000917_pt1 | contig 29946 bp, 20 predicted proteins | sample KB301_FD_96463 | JGI IMG/M metagenome (GOLD analysis project Ga0134121, IMG submission 96463) | Terrestrial soil microbial communities without Nitrogen fertilizer from Kellogg Biological Station, Michigan, USA - KB3-0-1 | ecosystem: Environmental > Terrestrial > Soil > Unclassified ... | reverse complement strand
GAAGGACAGCGTGGTGGTAAGGATTCGTTCCCGCCGCTCCGTCCGCTGTGATAACTCCGCCAACTCTTCCGCGGCGATCTTCTGCATTGTGATGTCGGTGTTGATGGCAAGGATGGACCTTGGTTGGCCTTGCGCGTCTCGTACGAGGGTCCAGCGCACCGCCATTGTGATGTCGCGGTTGGCCTTGGTCACCCTGGGCATCTCTCCTTGCCAGGAGCCGGTGAGCAGGAGGGCGGCCTCTGCGGCCTGATATTCAGACGGCCCCTTGCACAGCAATTCGACGGCTCTACCGCCAACCGCTTCGTGCGCGGTCCAGCCGTAGGCCCGTTCGGCGCCTTTGTTCCAATAGGTGATGCGTCCGTCCAAATCCCTCACGTAAATCGCATCCTGGGCAATGTCCAATAGAGCCGCCTGTTCCCGGTACCGCGCCTCGCTCTGACGGAGCGCCTCTTGAGCGCCCGCCAGCAACACACTCGTCCCGTTCCTGGCGTCGACCACGGCGTCAATCTGCCCGGACATCAGCGCTTGGATCGTCGCTTTCGCCTCACCGAGTTGTAGCGCGAGGCCACGCGTGTGACGTTCCTCGCGGGCGTTCATCGGCTCCCCAGGACCAGGAGCACCTGATTCGTATCGCTGAGGCTGCCAACGACGCGTTGCACCGGCAACGGAAGCAGCTTCAGCAGGGTCGGAGTGACGATGATGCCATCGGCCAATGCCCGTTTCGGATGCTGGAGCAGATCGACGATTTCGATCTGATGTCCGGACGCAAAGTGCTCGTCGCAGATTGCCCGGCAATTGGCGATCGCGCGCACCGAGTTCGGCGCATTACCCGCGACATAGAGACGCAATCGAATTCCCGGCTGGGTCTTTGACGCTCTTGTCATGTTATGACACTCCCTCGGCGCCGTTCTTGAACACTCCATTCTTCTCCGAACCTGTTCGCGTGGCGACGCGGACGTCCTCGTCGGCGTGCCGCATGCGGCGCAGCACGGCGCGGTCGGTCTTCAGCAGCTTCGACGCGGACCCGGTGGCATCGGCCAGCACGGCGATCTCGGCGCTTCGAGCTTCCATTTCTGTCTGCACCACCTGCAGGCGAGCAGCCGCTTCCGCCTGCGACAATTGCAACTGGAGGCGCTTGAGCTCCGCGGCCACCTTTGTGCGTTTGGCTCCCGCCAGCTCTTCCTGTTCCCACTCCCAGCGGGCAACTCCCATCAGCACCTTCCCCTGGGCGACGAAAACGTCGGTGAGGCTCACGCCGTCGTTGGATAGCGTCAGTTCCCGCACTTGATTCGAATGGCCTGTGCCGCGCGATTTGACGATTGTCAGAGCGCGGTTGCGCTCCCCGTCCTGCACGATGTAGGACAGGTGGATCCACGTGTCGGCGATCGTCGAGATGCCCGTCGCGGTCGCCTCGTCCGTGCTGATGCCGTTCATCAACGACGTATTGACGACGGTGATCCCTTCGGCCTTGAGAAAGTCGAGAAATTGTTGGGCCGCATCGGCCGACGCCAGATGCGAAAGCTTTGCAGACAGCGCGGAGAGTGGATCGACGATCAGGCACCGGGGTCGGTGCTCACGCACCTTGGACCGCAGCGCGCCGAACTGGTCTTCGACGTTGGGCCCTCGCGTGCGCGTTGAATACATCTCGAGCAATCCCGACTTTAAATGGGGGGCGAGGTGAATGTCCACCGACTGGAGGTTCCGCACAATCTGTGACGCCCCCTCGTCGAAGCTCACGTACAAAGTGCGCTCACCGCGCCGGCAGGCGGCGGCGGCGAAAAGTCCGGACAGCGTGGACTTGGCGGTGCCGGGCGCGCCGGAAATCAGGACGTTGCTGCCCCGGTAGTACCCCCCGTTCAGCATGTGGTCCAGGCGAGGCAGGCCTGACGAGATCCGTTCGCTGGTGACGGGGTACTTCAACTCCGTCGGACCGCGATTGGTCAGCTGCATGCCTTCGGATGTGAGCGAGATGGGAAACTCGTCACCCGTAAAGCCCGAGCCGCGGTACTTCATAACCCTGAGATTGCGGAACGCCGACCCCTCGTGCACCTGATGCCGGAGCACAACCACGCAATCGACCATGAACTGCAGAAAACCGTAGCGTTGGTCGGCATCGGTCCCGCCCGTCTTTTGGGTGATGATGCCCGTCAACTCGGTCTGCACCAGCCAGTCGCGGATGCGGTAAAGTTCTCGACGCTCCGCGGTCGGTTCGTCGAGCAGACCGAGCAGCACGTCGATCCCGTCGAAGACGATGCGCGTCGCATGTATCTCCTGGGCTTTCGCTTCAAGGAGATTGAGCATGCCGATTAGATCGAATTCACCGGACTTCACGACTTCGGGGGACAGGCGCGCATCGAGAAAGAAGAGCTTCTTCCTGGCGAGAGCAGGAAGGTCCCATCCGAATGTCGCGGCATTGGAGACGATTTGATGAGTACTTTCCTCGAACGCAACGAAAATGCTGGACTCCTTATTGAGGCGCGCGCTATTCACCAGCGACTGGAGCGCAAAAACGGTCTTGCCGCAACCCGGCCCACCCATCACGAGTGTGGTGCGTCCGCGAGGAAGGCCCCCGTCGGTGATTTCGTCGAAACCCTGGATCCCGGTCAACACCTTCGTCATTTTCGCGTGTGGTGACACAATCTTCATGGCATATCCTTTCGATCAGAGGCTTCACAGGCTTGCATGCTGCCGTGCTAAGTACTGTGCTCGTTTGCACAATGTCCCGCGCTTTCCGATGATAATGCTTCAAAGAAGTTCCAAGACCGAGGAGCGGTTCGAACTGAAAGCTGCGATCATTCGAAACATCATTGAGGACGAACTGAAACGGCAGGCGGGGAAATGGGCGGCCTCTCAGCGCCGGGAAACGGATCATGATGGAAGCGATTCGAGCCAGGGAAGATCTGGACGGCAGCGAAAAGCCGTATTCCAAAGTACCGCACCCCAGAAAAACTCGCACAACGCGACCAGCGCATAGCCCGCTGGAACACCGTTGCCAACAGTCCGCTCCGCGTGACCGCGCTTGGATAGTTTGACGTCGGGGATAAAATGAGGCGCTTATGAGCGATACCGCACGCGTGAGATCAGGCATTGCCGATGCAACGGAGTTAATCGAGAGGGCAGCGCGAATTCGTCCTATTCTCGAAGGTAACGCAGATGAGACTGACCGTTTGCGTCGTTTGCCGGAAGCGAATGTTCAAGCACTGCACGAAACCGGTCTCTGCCGCTTGATGATGCCGCAGCGTCTTGGAGGATATGAGACCGACATTCGTACTTACATCGCAGTAATGGCCGAACTTGGCCGGGGTTGCGGCTCTACCGCATGGACGGCGAGCTTGCTTAATGTCTGTGCCTGGCTGGCAGGCTTGTTCCCGGATCGCGCGCAACAAGAGGTCTGGGGTTCGAATGCCGAGGCCTGGATCGCCGGTTCGCTTGCACCCCGCGGCGAAGCCCGTCCGGCTGAGGGCGGTTGGCTTGTAAGCGGGCGTTGGCCCTGGGCGTCGGGCTGTTTGCATGCCCAATGGGCCGCGTGCGGCATCCACATGAAAAATGAGAAAGGCGAAACGGCCGATTTCGGGCTGTCGCTGACGCCGATGACGGATCTCACGATTGAAGACACCTGGTATATGGCCGGGATGAAAGGTACAGGCAGTAATACGATCGTGGCCAAAGATGTGTTCGTGCCGGAGCATCGATTCCTGCCTTACCCTAAAGCTTTCCAGGGAAGTTATCGAACCGAGCATAAGGAGGAAGCGCTCTACCGCTCCGCGTTGGTTCCATTCACGATACTCATTCTGATCGGTTCGCAGTTAGGCGTCGCGAAGGCCGCGCTGGATCACGTGATCGCTAATGCGACCGCGCGCGGTGTCACTCACACCAATTATGACAAACAAGCCGAATCCACCGGTTTTCAAATCCAGGTCGCCGAAGCCGCCATGAAGATCGAAACCGCGCACCTTCACGGGTTCCGCGCCGCGGACGATCTCGACCGCGACGCTAAGAACGGCCTGCATCCCGATCTGAGCGCCCGGGCAAGGGTGCGCGCCGATACCGCGTTGGTTGCGAAGTATTGCCGCGAGGCAGTCGATCTGCTCGTTTCGGCTCACGGCACATCCAGCCTCGCCGACTCGAATCGCCTGCAGCGCCTGTGGCGCGATATCCATGTCGCCAGTCATCATGCGATCACCGAATGGCAGGTGAATCTCGAGATATACGGAAAGGCGTTGCTGGGTGTCGAGCCGAATATCACGCCGTTGATTTGACCTTGGATGCGAGTTTTGGCGAACAGATCTTATCTCGCTCCAGACTCCTGCCGACACATCGTTGCACGTTGGTCCAATCGGCACACGATATCTTTCAGCGCGTCGATCTGTTGCTGTTGCGTCGCGGCCTGTTTGTCCTGCTGATTGATTTGAGCCTGCAAGTGTTCGATCTGCGCCTGCTGCTCCTTGAATGCGTTTACGAAAACGGCGGAGAGTTCATTGTATTTGACGCCTTCGATTTCGCCACTGTCGTTTCGAAAGGTCAGCAGCGGTTCGACCTTTTCCACTTCTTCGGCGGCAAGTCCAATATCGTGCGATCCGCCTTGCTTCCAGTCGAAGCTGATCGACCGGAGGCGGCTGACGATATCCATACCTCGGGAGAAATCCTGCACGTCCGTCTTATAACGAAGACTCGATGAGCATGTGGAAAGCTGGTTCGATGCGTTTCGGCAGAGCTGTGTGGTTCCCGAAGAACCGAGCGTATCCAGAAACAGCAGATTGGAGAATCTGACGAAGCCTTCGAAATAGCCCGCGTAGGTTCCTTCGCTGCGCGCATGGATGGCAATCCCGCTCACGTTGTGCGAATAAATACCGTCGTTGGCGGTACGCTCAACCTGCAAACCTGCAGCCGGGGTCGTAGTCCCGATTCCGACGTCACCGCCGGCGTAGACCTTCCCCTCGAAGTAACCCGCGAACCCGCTGCTGGAGCCATACACGCCGTGGCCGCCAGCCGAGTTGTATCCACCCACGCCGTAGCCACTTGCGCTGTTACTCTGACCGAACACGCCCGCGCTTGGGCTGGAGCCATACACACCGACGCCGCCAACAGTCGGGTTGTATCCATACACGCCGTAGCCACTTGCGCTGTTACTCTGACCATACACACCGTTCCCGACTGCGCTGGTACTCTGACCGAACACGCCGTTGCCGCTGATACTTTTGCCAACTACGCCATTGCCGCCGTCGCTGGAGCCCGTCACGGCATCACCCAGGCTGTTGCTGTTTGCGGCGGAGACCAACGTCGAAGCAATGTTGCCTGCTACCGTGAGCGGATAGCCAGGGCCGGTCGTCCCGATGCCGACCTTTGTATCGGCAACCGCCGAGTTAACGCCGTTGACGCTGCCCAGCACGAGGCTATTGCTCGCGGAGACCAGCGCGTTCGCGCCGATGGCCGTGGCGTTCGTAAGATTGTTGGACCCTACATTGGCAAGCGAGCCGATAAGGGTATTGCTGGAGCCGGTCGTGTTGACGCCACCCGCGAAAGCGCCGATAAAACTGTTACCGCTGCCTTGCGTGCTGGCAATACCCGAGTGGATACCAAAAAAGCTGTTGCTGGCTCCTGTGGAGTTACTGTTGCCAGATTGCTGGCCAAAGAAGCTGTTGCCGGCTCCTGTATTGGCATAACCGGCGCCGCTCCCGAAAAAACTGCTATTGGCGCTCGCAGTATTCGAGTTCCCGGCAAAGTCGCCGAAGAAGCTATTGCCCTGTCCGGTCAGGTTGGCATACCCGGCGTTCGCGCCGAAGAAGCTGTTCTCGCCTCCTGTCGTGTTGGAATGTCCCGCGCCATTCCCAACGAATGAGTTGAAGTTTCCGGAGGCAGTGCCGCTGCCCGGAGAATTGGAAATACCGGTGCCGACGCCCACAAATGTATTGCTGTTCTGATACGGATTGCCTCCGCTGACGCTCAATACGCCATTGCCGTTCAAGTCGAACCTCGTTGCAGCATTGACGACATTGCTGGCAAGCGTACCGCCCACTGTGCCGTTTCCGCTGATATTGAAGTCGCTGGCCGCCTGTTGGCTTGTCGAATTCTGGATGTAACTTCCGCTTCCCGCAGGCAGACTCTGCGCCGGGATGGCACCGCTGATCTTGGCGCCCGAAATGGAATTGATGTTCACATCCTGGACGCACCCGGCACAGGCGTTGGACAGTCCGTCGGCGACTGCAGCGCTTGCGCTGCGGACGGCGTAGGGTGTTCCGAGAATCTGTTGGCGGGGCGACAGGCCGGTGAACGTATTGCCGCCGGATGGCCGGACGCCGATTTCAAGGAAGCGATCGGCTCCTGGGAACGAGTTTGCGCCGAAATCCAAGAGCGTCGTAAACGCGCCGTTGACGACGTTTACGCCGGACTTTGTCACCATTATGGGCGACGGCTGAGGTTGTTGCGTGCCTCCGGCAATGGAATCCCAGAGAGTAAACTGGAAATCGTAATTGCCGCTTGCCGCCACACCCCCGGCAGCAATTCGCCCTTGATAGGTGAAGCTCGTCGTTTGGGCAGCGAATGAATTCCCGTAGGCAAGCAGGGCGAGCGCGATTAGCACGGCATAGCCCATCGCGGTCCAGCGCCGCCGAACCATCTCGCCAGCCCTGGGTGCGGCGGGCCCCCGCCTCTCAAACGGGGCCTGGCTCTCCGAACTCCGCGAATTGTGATTTTTGCTGGCGGTTCTCCTCATGAATCGGTGCCGCATATAAGTCCTCCGGGTGATGTCCAGGCCCCAATACTCCCCAAACATTCGGTACTTGTCGGGGTAGCAGAGCCGCATCATCGAAGATGATGTTGATATTTGCTGATTGTCCGGGCCTGCCTCTTTTTCGACACTGTCGTGATGGCTTCCCTGCGCTGCCGCCGGAACCCTTTCCAAAGGCGACCGGGAGCTTATTAATAGTCGCGCTGGGTTGACAACAGAGAAATCAAGCTCACTCAACCGGCAGGACCTGGAGCCGTGACAAGTGTCACGTGTCACGCAGGACCGCATTGCAGGAACGTCGGAAAAGCTGAAACCCCGTATAATTCCGCACCAGAAAAGAGCCATGACCACGATTCCCCAGCATCGCAAATGGGCCGTTCTTCTACTGGCGCTCGGACCGATCCTCGGAACTTCTCGCGCGCAACAGCGGCCCGCATCCGCCGTGTCCTCTTCCAGAATTGCGATGGAGTTCGTCCGGATTCGGCCGGGGACGTTCATGATGGGTTGCTCGACGGGCGACAGCTACTGCGAAAGCAATGAGAAGCCGGCGCACCAGGTGCGGATAACGAAGACTTTCGACTTGGGAAAGTACGAAGTGACGCAGGCGCAGTGGCAGTCGGTGATGGGAACGAATCCGAGCAACTTCAAGGGAGACACGCTTCCGGTGGAAACGGTGAGTTGGAACGATACGCAGGAGTTTCTGAACAGAATGAATGCGCGCCGTGACGGGTTCCGTTACCGATTGCCGACGGAGGCCGAATGGGAATACGCGGCGCGCGCCGGATCGGCCGGATCTCCGGGAGAACTTGATGCGATCGGATGGTACTACGACAATTCGGAAAATAAGACGCATCCTGTGGGGCAGAAGCGAGGCAATGCCTGGGGCCTCTCCGATATGCTCGGAAACGTGTACGAGTGGGTCCAGGACTGGTATGAAAATTATCCAGTCGGACCGGCAACAGATCCGACCGGGCCAGCAACCGGCGCTCTCCGCATACTGCGCGGCGGCTCCTGGGACTACGTCGTCGCCTGGGATGCGCGGGTGTCGTATCGAGGTTACAGCGATCCCTCAGGTGGGGACGGAACGATTGGGTTCCGGGTTCTACGGGAAGAAATCCCTCGTTAGACGACGGCCCGTCATCGATTTCATACAGGATCCGTCAGCGTCACATCATCCTTTCTGAAGAGCATCAGAATGATGGATTTCTCATGTCCACCCCGCGCTAAATATCTGTCACAGTTCCCGTTTGGCCGTCGTTGAGGTTGTGTGAACGCAGACAGCGAACCGATTACGGAAGCTCCCCTGGAAGCCGCAGCTTTCGATTTTGACGCCGTATTTCGTCGCGACTACGCGCGTATGGCGAAGGTGATTGCGCGAATCGTCAGCGATCCCGCCCGGGCCGAAGAACTCGCGGCTGAAATGTTTTGGAAACTGTCCCAAAGTCTGAAAGCGCAGGGCCCCAATGTCTCAGGGTGGCTTTACCGTTCGGCCGTTCGGCGAGGTCTGGACGAGCTACGAAAGCGGCAGCGGCGGGAGAAGTATGAACGGCTGTTCGGTGTGGGGCGTGCGATCCCGACTCCTGAAGACCTGCATTTCGAGAATGAGGCGCAGCGTCGCGTTCGAGCAGTTCTTGCGAAACTGAAGGGCATACAGGCGGAATTGCTAGTACTTCGCAGCGAGGATTTCACTTATGACGAAATCGCCCGGGCGCTGGATCTGAATCCGGCTTCGATTGGAACATTGGTCCGCCGCGCAGAGGAAGCGTTCCGGAAGAAATATGTGAGGCGATATGGACAACATGAATAAGAACACAAGTGAATGGGTGCGTGACCGCTTTGCGGAGTTGGCGCCCACTCCGGCATGGCAGCCGAATCCGGATGTCGGTCTCGTTCATGTGCAGTCGTACGAACGGATGGCGAAACGACGACACCGCTTTCAACGAACGGCCGTGCTTGCCGTGTTGAGTGTGTGTGTTCTGGCGCTGGCAGTTCCAGCCACCCGCGGTATCGCACTGCAATTGTTGGACCGCTTTTACATGAGAAGACCGGAAGCCATCCGGTCGTTGCTCCCGGGAACGGGACGACCCGTGTTCAAAGTGGAGATGACCAAACAACCCACGTTGGGACGTCCTCTTTTGAGCCTGGCGGACGCGCAGCGTGAAGCCGGATTTGATCCGCGACTTCCGCCAACTCTTGCCGAAGAGGTTAACTCGGGCCTTGCCGTGGTGAGTGTCGTCGAGCCCATCGATGCAAAGATGAAGATCAACGTCAGCGATCTAAGGGCTGCTCTTCAGAACCGTGGGATCGAAGGTGTCCGCATTCCGCAGAATTGGGATGGCGTCGAGACTGGCTTTCACAATGGTCGCTCGGTTCTGGTTGTTTTTCTGGATGGTACTTTCTTGCAATCCCTTTCGCCGCAGATCCTGGCGCCTCCGGGTTTTCCCATGATCGACTTTACGGAGATTGCGCTCCGGATTACGGGTGTGGGTCCATCGGAAGCCCACAATTCACGGGCCATGTTTGTGGAATCGGGTGGCGTATTCGCGATTTTTCCATCGGACGCGAAGTCCACTTTCCGTGAAGTCTCGTTGAAATCCGGACGTGCTCTGCTGTTCGAGAATGATACCGATCAGGACGAGCACCTGAAGTGTGCCTTTTGCCCTGGGCCGCACGAACGCGTGCTCACCTGGGCCACTTCGGACCGCTTTTTCCAATTGAGAAGCCATACCCTGACGGTGGATCGGGTGATCGATCTCGCCAATTCCATCAATTGATCGTTAAGTTATAGGAGGCAACTTGTTTCAAACAGTCCTTTTTAAAGCTTGTATCGCCATGATTCTCTTTGCCGGAGCGCTTCGGGGGCAGAGTCAATTCAGCATCCACGCTGCTTCGTCAGAACCTGTGGCCGGATGGCAGAAAATGCAGTCGGAAGACAAGAGTATCTGGGTGAACCCCATTCCAGCTCTGGTCTCTGCCGACATTGAGCGCGCCGTTCCATTCAAGGATCCGAAGGGGCACAATGGCGTGTCAACGACGTTCACTGAAGTCGGCGCCGGGAAGATGCGCGAGTTGTCGGCGGCACAGGCGAACAAACTGGTCGCCATGATATTGGATGGCAAAGTCATCTTTGCGCCGTTAGTCCGTGGTGCGTTTCCGGGGCCTGATCGGATGGTTATGATTACCGGTAACTCTCCGACCGGCCTGACGGTCGGAGAGGTCCAGCGGATCCTTGTGAGCATGAACCGGAGCCAGAAATAGCGAGGAGCCTCAGCCGGAACGTCGCCGACATTCCGCTTGGGTTACCGCGATCACCGCATTCGCGCACGATTTTCCGACCTGCTTCAGCCTCGCTGTGATCGTGGGCATGAGAAGTTTCCAGAAACGAGATGCTCCACCGTCCTACGGCAGAGCGAACACGAATAGTCTCGGGTTCGCAGGCCCTGGTCCGGCCGCTGCTGGGGGTGGCGGCACACCGCGCTGTGTTGCGGCGAGACCGGGCTCCTGAGGTGGCGCGGGTGCAGCGCCGCGTGCGGGCAGCCCGAAACCTCCGCCCACCACGCCCTGTCCGCCCATTAAGGCGATGTACTGTTTGCCATTGTGGATATATGTGATCGGCGGTCCCAGACCTGCATTTTCTCCCGTGGCAATATCCAACAGCCGTTCGCCTTTATCCGCCGAATAAGCACGCAGGCGTCCCTGCGGCGTCACTTGAAACACCAGATTGCTCGCGGTAGAAACGGCGCCGCCAAAGCGCTGCCCTCCGCCTTCCGCAAACCAGCGTTCCTTTTGAGTGACGGGATCCCACGCGCTCAGAATGCCGGTACCTTCTTTCAGCTCACGGACAGGACCGATCGACGGAGGTTTAGCCAGATTCGTAGCTCCAAAGGCTGCTGTGGCAAGACCGAAATTCTGGTTGCCCGGCGTCGGTGTGTACTTGTCTGAAGCCTGGAAGTTAAGACTGCCGCCGGTGTTGATCGGAACATAGACCAGCCCGGTGCTGGGATTGAACGCCATCTGAGATGTGTTGTGCATCTGTATTGGAATGATCGTGACGCCGCGCTCCGCGGTGTAATAGGCCTCCGGATTGACCTTCGGGCGGCCCGTCTTGGGATCAAGACCGCTTGCCCAATTGAGCTGCGCCATCGGCTCGGCGGAGATGAAATCACCGGAGATGCGATCGATGACGTAAAAATAACCATTTTTGTTGGCCTGCATGATAACTCTGCGCTCGCGGCCGTTGATCCGAAGATTCGCGAGCATCAGGTGTGAGATTGCGTCGTAGTCCCATTCGTCGCCCGGAGTTGCCTGGAAGTGCCACTTCAATTCGCCGGTATTGGCATTGAGCGCAAGAATCGAGGCGACGTAGAGATTGTCGAGGTGTGGCGAGCCTTTCCCCTGACGCACTTCCTGAGACCAGACAGCGCCGTTACCCGTCCCGACATAGATCAGATTGGCATCGGGATCGTAGGCCATGCCGTCCCAATACGAACCGCCGCCACCCTGCTTCCACCATTCGCCGGTCCAGGTCTTCGCGGCGGCTGCCATGGATTTGCTCTCGAAAGGCTTCGAGGGGTCTCCCGGAACGGTGTAAAAGCGCCACAGCTCCTTGCCAGTGTTGACGTCAAAAGCTGAGACGTAACCGCGATACGGCGGAAACTCGGCGCCGGCGTTGCCGATGAATATCTTTCCGTTCGCGACACGCGGCGCCATCGTGATGGAGTACGAGGAAAGCTCACCCGGCGCGGTCGGCGGAATTGCCACAACCGACCACAGCATTTTGCCGGTCTTCGCATCGATTGCCTGCAGCCGGCCGTCGATCACGGGAACGATCACCTTTCCCTCATACAGCGCAATGCCGCGGCTATTGACGCCGCAGCAGAGCCGCGAGCGTCCCGGCTGCGTCATCGTGCGGTCCGCCTGCGGATCGTAGCGCCAGATCTCCTTGCCGGTCGTCGCATCCACTGCGAACGCGATGCTCCAGTTGGTGATGCCGTAGAGAACGCCGTTGGCATAGAGCGGAGTTCCCGCTTGTGGTCCGCCTCCGGTCCCGACTTCGTAGGACCAGGCCGGGGCCAGTTTCCCGACGTTGCTGGTATTGATCTGAGTTGCTGTGCTGTACCGCTGCTCGGAATAGTCCATTCCATAGGACAGCCACTCGGTTCCCCTGGCCGCGTTCTTCAGCGCCTTGTCATCTATGCGCGGAGTCTGAAACGCCGTAACTGCCAGTCCGCAAAGGAACGTGCCGAAAACAGCGGGGATCATCCATTTCATTCCATGCTTGGTCATGACCTGTCGTTTACCTCACCGGAATAATCGCACAAAGCGACGCTGCTGTGACAAACTGTCCCAGATAGTTTCCACATAGCTGGTTTCAAGTAGCAAGTCCTTACCCAGGGCATACTGAACGCCGAGATTGTACTGTTGGATATAGGGCGTACGGATATTCCTGTCGAATGAGTTGCCGGCCAACGCTATGCCGATCGTTGGGAATTGTCCTCCTGCGGCAAAGGATACGGCTCCAAGAGCGTTTCCAAACAGCACTTCGCCGCTGACGGCGAGCCACGCGCGCAACCGCTCACAGACTGGGCCCTGACCACCCGAAGACGGTGACCACATTGAAGAATTTACGCAAAGAACGTAAGGAAAACGTGCCCTGCGCCGCCGGGCGCGGGGATCTTATCGACCCGCTGAAGATATTCCGTCATCTCCGCAATCGCGCGACTGCACCCTCAGGACATGGCTATGGTGTAACCGTGAGAGTCACGGACATATTTGTATAACTGCCGGTGTGATCAGTTTGGTACAAATGCGCGCGCACGCCAGTGACTGTCCATATTCCGGCCGCTGTGCCGGCGGGTATCGCATGCGTGCCTACTGTTCCCGTTTGCCAATTAAAGGCCTCTTGATCCACGTTGCTTCCCGGGGCACGGAAACGAACATCGAACAGTGTTGAGTCCGTGAGCGTAGGGCCGGTGAAAGTCGCAGAGAAAGACGCACCACCGGAAGCACTCGTTGGACTAAACGCTAGCCCAGTGATTTGTATAGCAGCACGGCGAATTACAAGAGCAGTCTGCTGAAGCAGGGTTTGCAGGAAGGGCAGCCCGTTCTGCAGCAGGTTGTCCTTGGTCATATAGTCGGCTTCCAAGTCCGGGTGAACACCAATATTCTCGATTATGGCGGAGACAGGATAAGGGGATTTAGCAATGGGGTTGCTGCGGACCTGCAACGCCAAGGTCATACCTGCGATCCCTTCCGAGTAGGGTCCCGTATCGAATGAGGTGTTATTCCCGCCGGCGCCGTTGCTTCTCTTGCCATACAGCGGACCGCGGCGCGCGTCTTGAATCATGCTGGGGACGGAATCCGCGGTGGACGTCGAAAATTCGTCAATCAGCATCACTAGTGGCTTTGTGTATGCAATGACATTCCCGGATGCGTCGGTCGCGGGGGTTCGGGTGAGACTCGCTGAGCACAGTGGCAAGGGATTTGTGACCAGCCGGCCTTGTCGATTCGCCGCGAGCATCTCGTTGAAGTCCTGCTCATATTGCTGGATTACATCTGGAGAAGCGTTACTCGCTTTGGCCGCGATCAGGGAATTATAGAAGCCGAGCACGCGGTTCCAAAACGGCCGGAGCGCGAATCCGGTGGCCTGAAAAGGATAGGGCACCAGCCTACGCACCACCTCCTGGCCGTAGCAGAGATTGCCGCCCGTATTGCGCATCTCATCGAGGATCAGTCCGTCGGTGTTGGCATTCATAAACGCGATCTCTTGCTCGAGCTGCTGCAGCCCGGTGGCTTGGGAAGGCGGAGCATAGTTCGGAACGCGGATATAACCGATGGTCAGGTTCTCATACCGAAACGTGCCGGAGTAGAAGAGATCGGCCGCCGCGCCGCCAAGCCTGCGAGTGAATTGCAGCGCCGGCACAGCCAATCCGTTTATGAAAATTGGATTGCGAGCCCCGTAACCATTGAGTCCCAGATCTTCGGCCCGTAACACACCGGAGAAGCGCGCCCGTTCCAACTCGGCCATGTAGTCGAACTCGGCAGGCGCGAAAGCAGGAGCAAGTTGTCTAACGGAAAACCCGGGTGAGGGCACGGGACCGACGCGAAGCGGCGTGCCGGTCTTACTCCACGGAATAGTGTAGGTTTCGAGATTTCCGTTCAACCGCCGGATGACCACCGTCGCTGTCGCGCCGAGGTCGCTCGCATGGGGCATGACCGATTGCGGACGGATGGTAATACGCGAGGCGGCGAGTCGGCGAGTCGAGACCGGATTTCCTTGCGGGGCATACTTTGAAAAATCTAGAAGCAACTGCCCTACAAACTCGCCATCGACGTAGACCAACTCGTCGCCGATCCCGAAGGGATACTTAGCTAACGGCAGGAGAGTACGGTTGATCGAATCGATCAGTAACGCACCGTCATAAATGTCGGTGGTAAACCCGAGTCGGGCGACGAAATCGGAGGGCAAGGAAAACGCGTCGTGCGTGTCGTGGAGGCTGGCAACGTACTCGACGCACAGCTCATAAAAATCGAGATCCGTAGTCGTCTCCGCAACGCGATCCAGCCAGGGGGTGAGATCCAGCGCATTGAAACTGAATAACTGATTCTTCCAGTCCAACGGGGCATAGTAGGTTGAATACAAGCTCGCGAGATACCGGAAATCGAAGTCCTTTTGATCGGGCGTGAGGCCCTGAGCAAAGGCGGTGCGTGAAGCGAGGGCGAAAGCGAGAATCGTAAGTAGTTTTTTCATGGCTATCGCTCCGGCCAGTGTTTAACGATCTCGTTGACGATGATTGGGACAAACGCATCGACGAAGGGCTTTCCGGCTTGATAGAGATTGGCAGACGTCATGTAGTCGATAGACACGTCGGGACTCACACCGATGTTCTCGACGTAGGGGGCCGGCGGATACGTTAGCCCCGGAGAGCCGGGCGTTATGATGGTACGGCCACGGTTCATCAGGGACTCGGTCACACTGGTGACGCCGAGAGAGTAGGTGCCCGCCTCCCAGTTTTCGACGCTACCGCCCGCACCCATGGTGCGCCAACCCACGAGCGGACCGCGCTCATTGTCTTGAATCCCTGCCGCGAATGCATCCGCTGCGGAAGCGGACAGCTCATCAATCAGCACGATAAGCGGTTTGGTGTAAGCGAGAACGTTGCCCTGTGGACCTGTTGCCGGTAATCGATCCAGCGTCACGTCGTCGAGCGGGATCGGTTCCGTGCGTCCGCGAAAATTCGCGTTCGCATCGACAATCGCGCCCTTAATCTTTTCCAAAAGGGCGATGATGCTCTGCGGCGCGCCCGCGGCTTTTGCCTGCTCGACGGAACTGGAGATTGAAATCACCCATTCGGAGGTTGCCCTCACTTCGAACCCCATCGCTCGCCACGGGGTTGGCATCAGCAGACTGAGAATCGAATTAACATACGATAGCGATCCGCCCGGATTGCGCATCTCGTCGATCACCAGTCCATCGGTATTGGCCTGAAAGTAAGCCATCTCCCTTTGGAACGCGGTGAGAGCCGCTGCCGAGTTAGTTGGTGCGAAACTGGGTATCCGGATGAATCCGATCTTGAATCCGCCCGCCTCGAACACTCCCGAATAAAACGGATCGGCCGCTGCGCCTAGCCGCCGCACGAAGCTGGACGGCATGGAAGGCGCAAATACCGGCGTCAGAGCACCAAAATTGAGTACCGCTCGGTCCGGAATGAGGCAGTTTTGTAATCGGATCAACGGCGCCAGGTACGACGGGATTTCTTCCGGCGGCGAATCATCGCCGGCTGCTTGCGTCAGGAACACTCCCGGCGTGATGTACTTGCCAACCGTAGTTAGAGGGAGCCCCGTCTTAACCCACGGAATCCGGTAGGCCTCGAGTTGAGAGTCCGGGCGCCGGAACACGACGGTGGAAATGTCCGGTACACTTGCCGCGTGTGGCATAAGTACCTGTGGCCGTGAGGTAAGCAATGTGGCCGCAAATCGCGCCGTACTTCGGGGATTTGCAGCAATCTCGTACCGCAGGAGTGTCTGGAGCAAGGTCATGGCATCCTGACCGTCGATCGAAACCAGTTGGTAACCGCTGAGGAAAGGAAAATCCGCTGCAGGAAGCCGCGTACGGTTGATGGAATCCACCAGCAGCTTGTTGCCGTCATAGAGATCAACAGTGAAGTTTAGTGTCGCAGTGAAGTTCGTCGGCAGCGTATACACATCATGTGCATCGTTGAGTTTCGAAACGTACTCCGAAACTACTTCGTAGAAATCAAGGTCATCTTTAGTGGCGATGATCCTATCGAGCCACGGCGCTACGTTTAGCAGATCAAACCCGATAGCGTCTCGCTTCCATTCGTAAGGTGCATAACGTTTCGCGTACAGTCCGGCGACCGACTGGAAGTCCGCGACTTTTTGGTCTACGGTGAGCTGGCCGAATGCGACATCCGCGGTCAGCGCGAAAAGGACCAATGTCTGAATAAACTTCATACGTTATCCTTCCCTCTAAAAAATTTGGTCGAAATAAAGCCAGCGGATTTTAACAAAAAATGCGGCGCCAGAACCAGAGCATAGGCGTTTCAAGCGGGGTGCCGCATCGCCACGGCGTTGGCAGCCAGCACCGCGCCTGTGACCGCGCTGCCGTCCTCAGATCGTGCCAGCGGTCCTGTGAGTTTCTGAAAACGTGGAGATCCATTCGTACTTCGAATTGCGAAACAAATGGGGATGCGCGACAAAAACCAGCTTGCGGCGGGCGCGCGTGATCGCGACGTTCAGGCGGCGCTCATCGAAAACGAAACCTCCACCTTGAGATCGAACGAGCGACAGAATCATGATGTCACGTTCGCCACCCTGGAATCTCTCGACCGTGTCGACGGTCACGCCGGTTTGCAGGAGCAGCTTGCGCAAGAGCACGACCTGGGCGCGAAAGGGCGAGACGACTCCAATCGCTTCCGCCGAAACACCAAGCTCGATTCGATAGTAGCGGACGAGTTCCACAATTGCTTCGGCCTCACCGGAATTGACACGCCCATCGGACGGCGAATCGACGGGAATCATCATCACCGGCGCGCCGTCTGGCGGTAGCCGATCGTCGTGCGAAACACCGGAACGCAGCCGTCCGTCGTAGAACAGTTTGTTGGACACGGCCATGATCTGCGGGTGCATGCGGTACTGCGTATCGAGCAGCGTGAGGTTGTCGGTACTTTCGCGCTCGGCTTCGCGCTTGAGACGTTCGAACATCGAGTGCGCAAGTTCGCGCGTGCGAACAACGGGCGGCAACTGGCGGTCATCACCGATGAGCACGAAACGGCGGGAACGCAGGGTCAGGCCAAGGGTAAGCGGTTCGGTCAACTGACCCGCTTCGTCCACGATCGACATTTCAAAGGCGCGCCGGCGAAGATACGGCATCGTGCAGGCCTTATGCGCCGTGGCCGCGACAACCGGCGCCGCGTCCATCGCGCGGCGAATCGCGTGAACGCCGCGATGCTTCTGGGCGAGATCTTCGGAAAAATAATCTGACGGGTCTTTCAGGAGCCGCGCAAGTTCCGGTGAATCTGACGCTCGGCCCATGCGCAAAAATCGAACGGAAGAGTCGTCGGCAAGAAGCGCCATGAGCATCTTGTCGACCGCCGTGTTCGTGAATGCACCGAGCAGCACACGGCCGAAACTTCGGCGCACAATCTCGGGAATAACTTTCGTCTTGCCTGTGCCAGGCGGCCCCCATATGAGATGGAAGGAACCGCAAGTTACCGCGCGTTGGATTGCACGAATCTGACTCGTGTTGAACGTCGACGGGATCTTCGGCACCTGATCCGCGCCCCCGTCGCGCCACGTCGAGACCGGCCGCGCCGACGCAGGAAGGAGCGCAGGCCCTCTGCTTCCCGAAACCAGGTAGTCATAGAGCGCGGTATGACTCGCCTCGGAGCTGACATCCGACGGAAAGCGATCGATGATCCACAGTTGGTTTTCGAAGACCGAGGGCGAAAGGTTCTTCAGAGGGATCGAGACGCGAATCCGCTGTGTCTCCATCTCGCGAACGTAACCATGGTAGATGGGCGTACTGGAAATGTTTCCGGAATGGATCAGCACCGCATCGCCGGCCTGAAAGTCCGAGCTGTTCTCGTCGAATTCAAACGTGAACGGCGTGGAATCCGGGACCGCGCGGACATTGACCAGACATCGGAAATTTTTCTTCCGGGTTTCTATCCGGCTGTCGTCGAGAAGCTCGGCGAGTTCCTGGTCGGCGGCCCAGTGCTCGCGTTCCACCAGGCGCGTGAATCGGCGGAAGTAAACGAGCTTTGAGGTTTCTTCGGCGCCCGGACGGTCGCCGAAAAGTGTAGTGGTCTCTTTGCACTGTGTGCGCACCCATGAGGGACAGGGGCGGCACACGTCCTCGTTGAAACCCTCGTAGCGAAACTTGAAATGGGCCAACGGGAGGCTTAATCCGTAATGCGTGGCGATCAGGCGATTTCGTGCGTCCATCACCTGGTGAAAATCCGTTTGAATCTGCAGCGGCGAGAAGCTTCCGTCTGTTGAAGACAGCAGCCGCGCCGAGATATCCATTTCGGTTCCACTGCCACGCTGCCAGCGGCGGACCAGATCGGAAAGCAGGAGCCGGTAGATGAAAAGCTGCGCGTGGTCCTCCACGCGAATTCGAGAGCCGGTCTTCAGTTCCAGGATGTCGAGACGATTCCCCTGCCGGAACAGCGCATCAATGCGGCCCTGAATTCCAAGCGTTGCCGAGTAGCGCTTCAACTCGATCTGCGGATCTTCAAGAAGCTGCGGATTAGCATCGATGAAGGTGCGCAACGCCTCAAGGTGACGGAGGACTTCGGATCGGAACGCGCTCTCGTCGAAGAAATCATCCACGATCGACGCAAGCTGGACGCCGTATTGGGGAATAACTTCGTCGAACATCGCCTCGAGATCGCGCGCGCCTTCAAGCATACGATCGAACAGGGCATGAACCACTGTTCCTCGCAGCGTCTGGATCGTCGTTTCCCCTTTGCCCCGGCGGAACTGATCCAGTTGCGGCTTCGTGCAATTCAGACTTCGCGCGACTGAAGTCACGTTGATCTGCCTCATGGGCTCGATCACAAAAAACGTCTCGGGGCACGCCGTGAATGCGTTCTGGCCGGAGGGGATGAGGTTGTAAGCAGAGACTGCTGCGTGAATCCACATGCAGGACGCGAGGAAGCAGGAATTGCGGTTCTCGGTTGAGGAGATACGAATATCGATCTCGCTGCCTCGGAGGGGACCTGAAGTCACCATGGCGACGATACCGGATTCCCAGTGCCCACCGGGCCGGCGCGCCGGTGGCCTCAGCTCGACAACGCGGGCTTCCGGGATAAGAGCGCGTTCCCCGCTCGGCTGTCGTCCGGGCTCGAGCGTCGGCGGATTGCGATCGAGAAACGCATGCAGACGATCGGCAAGTTCGTCGATCGTTTCGTATTCGCCGCGGAGAGCGCGGAGCGTCACCTGGGCGAGGTACCGCGGAACGAGAAACGGCGGCGCCGCCAACTTCATGGGGTCTTCAATGAAGACGCTGGGCAGGAGCTCGCCGCCTGAAAGTTCGCCGAGCAGCATAGCTCCGGCATCGGCGACAGCCGCCGTTCGATCGTCCATAAGTTTCTCGAGGAGAGCGTTGACGGCGGACATAACGACATCGTCACTGTAACACTGTCGCCTCTCCTTGGGGGAGGAGCTCTGCGGCCTCCCGTTTCCGAAAGTAATCTATCGACTGTCGATGTCATCGGGCAAACAGATGAGCGTTCTTGCACAGTCCGTCGAATCACGGGTTGGTATGGTGAAGATGGAATTTCGGGGTCGGTGCTTGAAGCACGGGAATTGGGAGTGCTCACATCATGAGTCGGCAGAAAACAGGTTCGCAGGAAGGGACTGGCAATGTTTCCGCACTGAACTTGAGCGCTGCACGAAACCGAACGACGGCTCGACACATTGACCGGGGGCCAAGTGGACTCGGTGTCTGACCGGCGCGCTCGCCCGCATTTGTTGCGCCACGCCCAAAACAGGCTGGGTCACCGCGAGGCCGACAATCAGGCCGCCATCCTCGACGCGCTGCGGGCGCATACCGCTCTGCTCGACCCTCAAGGATTCATTGTGTCGGTTAACGAAACGTGGCGGCAATTTGCCGACGCCAATGTCCTTCAAAGCCCGCATTCCGGGATTGGCCTCAATTACCTCGCTATTTGCGACGAGGCAAAGGGGGCCGACTCATCTGAAGCCTGCGCGGCTGCCGAAGGCATTCGTTCGGTATTGGCGGGCGCCAGGCGCTTTTCCCTCGAATACCCCTGTCATTCGCCGACGCAACAGCGTTGGTTCCTTCTGACGGCGGCGCCCCTGACTGGCTCCTACGGCGCCGTCGTCATGCACTTGAACATCACGGATCAGCGTCGAGTCGAGCGAGAGTTGAGAGACGCACGGGTCGCGGCCCTGGTGCGCGAGAGCGCGCAACGCTACAACTTCCTCGCCGACACCGTGCCCCTGATTATTTGGACCGCGCGGCCTGATGGCGGCCTCGATTACTACAACAAGGCGTGGTTCGACTACACAGGCCTCACTCTCGCCCAGACGGAAAACTGGGGTTGGGATGCGGTGGTGCATCCGGATGATCTTCAGGGCTGTGTCGATCGCTGGACCCGTTCATTCACCACGGGTGAAGACTACGAAATCGAATATCGCTTCAAGCGCGCGGCGGATGGCACCTACCGCTGGTTTCTCGGGCGGGCCTCGGCCCTCCGCAACGAAAACGGAAAGATCGTGCAGTGGGTAGGAACCGGCACCGACATTGACGATCAAAAGATGACGGAAGCGGAACTGCGAATAGCCCAATCCGCACTGGAGCGCAGGGTCGCCGAGCGCACCGCTGAACTCTCAACGGCCAACGAGGTCCTGCAGGCGGAAAATGAGGACCGCCGACGCACCGAAAATGCCTTGCGCGAGAGCAACGAGAAATTCCACCAGTTGGCAAACAACATCACCGACGCATTCTGGATCCGCTCAGCGGACTTTAGTGAAGTGCAATACGTCAGTCCGGCATTTGAGCAAATCTGGGGCCGGCCAGTGGCAACCCTGAAGGCAAATCCGCTCAGTTGGGCCGATTTCGTTGTGGCCGATGATCGGGCGCGGGTGCAGGACGCCTTCGCCACGCTCACAAAAGACGCGCCAAGTCTGGACATTGAATATCGAATTGCGCGTCCGGACGGCGAGATTCGCTGGGTTCGGTCCCGAGGTTTTCAGGTCCGGAATGACGCCGATGAACTGATCCGCCACATCGGAATTGTCACGGACATCACCGAGCGCCGTCAGACAGAGCAAACCCTCCGCGACAGGGAAGCCCTCCTCCGTATCGCCGGCCGCACTGCCCAACTTGCCGGATGGGCAATTGAGCTGCCGGGAGGGCAGGTCACATGGTCGGATGGCGTGTGTGCCATCCTCGATGAACTGCCCGGCACCGTACCCGGACTCGACCAAGCCTTCACCTACTATGCTCCGCAGTCCCGCTCGGCCATCAGCCAGGCCGTAACGGACTGCGGTCAACGCGGCGCCGCATTCGATCTCGAATTGGAGGTCATCACCGCCAAAGGGCGCCCGGTGTGGGTGCGCTGCACCGGCGAGGCCCGGCGGGATGCCTCCGGCGCCATTACGGGGGTGCAGGGTGCCTTTCAGGACATCACGACACGCACTCTGGGAGTGGAGGCGTTGCGGGTGAGCGAACGACGCTTCAAGACATTGTTCGAACAAGCCGCCGTCGGAGTCGCGCAGGCCGATGCGACGACAGGCCGGTTCGTGCAGGTCAATCTGAGGCTCTGCGAGATGCTGGGCCGCGGCCGGCAGGAGTTGCAGCAACTCACGATCGCGGAGGTCACCCATCCGGAAGACCTCCGCCAGACCCTGGAAATGATGCGGCAGTTGAAAGCAGGAATCACACGGGAGTTTACTGCGGAGAAGCGTTACCTGCGGAAAGACGGCTCGGTCGTGTGGGCCAACGTCACGGTTTCTGCAATGTGGGCCTCGGGCGAAACTCCCAACTATTTCATTGCCATCGTGCACGACGTCACCGTGCAAAAGAAACTGGAGGAACAATTCCGGCAGGCACAGAAGATGGAGGCCATCGGCACAATGGCGGGCGGAATCGCGCACGATTTTAACAACATTCTGGCCGCGATCACCGGCTACACCGAACTCTCCAGCATGTTGCTGAAGGAGAATCCCGAAGTGCGCGATTGCCTCGGTGCGATTTTGCAGGCGTCGAACCGGGCCACGGAGTTGGTGGCGCAGATTCTCACATTCAGCCGCCAGCAGCAGCCCGAGCGGCGGCCGCTTCAGCTCCAGCCCATTGTTATGGAAGCCCTCAAGTTGTTGCGCGTCTCAATTCCCTCGACGATTGAGTTCGAGACCTCACTTGCCACGGATACACCTGTAGTGTCCGCCGACTCGACGCAAATCCTCCAGGTCTTGATGAATCTCGGGACCAACGCCTGGCACGCGATGAAAAACCGCCCCGGCCGACTCCACGTGAAGACGGAACGATGTCTGGTGGATGTAGCCCATCCTGTCCCTCAGGCGCGCCTGAACCCGGGAATATACGCCCGTCTATCCATCAGCGACAGCGGGGGCGGAATGGATCAGCAAACCCTGCGGCGAATCTTCGAGCCGTTCTTCACGACAAAGCAGCCCGGCGAGGGCACCGGCCTGGGACTGGCCGTCGTGCATGGAATCATGGCCAGCCACGATGGGGCAGTTACGGTTGACAGCGAACCCGGCATTGGAACAGCGTTTCATCTCTATTTTCCAGCCTGGGCCGGCGAAGCAATTCTGAGGACAACTCAAGACCGCGCAGTGCCTCGCGGGCACGGCGAGCAGATACTATTTGTTGACGACGAGGTTTTGCTGGCCGGGCTGGGCGAGAAATCGCTGACTGAGCTCGGCTACGCTGTCGAGGTCACGACACAACCGGCGGCCGCGCTCGCAATGGTGCGCCTGGATCCGCAGCGCTTTTCGCTCGTGATCACGGATCACAACATGCCCGGGATGTCCGGCATGGTTCTCTCAAGCGAACTTCGGAAGATCCGACCCCAGTTGCCCATTATCATGCTGACCGGTTACGGGATGTCGCTTACGCCCGAACGCCTCAAAGAAGCGGGCATACTCCAGCTTTTGCTTAAACCCATATCCTTTCAGTTGCTGGGCGCTGCCGTGCACGCGGCTCTGTACCCGCAACCTCCACTCTAATTGTGGCGCGGATTCTACTCATCGACGACGACGATTCCTTTCGCACCATGCTGCGGCTGACACTGAAGTATTTCGGCCACACCGTGATCGAAGCATGCAATGGCAAGGAGGGGTTGAAACTGTTTCCCACTGCCAAAGCCGACCTGGTGATCACGGATATTGTAATGCCCGAGACGGAAGGGTATGAGGTCTTGCGCGAGTTACGAATGATGCAGCCCACCGTGAAAGTCCTCGTAGTTTCCGGTGGTGTCCGCGGGAACTCCGCGACAAGTCTTCATATCGCCGAGTGCCTTGGCGCCTCTAAGGCGATCGGGAAGCCTTTCGCCAACGAAGTGTTGATGGCCGCAATCGACGAGTTGTTGGCGCGCTGATTGCCGATTTTCCATCCATCGCATTCTGCTCTTCAGCTTCGTTCGATTTCGATTCGGGCATCGTTGTAGCACGCACCGCCGCCCAGCGAATCCACATGATCTGGCGCCAGCGCATTGGCGGTCCGGCCGTTCAACGTGGACCGTAGCCACAATCCCTTCGGCAGCGACGCGACACCCGGAGGGAGTTCATCGGAAACAGCCAGAGTCGCCAGGACTTCGCCGAAAGAATTGCGAAGACGAACGCGATCGCCTTCACGCAGGCCTCTATTCTTCGCTTCGACGGGTGAGAGAGCCACGCGTGCGCTTCTCTCGGGCGCCAATTCGAAGAGTTGGGAGCTGATTGCCTTGTCGCTGGACGGCGAAATCAGGATTAAAGGTAGATGTGCGTCGACGAGGGGCGGACGGTAGATGGGCGGCCCGGGCGATGCCGCGAGGTCAATATAGCCCCGCGAAGGAACAGCATCGACGAAGGGAATTGGACGAGGTATTGGTTGATATTGAATTTCCTTCAGCCGGTCAAGATCCTTGACGACGGATCGCCCGACTGCTTCTTCGTCCGCCTGCAGTTCCGATTCGGTAAATCCCATCGCCTTCGCCAGTTCGGAAAAGAGCCAATGATTGGGCTTCGCCTCGCCGGGCGCGTCCACCACGGGCTCGCTCCACTGCAGCGCATAACCGCCGTAGCTGCGGCACAGATCCTTATGTTCAAGAAAGGTTGTGGCCGGAAGGACGACGTCGGCGAAGGCGCAAGTGTCGGTCCAGACCTGCTCGTGAACCGCAACAAAGAGTGAACCTCGCGAAAGCGCCCGCATGACGCGGCTCTGATTGGGAGCGGTGGCGACCGGGTTGGAGTTGTAGATGAAGAGCGCACCGATTGCCGGGTCGCGGGTTTCTTCAAGCGCGATTCCGAGCTGGCTCATGTTGATCGTTCGAGCTGGACGCTTCCGCAGCTGCGGCGCCATAGCCGGGGCGCGATCCAGTCTGTACCCGCCGCCCGTCGAGATCAGGACCCCGCAACCGCGACGGTCGAAGCGGCCCAGAAGGGCGCGCAGCGAGAGGACCGCGCGAACAGAGTCCGTCCCGTTGCGGTTTCTTTCCAGTCCCCATCCGACGCGGAAGAAGACAGCCGACGATCGGGCCAGGGCGCGAGGCAGGGCGCGGATCGATTCCGCGGGCACCCCTGAAATCGCGGACGCTTCCTCCGCCGTGCAGGCCGATCCCAGAAGCTGATCTGCGCCCCTAATCCACTTATCCATGAAGGCGCGGTCGATCAAATTCTCTTCGTGCGCAGTGCGCATCATCGCCATCGCGACGGCCACGTCACTTCCGGGAAGCACTGGCAGATGCAGATCCGCTTCGCGTGCAAGCGGTGTGCGTCGTGGATCAATCACAGCGAGGAACGCACCCTTCTTTCTGGCCTCGCGCACCCAGGGGACCATGTGAATTCCTGAAACAGAAGGGTTGAATCCCCAGAGGACAATGGCGTCGGATTCGCGGACGTCCATGGGGTCGGCACCCGGAAGATCCCCGAAGACGGCCGACCATCCGGCTGCGGTGTTAGCCGCGCAGAAGGTTTTGCCGAGTTGACTTGCGCCGAGCCGATTCCAGAATCGCTCGTCCATCGCGCCTGACGTGAGGAAGCCATTCGAACCGTCGTAATGAAACGGCAGGATCGCTTCCGCGCCCACCGTGCGCGTGAGTCCGGAAAAACGCGCCACGATGAGGCTCAGGGCTTCTTCCCAGGAAATGCGTTCGAACTGTCCCGAGCCCTTCGGCCCGATGCGCCTCATCGGATAAAGAATGCGCTCCGGCGAGTGCTCGCGCTGCGGAAAGCGGCGGACCTTCGCGCAAATGTAGCCATCGGTGTATTCCGAACGGTTGGAGCCGTCGATGCCGATCACACGCCCGTCATCCACCGTCACGTCGAGCGCACAACGGTCCGGACAATCGAGTGGACAGACGGATGAACGGACTTCCATAGGAACGAATATACCGCAAGCAGGTTCGCTTGAATTTCGAAGATTCAACGGAAAACGAAACCGTTGCGGCGTGCGAGGGTTGGGGATCTACTTTACCGGGGGTTGCGCGCTTCCGCGCTTACCCCCGGCTACATTCCCTGCACCGCTCCGCGGTGCCCGCACGCGAATACGTGATCGTAATTATGAAATGCTGTACTAAGCTTCGCGTTCAAAGAGGTAATGAATGAGGTTGCAAAGATCATGAACCAGCCCCTTTTGACTGCAGGCATCGGCAATCTTCCCGCGGCGGGATCGATGGCGGAATACCTGATTCCCGAACCTGCGGGCTGCCTGCCCCTTGATTATTTCGCTGCACGCTGGGATGGCGACAAGATCCGGGGCTTGTCGGTCCGCTGCGCGGGCCAGCGTGAACACTGGATTGCGGACTTCGGAAACCCGAACTACATCCTGACCAGTTACAGATTCGTTCCCGGCGAATTGCTGACGAAGGCGTGGCTGCGTGATTCGGGCTATGGCTATGGCAGCCTGCGACAAATCGAATTCCAGACCACAACTGGAGGCGTGTTCAAGGCGGGCGCAGCCGGATTCGATCATGAAGTGGCACTGCCGGTCTTTAATGCAATGCTGGTTGGGGTGAAGGCGTGGGTGAACCCGGACAATTTCATGCAAGGCCTCGCGTTGTACATCTATCCACCGAAATCATGACGCTGATTCCGCTGAATGCGGCGAATGCCGATCAGGTGCTTCTACCTGGCGATATCCTTATCAAGCTGCTCGCGGATGAAGGCAGATGGACGTCACGCCTGATCTCCCTTGGAGAAAATGCGACACAGTTTTTTGATAGCGCGCTGAACGCCGCCGTGGCGAAGGGAGATCCGTCAGCCGTTCACATGGCACTGTATGCCGGCGACGGAGAAACCAGTGAAGCCCACGGCGGTTCGCTTTCCACGGCCTGCGTGGGCATGCGAAGGATCGCGGAACATGCCGGTTTCATCTTCGAAGTATTCCGGCCGGTGGATCATGAACTCGCGGCCAGCGCCGTTCAGACCGCTAAGGCATGGGCAAATGGCACCATGAAATATGAAATCCCCGTCCTTGTTCCGCTGAGTTCCTCGTCCTTCGGACCTGAAGCGCGCCGTGAGGCTCTGATCTTCGGCCGGGATGCGCTGCGGACAGGCGGCCCGTCCGGCTACGACAAAATGTTTTGCTCCCAGTTCGTGATTGCGGCCTATCAGGCGGCTGTTATCGCTCCGCAACTTCGCGACGATCCCAATCTCGCTCCGGATGCGATCAAGATGCCGTTCGCCTTAATGCTTCAGGCATCGCACGCATCGCCGTTAGTCGTCGAAGGCCTGCTTCGAGAGGCGGTTGAAAACGAACTGAATGGCGGCTGGACATTCATCGGAAAAATCGCGGTAGGAGCGGACGCCTCCGCTTAGTACGCGGTTTCATAATGCACCGCGAGAGCGGTGCAAGGCAATGTAGCCGGACATCTGAGCATGGCGAGCGATACTCCCGGTCAACGTTAACCGCGAGTTTCGGCGCACGCCTGCAGCGTGCGAGGATTTGGGGGACCTCCTCTACCGGGGTTGCGCGCTTCCGCGCTTACCCCCGGCTACATTCCTTGCACCGCTCCGCGGTGCCACCGCAGGATCTGTCCTGTCGCTGCGGAAAGGTCGTCTGCTTCACAACCGAACCCGAAATAGAAATCCCCATTTAATATCTCGAACGACCGGGCGAACGTCGGGGCGGCGAAGCTCACTACTTCCTGCCAGGCGACAAGGTCCGTTGTCGAGAGTACCCGGATGAGGACCTGATTCGAACTCGCCTGGGAACCGAGCGCAAATAACGTGTCGCCGTTTACGCGCAGGTCTCGCACCAGCATGCCGTCAGCCTCAAGAGCTTGCGTTGCCCCAGCGGCATTCGCCGCAAACATCCCGACCGGTATCCAGTTGTGATCGATAGGCGGGTAGGCACCGAGATAGACAAGTCTTCCCTGAAAGGTCACATGCCGAACCATGAACAGGTCGTCCAGATGGGTTGCACCGGGAAAGAACGCACCGGGCATCGAACGAAAACCGTCTCCTGTGTACTCATAGAATTTGTTGCCCGATGTGGAAAGGCACAACGCGCCGTTCAGCGTGAACAGCGAGCGAGCGCGGAATGAACCGAGCGCGAAGAATTCCTTCCAGGTCTGACCGTCGTCTCCCGATCGCGCGATGACTCCGCCCAGAACCGTCCCGAGGGCGGCGAAAATCTGATTGTCGAACGCGATCATGTCGTAGTTGTGGATGCCTCCTGTAAGCGTGCGCACCTTCTCCCATCCTGTTGTGGCCAGGCGATAGAAGTTGCCTTGAAGCCACGATTCGGTAGGGTCATGTCCCGGAATAACCAGTTGCCCGCCGAGCACGCGAAAAATGTCGATCTGCTGGTCCGGCGCGGTGTATTCCTTCACAAACCGATTCGAGACCGGTTCGTAATACCAGACATCGACCGGCCCCGCATTAGGCGCCGGACCTTTGTTATTGCTGTTGCCATTGCCGATGTAGAGTTTTCCGCCGAAGGACTGCAGGCTCCAGATATTGCGCGCGAAAACAGCATCTCCGGACGGATAGCGTTCCTTCAGTGGCTCGCCGACGAGTTCAACCGCGGCAGTCTTATCGTTCGCTGTCAGCATGTCGAGGGCAACGAGTTCCTGGTATCCGCCCACGCCCCGCTCGTGGGGATGAGTCCAAAGCCCAGGAGATCCAGAAGGCAGTCGAATACAACCTTCATGACGCTCAGCAGGACCGTCTCGATGACCTTGCAACACACCCACTTCATGATGTTCGTCACCAACATAGCGAGCTTCGCGATAATGTGGTTCAAGGCGGCGACAACCAGGAGGACGGTCCGGTTGATGATTTCCTGGATCGTGGCGACGATTGCCGACACGAGTTTGGCAAGCAGTTCCGCCAGAGCACCGAGAATGTCGGCGATGATCCTGGAAGCGATGGGCGTCAACGCCACAACGATCTGCTGGACCAGGTTTCTTAATGCCGCCCGTGCCAACTCTTCGGCTTTGGCTTCGATGGGCTGGAATACGGATGCCGAAAGCCGGTCGATCTCCGCTTGCAACGGTGGGCCGACCAATTTGGCGGCCTTCTGCAGATCCGGACTGATCCGGTCGAACTCGGGCCGCAGAAGTTTCCAGATGTCCGGTGTCATGCCAATAAGCGCCGCGGGAAACAGCGTCTCGACGGAGGCCTTCACCGCATCGGCGGCAACGCTCTCTCCCTCCTCTTTGATTTTGCCGGCGATCGCATCTTCCACTGCGACCATGACCTTGTCGGGTGACGGCAGAGCCTGGAGAATAACCTTTGTAATCCCGTCGGTGATTTGAGACTGCTCGGAGACCAGAAAACTTTGAACAAGCGGTTCGATCTGATTCTTCGGATTGAGCGAATCCAGTGGCATTCTTGAACCCCTTTAGAACGGCGGCAATCGTATCAAAAGTCTAAAGTGGCGGTTGTATGAATTTCCTGCTTTTGATGCTCAGACGGCGGCGCTAGGTCCTGTATGATTTCGGTCGTAACTTCGCGATCGTACACAATGCTCTCGACGGGAGGTTCCCATTAAGGCAACTCTTCTTATCGCGCTCGCAGCCTTGGCGATACAGTTCGTCGCGCCACCGCCGCCACCACTGCCTCCACCTTTACCACCCCAGCGCGGACAGCAACCGCAAGTGGATCCGAGTATTCGCGGCACAATCCAGGGAATAGTGAAGGCTTCCGATTCTTCAGACGGAATCCCTGATGTCGAGGTCACCGTAACCGCCGCGCAAACAGCTCCTGGGGTCTCCGGTCCCGAGTTCCACAAAGTGACCGATTCCGACGGGAAGTTTTCTTTTACAGACGTTCCGGGCGGGCGGTACACCGTCAGAGCGCAACGTGACGGATACCTGCCGGCAACAGCAAATCCCGATTTGCCTGCGCTGCTGATTCCCACGGTTCCGGCATTCATTACCAAGGATGCTCCGGATGTCAAATTGACGATCCCGCTCATTGCAGGAGGTACGATCAGCGGACGTCTCCGCGATCCGCAAGGCAGACCGGCAATCGGCGTCTCCCTGTCTGTTTTGCGCGTAGCGTACCAGGATGGCCGGAAAACTCTTGCCGCCGTGTCTACCGGCGGCCTCCCTCTTCCTGGCGCCGCGGCACAGGTAACGAATGACCGTGGAGAATACCGACTGTTCTGGTTTCCTCCGGGCGACTACTTTGTGCGCGCCGAAGCATCAAACGGATTGCGTAACACGTCGACGTCCAGCGTTCCACTACCGACGTTCTATCCCGGCACCAGGGATTTCAGCCGAGCCATTCCGGTCGTCGTCAGCGCGGGAAAGGAAATGACAGGGATCGATTTCCCGGTCGAATACGCGAAGGGCTTTACCGTGTCCGGTACGATTACGCTGTCGGTTCCCGGAGGGAGAGTGATGCCAAACGGGCAGGTCAGTAGAGCGATTTCCTCCTTCTACGTGGTGCCGCAGGGCGCCGATCCTTCCGACCGAATTCCACTCGCAAACGCAACCAGTTCCTCATCGGACCAGGTCCATTTCAATTTTCAACTTCGTGGGATTGCTCCGGGTTCGTAT
>Ga0134121_10000916_pt1 | contig 29954 bp, 27 predicted proteins | sample KB301_FD_96463 | JGI IMG/M metagenome (GOLD analysis project Ga0134121, IMG submission 96463) | Terrestrial soil microbial communities without Nitrogen fertilizer from Kellogg Biological Station, Michigan, USA - KB3-0-1 | ecosystem: Environmental > Terrestrial > Soil > Unclassified ... | reverse complement strand
GTCTGCTACCTGGAAAACCAGGCCCGAGTCTGACACGGCCCCACGGTCTCAAGTTTGGGACCATCATTCGGACGCGGGGCGATGACCAATGGTTACACCGACATCAAGAACACCGACATGATGCTGATCATGGGTGGCAATCCTGCCGAGAACCACCCGTGCGGCTTCAAGTGGGCGATCGAAGCGAAGAAGACCCGTAACGCCAAGATGATCGTGGTGGACCCGCGCTTCACGCGCACGGCGGCCACCGCCGACCTCTTCCTGCAGATCCGCGCCGGCGCGGACATCGCCTTCCTCGGCGGCCTGCTCCACTACGCCATCGAGAACAACCGCATCGCCAAGGACTACATCGTCAACTACACGAACGCCGCCTTCATCGTGAAGGAAGGCTTCAAGCTGCCGGAGGACGGTCTCTACTCCGGGTTCGACGCCGCCAAGCAAACGTACGACAAGGCGACCTGGAACTACGAGGAGGGCGGCAACGTCGGGCCGATTCCCTCGGTAACCACGAAGCCCGCTCCCCGCGCGCCGGGGGTGACCGCGGCCACCGCAGCTACCGCGGCGGCCTCGGGCAGCGGCACGAGCGGCGCCGCGCATCCGGCGAACGCCGCGGCGGTCGCCAAGCCGGCGGAGAAATCGGCCCCGAAGGTCGCGGCCAGCGGCGGCAAGGGAGGGGCTGCCGTCGCGCCGTACTCGATGGGCGCCGGCGCGGTACCGGGAGCCTCAGCCGCTCCACCGCCCCCCAGCCTGCCGGCCAACGTCGCCTACGACCTCTCGCTCCAGCACCCCCGCTGCGTCTTCCAACTGCTCAAGCAGCAGTACTCCCGCTACACGCCGGAGATGGTCGAGCGCGTCACGGGCATCCCCAAGGACCAGTTCCTCAAGGCCGCCGACCTCTTCACCTCCGTCCGCAAGGACGGCGACATGAAGAAAGCCGCCACCATCATCTACGCGGTGGGCTGGACGCAGCACACCTTCGGCACGCAGATCATCCGCACGGCGGCCATGCTCCAGATGCTGATGGGCAACGTCGGCCGGGCCGGCGGCGGCGTCAACGCCCTGCGCGGGCATTCGAACATCCAGGGCGCGACGGACATGGCCGGCATCTTCGACAACCTGCCCGGTTACCTGAAGGTGCCGACTCCCGCGGATGCCAACTTCGCGGCCTATACGCACCGCATCACGCCGACCGCCTCGAAGCCCACCGAGTGGGACTCGTTCAACTATTGGGCGAACACGCCCAAGTTCGCCACCTCGCTGCTCAAGTCCCTGTACGGCGACGCGGCCAAGGCGGAGAACGACTGGGCCTTCGACTACCTGCCGAAGATCGACCGCAACTACTCCTGGACCAACATCTGGGACAACATGTATCGCGGCAAGGTCAAGGGCATGCTCGCCTTCGGCATGAACGGCGTCGCCATCGGCCCGGACTCGCAAAAGAACATCGAGGCGCTGAAAAAAGCGGACTTCCTCGTCGTCGGCGAGATCTATCCGGACGAGACCAGCGAGTTCTGGATGGCGCCGGGTATCACTAAGGACGAGATGAAGAAGATCAACACCACGGTCTATCGCCTGCCCTGCGCCGGCTTCGCCGAGAAGGACGGGTCGATGACCAACTCCTCGCGCTGGCTGCAGTGGAAGAACGCCGCCCTGCCGCCGCCCGGGCAGGCGCGCCTGGACCAGGACATCATCGCACAGATCTTCCTCAAGGTGCGGGAGCTGTATAAGAAGGAGGGCGGAAAGTTCCCCGACCCCATCCTGAACCTCACCTGGCCCTACACGGACCCGAAGCATCCGTCGCTGACCGAGATCGCCAAGGAGGTCAACGGCAAGGCCCTGATCGATCTCGAAGATCCCGTCACCAAGCAGCAGATCAAGGCCGGCCAGCAGCTCCCCGGCTTCGCGTGGCTCAAGGACGACGGCACCACCGCCTGCGGCAACTGGCTCTACTGCGGCTCCTTCACCGAGGCCGGCAACCAGACGGCGCGCCGGGGGACGGAGGACCCGTCGGGCCAGGGCATCCATCCGGGCTGGGCCTGGTCGTGGCCGGCCAACCGCCGCGTGCTCTACAACCGCGCCTCCTGCGATCCCGCCGGCAAGCCGTGGGACCCGGAACGGCGGCAGGTCTGGTGGAGCGAGGCCACGAAGAAGTGGGTCGGCAACGACGTTCCCGACTTCAAGGTGGACTCCCCGCCTTCCGATCACATGGGGCCGTTCATCATGAATCCGGAAGGCATCGCCCGCCTCTTCGCGCCGCTCGCCGCCTTCGCGGACGGGCCGTTCCCGGAGCACTACGAGCCCATCGAGAGCCTCGTGAAAAACCCGTTCCATCCGAACCAGTCGAACAATCCCGTGGTCAAGAAGTTCACCACGGACCGGGACGTGTACGCCAAGGAGGGCGATGGGTTCAACATCATCTGCACGACCTATCGTCTGACCGAGCACTACCACTACTGGACCAAGAACAACCCGGTGAACGTGCAGCTCATCCCCGAGCCGTTCGTCGAGATGCCGGTCGAGCTCGCGGAGTCCCTGGGAATCAAGGGAGGTGACAAGGTCAAGGTGACGAGCGCCAGAAGTCACTACCTCGCCAAAGCTTTCGTCACCAAACGCATCAAGCCGATGATGATCGACGGCAAGAAGGTGTACCAGATCGGCATTCCGATCCATCAGGGTTTCCGCGGTATCGCCGAGGACGAAGGGCGGAACGACAAGACGCTGCTCAACCGGCTGTCTCCGACCGTCTTCGATCCCAACGCCTACACGCCCGAGTTCAAGGGCTTCCTGGTCAAGCTCGAGAAGGCCTAAGGGGAACGCCATGAGCCAGACCCAAACCAATCTGGAAGTCCGCCGCATCTCAGGCCACGCGGGAACCGTTCCCGGTTCCGGTTTGAAACGCGATCTCGAGGTCGCCAAGCTGATCGACACCACGACCTGCATCGGCTGCAAGGCCTGCGAGGTCGCCTGCATGGAGTGGAACAGCCTCACCTACAGCGACACCACCTTCCAAAACAGTTACCAGACCATGCCGGAGACGACATGGAACTTCTGGAACCTGATCAAGTTCAACGAGTACGAGCCCGAGGGCGACGGCCACAGCATGATGCTGCTGATGCGCAAGGACCAGTGCATGCACTGCGAGGAGCCGGGCTGCCTCATCGCCTGTCCCTCGGACGGCGCCATCGTCCAATACGCCAACGGCATCGTCGACTTCCAGCAGGACCAATGCATCGGCTGCGGCTACTGCATCACCGGCTGCCCCTTCAACATCCCGAAGATGAGCCCGAAGTCGCAAAAGGTTTTCAAGTGCACGCTCTGCGTGGACCGCGTGAGCGAGGGCCTGGAGCCCGCCTGCATCAAGGCGTGCCCCACCGGCTGCCTGCACTTCGGCAGCAAGGACGAGATGAAGGAGCTCGGCGAGAACCGGGCGAAGCAACTGCGCGAGCAGTCGGGTTTCGCCCACGCCGGAGTCTACGATCCGGCGGGCGTCGGCGGCACCCACGTGCTCTACGTCCTGCACGACGCGACCAATCCGGAAGCCTACGGCGGCCTGCCGAGCAACCCGCACGTTCCATGGACGGTGTGGCTGTGGAAGAAACCCCTCAAGTGGCTCGGCAACCTCGCCATGGCCGGCGGCCTGATCGGCGTCTTCGTCCACTACCTGCGTTTCGGACCGAAGACCATCGAGGAGGACCACGACGTTCCGAATCCGGGAGAAAAGCCATGAGAGACGAATCGCACGTCCTGCCCAACGGGCGCGTCCAGCGGTACACGTTTCGCGAGCGGCTCATGCATTGGGTGGCGGGGTTTTCCTACCTGTACCTCCTGATCACCGGCCTGGCCTTCTGGTCTCCCTGGCTGTTCGGGCTCACCGCCATCACCGGCGGGCCCACGATCTCCCGCCTGCTCCACCCGTGGGTCGGCGTCGTCTTCTTCCTGGCGACGGTTTGGATGTACGTCATCTGGAGCGCGCAGATGCGCGAATCGCCGGGCGACAAGGCGTGGTGGCGCTCGATCAAGCATTACATCCGCAACGAGGACAGCCAGGTTCCCGACGAGGAGCGGTTCAACCCTGGCCAGAAGCTCCTCTTCTGGGGATTCTTCTGGTGCGGGCTCGTGCTGCTGCTCACCGGCATCGTCCTCTGGATTCCCGAGTGGATTCCGTGGAGCCTGCGGTTCCTGCGGTTGATCGCCATCATCGTGCACCCCATCGCCGCGTTGTTCACGATCGCCCTGTTCATCATCCACGTCTACATGGGCACGGCGGTCGAGCGGGGCGCCTTCTCGTCGATCGTTCGCGGCGACGTGTCGCGCACCTGGGCTCAACGGTTCCATCGCGCCTGGTACGAGCAGGTCGTCCGCCAGTCCCCGAACAAGGAATGAGCCGCGACAAGTGGGACCAGCGCGTCCAGCGAGCGACCGAGCTCGCTGGACGGTTTCCTTTCGCCGCCGAGGGCCTGCGCTTCTACGAGCACGTCGCGAGCTTTCAGAAATCGCTCTACGCCGGCCTCGCCGCCGGCAACGGCGCGGCCAGGAAGGAACTCCCGCCCGGCGGTCTTCGCGACGAGCTGGAGCTGTTCGTTCTCCTCCCCTGGTTCGCGTCGTTTCTTTCATTCATTCAGGAGATCGCGCCGGCTCCGCTCGCGCAGTCGGCCTTGGGCTTGAGCGACGCGGGAACCATGCGCTGGGAAGAGGTGCTCGATGAGTTCTGGCAGGGTGGCGCGTCCGGCAACCCGACGGCTCTCGAGCCCACCGAGGAGCTGATTGCCTGGATCTTCCTGCAACCCTACGCCGAGCACCTCGCCGACCGCACGCAACAGCCGGAGATCCACGACACGCCGTTCCTCTGCCCCGCCTGCTCCGGCCGGCCGCAGGTCGGCGTCCTGAGGCCCATGGGGGACGGCGGCAAGCGCTCGCTGATCTGCTCACTCTGTGCCACGGAGTGGGATTTCCGGCGCATCGTCTGCCCCGCCTGTGGCGAAGAGGACGTCGAAAAGCTCCCCGTCTACGTCGCCGAGGAGCATCCTCACGTCCGCGTCGAAGCGTGCGACACCTGCCACTACTACATCAAGACGATTGACATGACGAAAGACGGCCGCGCCGTCCCCGTCGTCGACGAGCTGGCGGCCATCCCCCAGAGCCTGTGGGCGGCGGAGCACGAGTACACGAAGGTGAGCACGAATCTGCTGGGGATTTGGGGGCGCCTGCCTGGAAAATGCCCCCTGGAAACACCTCCCTGGAAAACGAAAACGCCCCCCCAATAATGTAGAGACGCCCAGCGGGTAGCGCGAGCTACCCCGTGGGGCGTCTCCGGCGCGGCGATGAAGACTGTGTAGGCAAAACTTTCCCCGTCGGCTCGTTGCCCCGCCGATACCCTGTGATAAATCGGATTGTCCTCTCCGCCTCGGAGACGCCCCACGGGGTAGCTGGCGCTACCCTGCGGGCGTCTCTACATTGGCTGGCACCGTTCAAGAGAATCTCCAGGATTACGCGTAATCGCCGTCTTTTCCTACTCCTCCACCAACGCCTCCATCGGCGAGATCCGCGCCGCCCGGTCGGAGGGCAGCATGCAGGCGGCCAATGAGACCGCACCCAGCAGGACGGCGACCCCGGCGAGAGTCGCGGCGTCCAGGGCCGGCACGTGATATAGGACGGCCTGCATGGTCCTACCCGTCAGCCAAGCGCCGGCGAGGCCGAGAACGGTGCCGGCGGCCAGCAGGCGCAGGGCGAGGGTGACGAATTGGCGGCGGATCTGCTCCGGCTGGGCTCCCAGCGCCATGCGCAGGCCGATTTCGCGGCGGCGCTGGGCCACGGCGTAGCTCAACAACCCATAGGTACCAATCGCGGTCAGCAATAGGGCGATGCCGGAGAAGAGGCCCGCCAGCAACGCCGGGGAGCGGCGGGCGACGAGACTGTCGGCGATGCGGGCGTCCATCGACCGCAGGTCGTTGACCGGCACCTCGGGATCGATCGTGCGGACGACTTTTTGAAGTGTGGCTCCGAGGGATTCCGAAAGCCGGCTCGTGCGGACGACCACGAAGAAGCTGTGATCGAAGCGGTGACCGTAAGGATAATAGATCGCGCCCTGCGCCTCGTCCTCGATGAGCCCCGCCTGTTTCACCGCGCCGACGACGCCGACGATGGTGTACGCGTCGGCGTCGTTTTTCGTCTCGGAGCCCCCCTCGAACACACGCTGGCCAATCGCTCCGCCTTTCGGCCCGCCTCTCGGCCAATACCGGTGCGCGAAGTCCTCGTCGATCACACAGACGCGCTCGGCGCGGCGGGAATCGGCGGCGTTCAGGAATCGTCCTTCGCGCAGTGAAAAGCCCAGGGCATTGAAATAGTCGCCGCCGACGCTGTAGGAGTAGAACCCGTGCAGCGATTCCCCCGGCTGCGGACGAAATCCTTTCACCGTGGCGGCGCTCTTGTTGCTGACGCCGCTCAAGGGCACGTTGGTCACCACTCCGGCAGACTGCACGCCCGGTTGGCGGCCGAGCTCCTCGGTGAGCCTTTCGGTGAAGGCGTTCAGAGCCGCCGCGTCCGGATAGTTTTTCCCCGGCAGGGTGATGCGGCCGCTCAAAACGTTCTCAGGCTGGAAGCCGGGTGAGATGGCCATGACCTTCTTGAGGCTGACGCCAAGCAGGCCCGTGCCTACGAGCAACATGAAAGCCAGGGAAATCTGGGCGACGATGAAACCGTGGCGCAGGCCCTGTGCCGCCCGGCCGGCCGTGGTGCCTCGGGATACCCCTTGCAGCCCGGGGGCCGAGTGGCCGCGCAGGCTGAACCAGGCGACGGGAATTCCGATCGCAAAACCAAGGACGATCGCTCCGATCAATGCGGCCCAGGCCAACCGCCCGTCGAAGGCGATGTGCGCACCCAGGGGCAGGCGATCGACGCCCAGCACGTCCAGCAGGCGGATGCCGCCCGCTCCAACGATCAAACCGAGAAGGCCTCCGGCCAGCGTCAGCAGAGTGGTCTCCACCAACACTCCGCTCACGATATGGCGCCGGCTCGCGCCGATCGCCTGGCGGACGGCCAGCTCCTTGACGCGGCCGTTGGCGCGGATGAGGAAAAGGTTGATCAGATTCACGGCGCCGATGAGCAGCAGGAACAGCGCGCCCGCCTGAACCATTAGCAGGGTGGGCCGGATTGGGGCGACGTGGTCGGCGTGGAGGGGCACCACGATCGAGCGGAAGCCCGCGTCGGCCATCATTTTGGCCTCGGGACCGTTCACTTCCATGACCGCGTTGTGCGCGTCGATCTGCGCCTGGGCCTCGGCGACCGTGACGCCCGGCTTGAGCCGCGCGATCATGTGAGAGGTTCCGGAATGCCGGTTCTTGGGCGCGCGGTCCTCAGGGCTCGACGGGAGCGGAAAGTAGATCCGCGCCTTGGAGGAAAGAAAGCTGAACGAAGGAGGCAGAACTCCCACCACGGTCCTGTCGAAACCGTTCACGCGGATCTTGCGTCCGATCGCGTGAGGATCGCCGTTGAGGCGTTGCCGCCAATATCCATCCGTGAGAATCGCCACGCCGTCGTTCGAGGGTGCGGTCTCGGCTTCGGTGAACGCGCGGCCCATGGCCGGGCCGCGCCCCAGGGTGGCGAAAAAGTCCGGCGACACCCGCGTGACCTGCTCCTGCTCCGTCGCGCCGGTCTCGCCGACGATCGCGGTGCCGTCGCGGAACGCGGCAAGCGCCGAGAAAGCCGCGATCTGACCCCGGCGCTCGTAGTAGTTCGGCAACGAGCAGCCGTCGTTGGGCACGCCGGCTTTCGGATACGTGTTGAATACGCTCACCAGCCGCTCGGAGTCGGGAAACGGCAGCGGCACGAGGAGGATCGAATCGACGACGGCGAAGACGGTCAGATTGGCGCCGATGCAGAGCGCGAGAGTCGCGAGGGCCGTGGCCGTGAAGGCGGGTGTTTTGCGCAGCAGGCGATAGGCATAGCGAAAGTCCTGGCGGAGCACGTCGAGCCAGCGCAGGCCGGCCGCCTCGCGGCAATCTTCCTTGACGTTGTCGAGGCCGCCGAACTCCTTGCGCGCACGGCGCGCCGCTTCTTCGGGCGGCATGCCGGAGCTCACGAGATCGTTCGTGTACTGCTCGATATGGAAACGCATCTCCTCCGCCATTTCGTCCTCGAAATCACGGCGGCGCAGGAGGGGCCGGAGCGCGGGGCTTAAAGCTCGCGACATGTCACACCTCGTCCGGCGTGGTGCCCATGGCCGCGGCGATCGCGGACACCAGGCGGTTCCAACTCGCGGTTTCCTCGCGCAGCCGGCGGCGGCCCTCCGCGGAGACGGTGTAGTACTTCGCCTTGCGGTTGTTCTCGCTCTGGCCCCACTCGGCGACGATGAGCCCTTGCTGCTCCAGCCGGTAGAGCGCCGGATACAGTGACCCTTGAGGAATATCGAGCGCCTCGCCGGAGATCTGGCGGATGCGCAGCAGCACACCATACCCATGCAGCGGCTTCAGGGAAACCGCCTTGAGGATCAGCATGTCCAAAGTGCCCGGTAACAGCTCTGCGTTCTTGCCCATGGCGTCCTTCCTCCTAGCTCGACTAGGAGTGTGACGCAGTCTCTCCTAGTCTGTCAAGGGGAGAGGGAAAGTATTGAAGCCGCTCCCTGGAAAACGCCCCCCAATAATGTAGAGACGCCCACAGGGTAGCGCGAGCTACCCCGTGGGGCGTCTCCGGCGCGGCGACAAGGGCTTTATATAGGCCGAACCTTCCCCGTCAGTTCGTCGCCCCGCTGACACGCTGTGATGAATCGGTTTGTCCTCTCCGCCTCGGAGACGCCCCACGGGGTAGCTCGCGCTACCCTGCGGGCGTCTCTACATTGGCTGGCACCGTTCCTCCGTCAACGTCTCCATCGGCGAGATCAACTCGCCGTGCGGGTTGTTCCTGAGCGAGCGGAGCCCATCTGGAGTAATCTCATCTGGTGAACCTCAAGAACATCTTCAGGATTTCCGCGCTGCTGCTGGTAATCGCCGGCGCCTCCAGGGAAGGAGTGTCCGCCGCGGAGCCCAAGCCTTCGCCCACTCCCATCGTCTCCGGCCGGGTCCTCGATCCGCAGGGCCAGCCCGCTTCGGGGGCGACCGTCCACTTGATCGCTCATCGGAGGTTCGGCCCGGGGACGGCGAAGACCGGCAAGGACGGCGCCTTTTCTTTTCCGGTCAAAACCGGGGGAATCTACCGGCTGGCGGCCGAGAAAGAAGGTTTCGGAGCGGTGCGACGGACCGAGCCCCTGCGGATCCAGGGTTCCATGCCGGGTATCAAGCTCCGCCTCAACCGGCCGGCCAGCCTTTCCGGCCGGGTCGTCGGGCTCACCGCCAAAGAGCTGGCCGGTCTTTCGCTGACGCTCGAGGATCAGCATGAGGGGGCCAGCGGTACGTTGAAGGTCGAGCCCGACGGCCGCTACCGCGTCATCAACCTGCCGCCGGGGGACAGCCGCCTCCAGGCCTCGGCCGGTGCCCGGTCCGCCCAGGCCTTGGTGACCGTCGCCGAGGGCGACACGAAAACCCTCGACGTCGTCTTTCCACGCCTCACGCCGGTGCGAGGCCGGGTGCTTCGGCCGGACGGCACTCCGGCCGCTGGAGCGCAGGTAATCTGCCCGGGGCCCGGCTACGACCAGGGAACCACCTATTCCGGAAAAGACGGCCGCTTCGTTTCCCTGGCTCCCGGGGAGTGTAGGGTGGTCTGGGCCCGCGCCGATAAGGATGCGCCGGCTTCCGTGCCGGTCAACGTAGCGGCCGGACCGGTCGACGGGGTCACGATCCACCTGCAACCCGGCCGGACCTTGACCGGGCGCCTCCTCGGCCTGCGGGATCCGGACTGCAAGCTCACTCTTTTCGCGGACGGAGCCGGCCCGTTCGTCATGGACGGCCACGTGGACGCTCCCGGGCATTACACGGCCCATGGGCTCGGCACCGGTACCTGGAGCGTCGTCGCGACCTGCGGTAAGCAGTCCACGCTGGGGTCGTTGCAGATCCGCTCCGGGGAGAGCGCTCCCATCCTCGACCTCGATTTCGGTCCCGGTCACCTGGTCCTCTCCGGGCGGGTGCTGGGAGAGCCGGGAGCACGGTACGAGGTCAGCCTCGAGCAAACCTTCGCACCGGCCTCCCCGATCGGCCGAGCCGAAGTCGCAAGCGGCGGGACCTTCCGCTTCGCCAACCTTCGGCCCGGAACCTATGTCGTCTACATTTTAGAACCGGATCTGCCCTCTGACAGCATCTATCGCCACCCTGCCCGCCTCGACGGTGAGGAGATTTTCTATACAGGGGACTCGTACGAGTCGATCGATCAGATGAAGGTCGATCTGCAGGCCGACCGAGAGGTAACGCTCGACGTTCGGGAGGGGCGGCCGGGCGATCACGGTTGATCAGCGAGGGAGATCACTTTGTCCAATGTAGACAACCCTCTCGCCAAGCGAGCGCCTGCCCGTCGGTCTGAGGGCCGCAAGCCTGGCGGATGGCCATGCCGCAGGCCGTCTGGCCGCCACTTCGAGCCCCTGCACCAGGAACGACCCGGCTGCCCCCCGGAGTGGCTCGCGTCTGAAGCCGCCTCCGATCCCCACGGGTCGCCTAGGCGATCTGCCCCCGCGGCTTCCCTACAGGTAGATTATTCTTGATTTCGCTAGAGCCCTGACGGCACTCTTCCTATCCTGAACGGTCAGAAAAATTTTGTGCTTGACACGATCTGCTGACTATGGCATCTTCCTGTCGTCGCTGAGGAATCCAACACGGTTGAGGAAAACAGAGGTCAGTTTGCCGGCGCCAATTACGGAGCCGATTTCGGGCTGAAAACGCCCAAGAGGAGAGTATCATGGCTAAGGAAGTGACGCAAACGGGTAGAATGGGGAGCTTGCAGCGGTTCAACCTGGCGCTGACGGCCAACAAGGCCGAGCTTCAGGATCTGGAGCTCAGCCGCGTCAAGTTCGAGGGAATGGTGAACCAGATCCAGGACCTCGCCAATCGGCAGGCGGCTCTTCGGGCCGAGAAGCAGGAGATCTCAAAACAGCTCAAGACTCAGCTCATCGAAACCGAGCGGATGGGCAACATGATGCGCAAGGGGGTGCAGGCCCACTTCGGCATCCGTGCGGAGAAGCTCGCCGAATTCGGCCTCCAACCGTTCCGTGGCCGCCCTCGCGCGGTCAAGGCGACTCCGGAGACGCCGGGGACGCAGCACCCCACCGCGGCGGCGGTCGCCGACACCACGGAGTAACTCACGCCGCAGGTTTCGCGAAGAGGGGCATGCCCGGCATGCCCCTCTTTTTTTATGCCCGGTGGGGCTGAACGCCGTCCGTGATCTCCAGAATCCCCCTCAAGATCTCCAGGATCTGGTTCTGCGCTGGGGAGTCCGCGCCAGCGTCCCCGGGAGCTGCCGCGACTTCTCCCGATGTCATTCCAGCGTCTCCAGAGTTTTCTCCGGCATCCGCAGATCCGCGCCGACTTCCAGGGAGTCACGCCAGCTTCTCCGGATGTTCTGCCGACTTCTCCAGAGTTTCCCCCGACATCCGCAGATCCGCGCCGACTTCCAGGGAGCCACGCCAACTTCTCCGGATGTTCCGCCGACTTCTCCAGAGTTTCCCCCGGCATCCGTAGATCCACGCCGACTTCCAGGGAGTCACGACGACTTCTCCGGATGTTCTGCCGACATCTCCAGAGTTTTCTCCGGCAGCCGCAGATCCGCGCCGACTTCCAGGGAGTCACGCCAGCTTCTCCGGATGTTCCGCCGACTTCTCCAGAGTTTCCCCCGACATCCGTAGATCCACGCCGACTTCCAGGGAGTCACGCCAACTTCTCCGGATGTTCCGCCGACTTCTCCAGAGTTTTCTCCGGCGTCCGTAGATCCACGCCGACTTCCAAGGAGTCACGACGACTTCTCCGGATGTTTTGCCGACTTCTCCAGAGTTTTCTCCGGCATCCGCAGATCCAGGCCGACTTCCAGGGAGTCACGCTGACTTCTCCGGATGTTCTGCCGACTTCTCCGGAGTTTTCTCCGGCATCCGCAGATCTGCGCCGACTTCCAGAGAGTCACGCGACCTATCCATGATGCCAGGCCACCTGCACCATCAGCGACTTGCTGACTCCGGGATGGCTCGCCTTCTCCAGGAGGGGGTAGGAGAGCGTGCTCCCGAGATCGAGCTCCAGGCCGGAGCGGAGGTGAATGAGCCCGATGCTGAGGCCCAGGAAGCCGTCGCCGATCTTGCCGGGCGTGCCTTGACCGCGGGCGGTGCTGACGTCGAAACCCGGACCGGTCAGACGGGCGTCGAAGTCCCCCGCCGGCACGGGTCCCCCGGCGACGAGCCGCGGCGCGAGCGACCAGGAGGAGCCCAGAGGACGCGTGTACTGGACGCCCAGGTAGGGCAACACGAAATTCACATCGCTGCTGTGGTCCAGGAGCCCGGTGACCCCGGCGTCGCGGCCGGCGAGGATGCGGTAGTCCATCTGGTAGTTCTTGATCTCCAGGTGGTCGTAGAGGAGGCCGCCGGTGAGGGTCCAGCGGCGGTCGGCGCCGACGGGCGAGAGCTCGCGGATGAAGGCGCCTCCAATCCCCCAGTGGCGGTAGTCACCCCGGGGATTCGAGAACTCGGCGGTCTGCGGCAGGTCCAGGGGGAGATTGCGGAAGAAGAAGGGACGCAGCACCTGCCGGCCCGTGTCCCCCGAGACTTTCATCGAGTCGTAGAAGCCCAGCACGGAGACGCCCCAGGTGTCAGAAAGGCCGCGGCCGACGTTGAAGGCCACCATCGGGCCGCTGATGTGCAGGAACTCCGCGTCGGCCTGGGCGTAACCGACCTGGAAGGTCTGCTGCCATTTTCCGGCTTCCATGCGGTTGGCGAGGAAGGGCAGGGTGTTGTAGCGCGCGTCCTGCCCGGCCTCGGGCAGGTGCTCGGCGATGAAGTGGACGTCCTCGCTGGCCGCCCGCGCGGGAGCGGCGCCGAGGATCAGGCAAGGGAGCAGGGCAAGGATCGTCTTGGCGTTCATGGCGCCATGGTATCGCGCCAGAGAACGACTGTCCTACGCAGTTTGAACGGGCTCCTGGTACAGCCCGAGCACGTTCCCATCTGGATCGGCGAAGCGCGCCGTCAATTCGGGAGAATCCACGCCCACAGGCTGAACGATGCGGCCCCCGTGCGCGGTGACGGCCTCGACGGTCGCGGTCAGGCTGTCGACCATGACGTAGAGAAGGAGGCCCGGATTGGGAGAGGAAGGCCGGCCGGTCACCCAGGCGCCACTCACTTCGCCGACTCCATCATCGAAGGCGGTGGCTCCATCACCACGGCGCCGGGTCTTCCAGCCGAAGACTCCTTCATAGAAGCGGACGGAGCGATCGATATCGGTCGTGGGTATCTCGAGATAGCAGATCTTGCCGTTTGAAAGGGTCGGGGGCATTGTCGATCCTCCTGACGAAGTAGCCTTAATCCCAGTTCGGCGCGCTCACGACGAGAGAGCTAAAGCCGCTTCAGCAGTTCCTCATACTCCGCGTGGGGACCGATCCAAAACCAGAAGACCTGATCCCCTTCCCGTAGAGCAAGGGCCCGATAGCCGATCCCAATCCGCACCGAGAAGATTGGCTGCGCTGAGCTGACCCGCTTGAATTGCAGACTGGAGTGAAAGGGATCCGAGCGCCAGAGTGCATAGGCTCGGGCTGCCTGATTCTGGATGGCTGCTGGGAGTTGGCCAAGCCGTTTCCGGAAATTCTTCGTGACGCTCGACTTCAATCTTCGGTCATCCTGACCGAAAAAGCGTCCTCGAGAGGAGTGGTGTCCCCGGCGGCGATCTCCTGGCGGGCCATCTCAGCTAAGCGGTTCCACTGCTCATTCGAGGTGGCGTCAAACCGTGCCGTCCACGCCTGTTCATCCTCCAAGTCGGTCAAGATGCGTGAGGCCACCGCGTTCTGCACGTCAGCCGACAATTTCTCGATCTCCGTGATCGCGTGTCGCAGTAACTCAGTCATGAGGTTATGCTAGCACGTTCTCCCGCCCACGCGTAGAGCCGTTCCCAGCGGGGACAGCCTTTCGAACGACGACGACCTCTGACGGGGCGAGGCCGCCTCTCGGTGCTCCCCGGTTTCCTCAAGGCCTGACCCGAGATCGCCCCGCCGTGAGTTGAGGATGATCGGGCCGGGTTCCCGCCCCGGAGACGTCCCGACGTTATTGGCCTGCGAAGGGCTCGACCAGATAGGTCGCGATTTTCAGGGATGGTCGGCGTAGATTCCGCCACGCGAAACCGCCTCGTCCGGCAACGCAGGCGCGTCGCGGAGCTCGGAAGCGATCTTGTCGAGTAAGGCGGGGAGCCTTTTGGCTTGGGACCGCTGGACAGACGAGGTCAGGAACCCTTCGACCGCGGAATCCGACCGCCTGAATAAGGATCTCGCGCACGACCCGCGCATCCTTTTGGGCTGCGCCAGCCCGTAAGCGATGTTCCTGTTCTGAAGAGAGCTTGAGCGTGATCGTCATCCACCGATCTCCTGGGTGACCATCTTAGCACGCTTGGGACAGTCCCAGCAGCGAGCACGCCAGCGAGGGTTCTGGGACGCGAGCCTACCCGAACCGGCCCGTAATGTAATCCTCGGTCTGCTTCTTCATCGGGTTGATGAAGATCTTCTCGGTGGGGCCGTACTCGATCAGCTCGCCTAAGTAGAGGAAAGCGGTGAGGTCGGAGACTCGGGAGGCTTGCTGCATGTTGTGGGTGACGATGACCTGGGTGTACTGGGTCTTGAGGTCCTGCATCAGTTCCTCGACTCGCGCCGTGGCGATGGGATCGAGGGCCGAGCAGGGCTCGTCGAGCAGGATCACCTCGGGCTCGACGGCGATGGCGCGGGCGATGCAGAGGCGCTGCTGCTGGCCGCCGGACATGCCGAGCGCGCTCTCGTCCAGGCGGTCTTTCACCTCGTCCCAGAGGGCCGCGCCGCGCAGGCTCTTCTCCACGATGTCGTCCAGGTCCCTTTTCTTGTTGATTCCCTGGATGCGGCAGCCATAGGCCACGTTCTCGTAGATCGACTTGGGGAACGGGTTCGACTTCTGGAACACCATGCCGATGCGCTTGCGCAAGGCGTTGATGTCCAGACGCGGATCGTAGATGCTGCCGTCCTCGAAACGGATGTCGCCTTCGACGCGGACGCCGTCGATCAGATCGTTGAGCCGGTTGATGCAGCGCAGCAGCGTCGACTTGCCGCAGCCCGAGGGGCCGATGAAGGCCGTGATCTGCTTCTCGGGGATGTCGAGCGAGATCTTGTTGAGCGCCTTTTTCTCGCCATACCAGAGCGACAGATCCTCGATGCGCAGGATCGGATTTTCGACCTTCGGATGAGTCGCCGGATCGATGACGGCGGCGGCGGGGGCCGGCGGAGCGGCGGAAAGAGTTTCGGTCATGGTTGTCTCTTCTATCTAAACCGCGCTGCCCGCGTACTTGCGGCGCAGATGATTCCGCAGGGCGATGGCTACCAGGTTCATCAGCGTCACCACCACGATCAACAGCAGAGCGGTGGCGAACACCAGCGGCGTGGTGGCTTCGACGTTGGGGCTCTGGAAGCCGAGGTCGTAAATGTGGAAACCCAGGTGCATGAACTTCCGTTCGAGGTGAAGGAACGGCGGCTTGCCGTCGAGCGGCAGGGTGGGCGCCAGCTTCACCATGCCCACGATCATCAGCGGCGCCACCTCCCCGGCCGCCCGCGCCATGGCGAGGATCATGCCGGTGAGGATGCCCGGGCCGCCGCCGGCACCACGACGCGACGAATGGTTTCGAACTTGGTGGCGCCGAGAGCCAGCGAGCCCTCGCGCACGATGCGGGGCACCGCCGCCAGTCCCTCTTCCGCCGCTACGATCACCACCGGCACCGTCAGCAGCGCGAGCGTGAGCGCCGCCCAGAAGATGCCGCCGGTGCCGAAGGTGGGCGTGGGCAGCGACTCGGGAAAGAAAAGGCGATCGATCGAGCCGCCGAGCAGGTAGACGAAGAAGCCCAGGCCGAACATGCCGAAGACGATGGACGGCACGCCCGCCAGGTTGTTGACGGCGATGCGCACCAGCCGCACCAGGAAGCCCTGCTTGGCATACTCCCGCAGGTAGAGGGCGGCGAGCACGCCCAACGGCGCCACGGCGAAGGACATGAGAAAGACCATCATCACCGTGCCGAAGATGGCGGGAAAGATGCCGCCTTCGGTGTTGGATTCGCGCGGGTCCTGCCAGATGAACTCCCCCACCCGGCCGGCGTAGACGCGAAGTTTGGAAAAGGTTCCCATCTCGTTGGGGCGCAGGGCGTGGAGCACCGTGCCGACCGGCATCTCCTTGGTCTCACCCGTGGCCGTGCGCATCACCAGGGTCTCGGCCGAGAAGCGCTCGCGCAGGGTGGTGAGCCGCGCCGCCAGGCGATCGTAGACGCCCTGTCGCTCGGCGATCTCGGCGTCGATGGCGGCTTTGCGGCGCGACCGCTCGCCAGCCGGCAGGTTTTCGAGCTCCAGCTTGCGCTCGGCGAGGCGCAGCTTCTCGATGTCGTAGTTGACGTCACCGATCTTGCCCTTTTCCAGATCGTGGATCTGTGCGAGCTCTCGGATCTTTCGAGCGTGAAGCGGGGAGAACGCTTTCCACACCGCCTCGGGGCCAGAGGCCAGCACCTTCCCCTGGCTGCGCAGCTCCTGCATGGTGCCGTAGAAGTTTCCCCACTCCAGGCGCTCGAGGAGCACGGCGCCCGCCGGACGCGAGCGCGCCGCGACGTCCTTGGAATCCAGCCAGACGAAGTCGAGGCCACCCACGTCGCGGTTGCCGATCTTCATGCGGATGCGGTCGATGGCGGCCTCGGCGGTGTCGGCGGGCTGGCCGGCGACGGCCTTCACCTTCGCCACTTTTTCGATCTCCCAGACTTCGCCGAGGATCTTGCGGCCGTCCTTCAAATCCATCTCCACCAGGTCCCGCTGCCAGAAGTAGCTCATGCCGTTCCAGGCCAGCAGCGTCAGAATCGCGGCCACCAGCAGCAGGTTGAAGGCGAGGGCGCCGCCGCACAGCCAGGTGAGCGCCTTGCCCACGGTCTCCGTGCGGCCCCGAGAGCGTCCATACAGGGACGTGGCGCGAGCCAAGCGGCCGGCGAGACCGCCAGCGACGGTACCGGGGATTGGCTGGGAAGCGACGGTCATCTTGGCAGGCTCCCTCATCAGAGCTGAGAATATCGCTCCCGCAGCCGTTGCCGCACGAGCTCCGCCACGGTGTTGATGATGAACGTGATGACGAACAGCAGCAGACCGGCCAGAAACAGGGTGCGGTAGAGGCTGCCGCCCTGCGGCGCCTCGGGAATCTCCACCGCGATGTTGGCCGACAGGGTGCGGAAGCCGTTGAACGGGTTCCAGCTCATGATCGGCGTGTTGCCGGTGGCCATGAGGACGATCATCGTTTCGCCCACGGCGCGGCCGAAGCCGATCATGATGGCCGAGAAGATGCCGGGCGAAGCGGTGGGCAGCACCACGCGGGTCACCGTCTGCCAGCGGTCGGCGCCCAGGGCGAGCGAGCCCGCGACGAGGTTCTGGGGCACGTTCGAGAAGGCGTCCTCGGCGATGGCGAAGATGATGGGGATGACCGCGAAGCCCATGGCGAGGCCCACCACCACGGCGTTGCGCTGGTCGAAGCCGAGGCCCGTGGCCTTCAGCAGCCACGACTGGAAATCGCCCGCGAAAGCCAGCTTTTCGAAGCCCCGCGACAGGCCGATGCAGGCCCAGATGGCCGCCGCCAGCGCGACGATGAACAGAAAGACTTCCGTGCCCACCGGGAACCGGTTGCGGAAGGCCCGCGGCAATGCGTTCCAAAGGAATCCGGTGGCGAGCACGGCCAGCGGCAGAACGATCAAGGCCAGAATCAGAGCCGGCACCGCCTTCTCGATGCGCGGGGCGAGCCACAGGCCGGCCAGGAATCCGAGCACGACGCTGGGCAGCGAGGCCATGATCTCGATCACCGGCTTGAGATAGCGCTTGTACGCCGGGTGCATGAACTGCGAGGTGTACATCGCGCCGAAGACGCCCAGGGGAATGGCGAGCAACAGCGAGTAGAAGGTGCCCTTGAGCGTGCCCGCCATCAACGGTATCAGCGAGAGCTTGGGCTCGAGGTCGTTCGAGGCGCCGCTCGATTGCCAGACGTATTGCGGCTCGCTGTAGCCCTCGTACCAGACCTTTCCGAACAGTGCACCGAAGGTCACTTCGGGATGCGGATTGTGGATGTCCAGCTCCGCGATCTGCGATCCTCCCCCTGAGGGGCCACCGGCAAGAAAGGCGCCGTCGGCCTTCGGGGCGTAGAACATCGCCGTCGAACCGCCGAGCGGCGAGGTGCCCGTCCACAGGGTGCGGTCGGCGGTGGAAAAGAAGAGGCCGAGCTGATTGCCGCTCGCGGCGAGGAAGCTCTTGTCGCGCTGCGATGGCGTGATCGCCCGTACCGCGCCCGGCTGGCGGGGGAACTCGTGGATGCGTTCGAGCCGCTGCGAGTCGTCCGATTGCCGCACGGCGAACCACACGGAGAGATTGCCGTTGGCCTGCCCCACGGCGAGGGACTTGCCGCCCAACAGCAGGTTCAGCGCGGTCACCGGTGAGCCGGCGTTGGCCGCTTTCAGGGGTCCCGGCTGCGCACCGTCGAGCGGCCACCAGAGCAGCTCGCCGCCCGCCGTGCCGGCGTAGAGATTGTGCTGCTGTGGGTCGAGCACCAGGGCCGTCACCTTGCCGGGCACGGCGATCTCGGCGCGGCTCAGTGCCTCGGTGGTCTCGCCCGTCATTTCATTCTTTTCCGTCGCCCGCCGCACGATCGCCAGCTTGCCGCCGGCCAGCACCGCGGCGGCGGTGGCGGCGCCCTGGTCGTCGATCTGCGCGGCGAAGGGACCGAGAGAATGATGCTCGGGATCGAGCTCCAGAAAAGCCGGCGGCGTCATGTCCGGCGTCACCACCCGGTCGCTGCCCTGGAAGGTGACGGTGAACTCCATTTTTTTCAGCAGGACCCGCCCGTCGCTGGTGGCGGCGGCGAAGGCCCGGCTCTGGGCCGGCACGGTCATGCCCGTTAAAACCGGTTTTGCAGCGGCAGCGGGCACGGCCGCCGCCAGCACGTCGGAGCTGTAGACTTCCTTGCCGTCGTCCAGGCGCACCACCCGGGCGATGCCGTGCTCGTCCAAGGTGGCCACGTGGGTGCGGTGCTCGTCGGCCAGCATTGCGCCGATGCGACCAGCACCCGGCACGGCCACCCGGCGCACCGCCGTCACCTTGGCCGGCAGCAGCAACGGCAGCACTTCGATCAGGATGAAGACGAGGATACCGAGGATGCTGGCGATGATGAGCAGGCCGCCACCCGACACCAGCCAGCGGGCGACACGGTCCGCCACCAGCCGGCGGCGAGGCGTCTCGCGGCTACGGTTACGCAGCCGGAGACGCTCCTCCGCGGAGGGAGCCGTTGCCTTGGAATTCGCGGACATCGAGCCGGCCCCTTTCTCCTCCGGGTTCGCCATCCGCCTACTGAAGCTTCGCCAGCTCCTCCTGGACGATCTTGTGGGTCAGCGGAATGAAGCCGTCCTTGACGACCGTCTCCTGACCCTGCAGCGAGAGGACGTACTTGAGGAACTCGCGGACGAGAGGATCGAAAGGCTTGTTGGGGGCCTTGTTGACATAGACGTAGAGGAAGCGCGACAGCGGATACTTGCCGGTGATCACGTTCTCGGGACTGTCGTCGATGCAGGCTCCCTCTTTGGCGGCCACGGGGACGGCCCGCACGCCCGAGGTCTTGTAGCCGATGCCGCTGTAGCCGATCGCGTACTTGTCCTCGGTGACGCCCTGCACCACCGAAGCACTGCCCGGCTGCTCCTTCACCGTCGCCTTGTAGTCGCCCTTGCAGAGCGCGTGCTCCTTGAAGTAGCCATAGGTGCCGGAGGCGGAGTTACGGCCATAGAGGCTGATCGGCTGACCGGCCCAGGCGCCAGTGACGCCCGCGTCGCTCCACTTGGCAATGGCCTTGCCCCCGCAGGCGCGGCCCTGCGAGAAGATGCCGTCGAGCTGCTGCATGGAGAGGCACTTGACGGGGTTGTCCTTGTTGACGAAGACGCCGATGCCGTCGACCGCGACGCGGACCGCCGTCGGCTTGTAGCCGTACTTCTTCTCGAAGGCGTCGATCTCCTCGGACTTCATGGTGCGGCTCATGGGACCGAGCTGCGAGGTGCCCTGAATGAGCGCCGGCGGCGCGGTCGTCGAGCCCTTGCCCTCGATCTGGATGCGGATGTTGGGGTACTCCTTCTTGTAGCCCTCCGCCCAGAAGGTCATCAGGTTGTTGAGCGTATCCGAGCCCACCGAGCTCAGGTTCCCCGACACGCCGCTCGTCTTGCTGTAGGACGGGATCCCCGACTCGACCTTCACGGCCTGGGCCGACAGCATGCTCCCGCCCAGGGCAACAGCCAGGGCCAGGGAAGTCACCTTGCGATTGTGCAACGTCGCCATGATCGCTCTCTCCTTATCGTCCATAGGTTGAATACGCTTGGGTTGGGCGGACCCGTCGCAGCGGTCCGCGACCCAGACTCTCGCAGAAGGGTTTGGCAGCCAACCTACCGCCGTGTGACAACGGCGTGACAACGCCCATACGCATTCCGCAACTCCATAAAATTGTCGCCGCTTTTTGAGAGAAAACCGACGAGAAATCCGGGCAGGAAAAAGGCCTGTCGCAAGCCTGTCACATCGCCGTCGCAGAGTCGCACGAGCCCCTTTCCTATGCTGACGCCAACTCGTAGATGAACCAGGGCGAGACCCTCTAAACTGAAATCCATATCAAAAGGAGAGCAGGATGCGCAGAACCGCTCTAATAAAGGCAGGCCTTCTGGCGCTTGTCTTGGCGCTATCGGTCGCCTCCGTCGCCGTGGCGCAGGTGACGGGTTTGTATTACCAGGAGGTTGAGAAGGACGGCCGCGTATACGTTTTCAACACCCCGGAGCGCTACCAGTCGTGGCAGTCGTCCGGCGACATCGGTACCGCCATCACCCTGGTCGGCCGCGGCGCCGGCGGCGAGACGCTCGTCGCCGAGAACGAGACCGCCATGGACCTCTATCTGTTCAAGCACAACCTGCCCGCCTACGACCGGCCGACCCCGAAACCGGCCAAGGCCGCGGACTTCCCGGCCAACAAGTTCGGCATCCGCGTCTACGCCGACGTGAGCTCGAAGCAGAACAAGGACGACGCCACGGGCAAGAAGAGCAGCGACAGCGGCGAAGGCGTCGACGTCAAGCGCACCTACTTCACCTTCACCCACCAGTTCGACAAGGTCTGGTCCGCGCAGTTCCAGTCCGACATCGGCGACCAGGGCGCCCGGCGCTACGACGTGTTCGTGAAAAAGGCTTACGTTCAGGCCGCGATCGACCCCCAGTTCACTCTGCGCCTCGGCTCCGCCGACACTCCGTTCATTCCTTTCGCCGAGGGCGTCTACGGCCTGCGCTACGTCGAGCAGGTGATCACCGACCGCCTCAGCTTCGGCACCTCGGCCGAGTGGGGCTTCCACGTGCTCGGCAACAACCCGATCTGGGGTTATCAGTTCACCATCGGCAACGGCAAGGGCTACAGCAACCCGACCCGCACCAAGAGCGTAGACTTCGAAGGCCGCATCTCCGCCACCCCGATGGAGGGCCTGGTCCTCGCCGTCGGCGGTTACAGCGGCAAGCGCGGCAACGACACCGACGCGGTGCCGGCTCTGCACACCGCCACCCGCGCCGACGCGCTGCTCAGCTTCAGCACCAGCTTCTTCAAGATCGGCGGCCAGTATTTCCAGGCCGACAACTGGAACACCACCACCACCGTGGCCACGGACAAGTCCGACGGATTCTCCGGCTGGGGCCAGATTAACTTCAATCCCGAGTGGTCGATCTTCGGCCGCTACGACACGGCGAAGCCCAGCAAGGACCTGAAGCCGAACCTCAAGGAAACCTATTACAACGCCGGCGTGCAGTGGACCCTCAACAAGGCTTTCGCCGCCTCGCTGGTCTACAAGTATGACGAGGTCAAGGGCGGTACGTTCACCACCGGCGACGCCGGCGCCACCGGCTCGGTGAACGTGAACAGCAAGGGTAAATTCTCGGAGATCGGCATCTACACGGTCTACAACTTCTAGCTCACCGGTCTCCTTCTCGATACAGGGATGCCGCTTGGTCTCGCCGGCGGCATCCCTGCTTTTTCCAAGGCAGTCTTCAGATCCTCACCCGCAGGAACGCCATCCACGAAAACGGCGTGTCGCCGTAATCCAGATTCAGCTCCCGCGGCACCCGGGCCAGGCTGCCGAGGATTCCGAGGCCGCCGCGGAAGCTTTCGATTCGCACGCCGTCCCAGATGTAGCCGAGCGATACCTTTCCCACGTTGAACACCGAGCCGCCGCTGCCGTGATCGCCGAGCTCGTCGTTCTGCTGCTGCTCGGCCCGCGCGAAGACGGTATTGCGGTCATCGAGAGTGACGGCGGATTCCAGCAGGAAGCTGTTCGTGGCGTGGCCGTGATGATCGCGGTCGTTGCGGCCCCACGCGAAGGTGGTTTGAAGATTGCGCTCGCCGAGCGAACGGTTCAGCATCGCGGAGACCGTGGTGCGGTCGACGTCGATCTCCGGCTCCAGTTGCTCGGGGCTGTGGATGTGACCGCGGCTCACCTGGAAGGACCACTCGGGCGTGGGATTCCACGTCGCGCGTAGCGACCAGGAGTCCATCTTGGGGCTCTCGATATCGTTGCGGTTCTGGTCCGGCTCGCGGCCGGTGAAGACCGAGCCTTCGAGCTTTACCCCCTCGTGAATCCAGCCCAGCGTGGCGACGCCGAAGGTGACGTGGGTCGAGTCGAGCCAGTGGTGGCCGAGCGGCGCCTCCGGATTGTCCATCCCCGAAAAACGGTGCATGAAGGTCGGGGGACCCAGCGCCGGCTCGCCGGGCAGGCCGAAGTAGGCGAAGACGGAGCTGTGATTTTCCGCCGGCCCCACGGGGAGGCTGTAGCTCGCGGAAAGCTCCATGAATCGGTCGTGCGGGTGCTGGCGGTCGACGAGTGGCGTGACGCCGTTGGCCGTTTCGCCGGTCTGCAACAGCAGGGGATAGCCCTCGCGGCCGATGGTCGTCGGCTCGACCGAGACCATGGCCCGCAGTCCCAGCCGGCCGGGACCGACGGAGCGGGTGGCCATGCCCATCAGCATGTTCTCACTGAAGGTCTTGGAGTCTCCCCGGGGACCGCCCTGGCGGTCGTAAATGAGGTTGGCGAAGCCGTGCGTCATGAGGTGCCAGCCGTTCGCCATCGTATGAATTCCCGTGTGGGGAGTGGACTCCGGCTGCCAGGCCGAGCCCGAAGCCTCGCGGGACATGCCGTAGGGGCCGAGCATGCCCGGCATTTCGTGCATGCCGTGCATGGAGTGATCCATCCCCGGCATGTCCTTCATATCCTTCATGTCCCCCATATCCTGCTGCGCCCGGAGAGGCACCGCGATACAAAGGGAAAGCGCCAAAGCGCCGAAAACCTGGAAGATTCGCATCATGACCAGAAACTCCTGAAAAAAGTGAGATCCACGCCGCGCCCGGCGGGAGCCAAGCCCACCGGAACGGCACCGCAACGGAGGATCAGGACGCTTCAGGTCAGGGGAACGTGATCGATCGAGAGGACGAACAGGGCACCCAGGCGCTGCACGACCGGCGGCTCCGGTTCCCGGAAGGCCAGGGCTTCCGGCAAAGTGGGAGCGACGACCATCACCGCCGCGCCCTGGCAGGCCTGGTCGCACAGGACGTGGCCGCCCTTGACCGGATCGCAGCAGTCGTGCGCCGGCTTGGCGGGCGCCTTGGGCGCGGCGTTCGCTTCATGACAGGACGCGTGGCCCGCCATCGCAGTCTGCCGGGTCTGCGCGTGGCACGGATGAGGACCGGCCGACACCCCGAGGGTGAGCGCGAGCAGCAGGAGAAGGGTCAGGGGGCGTCGCATCGCCTGCGAGAATATCATTGAAAGGTCAGGAGTTTTCCGGCCGCTCCTCCCCCGTCTGCTAGCATCCGCCTCGGCCATGGACCTCCACCTCACCTTCACGCTCGTCATTCTCGGTGGGGCCGTGGCGCTCTTCCTGAGCGACAAGGTGCGGCCGGACCTGGTGGCGCTCCTCGTCGCGGTCGCGCTCGGCACGACCGGCGTGCTGACCTCCGAGGAGACCTTCTCCGGCTTCAGCCGCTCGGCCGTCATCACCCTGCTCGCGATCTTCATGCTGGCGGCGGGGCTGGAACGCACGGGCGTGACGCGCCGGGTGGGCAACCTGCTGGTGCGGGTCGCCGGGCAGGGCGAGGTGCGGCAGATCGTCGTGGTGATGATCGCCGGGGCGTTCCTGTCGCTGTTCATGAACAACATCGCGGCGGCGGCCGTGCTGCTGCCGGCCGTCTCGGGCGCCTCGCAGCGGGCGGGAGTCAACCCCGCGCGGCTGCTGATGCCCCTCGCCTTCGCCACCATCCTGGGCGGCATGGCGACCCTGCTCACCACCACCAACATCGTGGTCAGCAGCCTGCTGCGCGACGAGAAGCTGGCCGGCTACGGCCTGCTGGACTTCGCGCCGCTGGGCCTGCCCATCGTGGCGGCGGGCATCGCCTACATGGCGCTGTGGGGCCGGCGGCAGCTCCCCGACCGCTCGCCGGCCCAGGTGCTGGCGGACATCCATCGCCGCGAGGCGGATCTCGCCGAGATCTATCACCTGGGGGAGCGGCTGATCCGGGCCGGGGTGCCGCCGGGCTCTCCCCTCGCCGGCAAGACCCTGGCGGACACCCGCTTCCGCGAGACCTACGGCTTCAGCGTCCTCGCCATCGAGCGCGAAGGGCGCGTGGTGCAGGCGCCGCCGCCGGGCAGCGTCATCCTGGCGGAGGACGTCCTGCTGCTAAGCGGCAAGCCGGAGCACCTCGCCCAGGAGGAGGGGCTCGAGCTCCTGCCCGCCCGGGACTGGCGCGAGCGCGATCTCGAATCGAAGTCCGTGGCGGTGGTGGAGGCGGTGCTCTCTCCCCGCTCGGCGCTGATCGGCCAGACCCTGCGCGAGGCCCTCTTCCGCGAGCGCTACGGCATGAGCGTGATCGCCCTCTGGCGGGCCGGCCGGCCGGTGCGCACCGGTCTCACCGATCTTCCCCTGGAGCTCGGCGACGGCCTTCTCCTCCAGGGCGAGCGCAGCCGCCTGCCCGTGCTCCGCGCCGAGGCCGACCTGATCGTGCTCGCCGAGCCCGCGCGCGCCGCGGCGGAGCCGGCGACGGGCAAGGGACGGCTGGCCCTGGCGATCATGGCGATCTCCCTGGTCCTCGCCGCCTCGGGCCGTTTCGAAGTGGGCGAGGTGATGCTCGGCGGCGCGCTGATCATGGTCGTCGCCCGCATCCTGACCATGGACCAGGCCTACCGGGCCGTGGACTTCAAGAGCGTCGTGCTGGTGGCGGGGATGCTGCCGCTGGGCACCGCGATGGTCAAGACGGGAGCCGCGGCACTGCTCACCGACAAGCTTCTCCACCTCTTGGGGGCCGGGGGTCCGCGGCTGCTGCTGGCCGGCCTCGTCGGCCTCGCCATCCTGCTCACCCAGGCCATGAACGGCGCCGCCGTGGCCACGGTCATCGCGCCGATCGCCATCGCGACGGCGCAGCGCACGGGCGCGGACCCGCGGGCGATGGTCATGGGAGTGGCCCTCGCCACGTCCATCGCCTTCCTCACGCCGCTGGGCCATCCGGTCAACATCCTGGTCATGGGCCCCGGCGGCTACCGCTTCCGCGACTACTTCAAGGTCGGCCTGCCGCTGACGCTGCTGCTCTACGCGCTCATCATCATCCTGCTGCCGCTCGTTTGGCGCCTGACGCCGTAAGACCCCTCGTCACTTGTAGCCGACGGTCACCAGCCGGCGGGCGCCCTTCCGGTAACCGTCCGCGTCCGCCGTTTCGAAGCCCAGGGAGTCGGCGACCCGGTTGATGACGTTGAACAGCGCGCAGACGTGGATGGCGCTCTCGATCTCCTCGTCGGAGAGGCCCGCCGCTCGCAAGGCCACAGCGTCGTCCGGCCCCACGCCGGCGGGCCGGAGCGTCAGCTTCTCCAGGAAGCCGAGCATCGCCCGCAACTTCTCGGAGATGGGCGCCGTGCGGTAATCCTCCAGCACGGCCTGGATCAGGGCTTCTCCGCTCTCGGAGCTGTGGGCCATCGACGCGACCGCGCCGTGCTGCTCCCGTCAGAACACGCATTCGTTGCAGCGTGAGGTGAACGATGCGAAGAGCTCCCGCTCCCAGACGCTCCACGGCGAGGGCCCGCGCAGGACCGCCTGGATCCAGTCATTGTAAGACTTACCGAAAATCTCCGGCCGGTACATGAGAGTGCGAACCACGTCCGGCAGCCGCGTCCGGATCTTCCAGCCCATGATGGGGAACAGCAGCCGCTTGATCCCCTGCCCGCGCCTGACGCTCTCCAGTCTCATCGCGCGCCTCCCCGCAGGATGGAAAGGCCGCGCTCCAGGCGGGCCAGCCCGGCTCCCACCGCGGCGGCGACGGAGACCTCGAAGATCTCGTCCTCGGACCACTCGCGGCCCAGAGCCACGATGTCCTCGTCGGTAATTCGATGGGCGTGCAGGGCGATCGTGTCGACGTACGCCCGCAGAGACTCGGGAATCTCCCCGGAGCTGGCCTCAGGAACCGGCCCGCCCCCGAGCGCCGCCGCCCGGGCCGCCACGGCTCGCCGCAACGACCGCTCCGTCACACCCTGGCTCTCCAGCACGGCCCGGCGCTGGTTGTCCGCCAGCTCGTCGTAACGTCCCATTCCGTCCTCCCTGGGTGACACACCCGCGAATTACATAGCTGCTGGGGAATAGGATACCCCAGCTCAGCCCCCCGCCATCACCCGGCCGGCCAGGAGGCCCAGGCTCCCCGCGACCAGACAGACGACGACGGTGACCGCCAGGTTCAGCGAGCCCATCAGCCAGTCGTTCTGCTGCAGGTATTGAAGGGTCTCATAGTTGAAGGTCGAGTAGGTGGTGAAGCCGCCCATCACGCCCGTGGTGAGCGTCAACCGCAGAGTGGGCGCCAGCAGGTCCGTGGCGAGGGCGACCTGCATGATCAGCCCGAGCAGGAAAGAGCCGATCACGTTGACGGCCAGCGTGCCCCAGGGGAAGCCCGGCCCGGCCGCGCGCAGCAGCCAGACCGACATCAGGTAGCGGGCGCCGGTTCCCGCCGCGCCGCCGAGACAGATCCAGAGAAACCGTGCCATCACACCTCCCCGGGGAATTGCACCAGCGATTCTACCGTGTCATTCGTCAGCTTCCTGTGCCTCCCCGCCCGGGATTGAAATCCTGGGCTACCGAAGGTGTCCCCTACGGGGTCAAAAGAAAGCTCCTGCTGGTCCCGTCAGGGACTACCGTGGGTAGCCAGGGATTTCAATCCCGGGCGAAAGCCGCGTGACACCCCGGGACGCGGCCAGCCGTGGTAACCTCCCCGGCCGCAGTGTTCCTGTTGATGAAGCCCTCCGATCAGCGCGTCGAGCGATTCCTGGCTCAACAGCGGAGCCGTACCTTCTCCTATCGCGAGGTCGGCCACTCCCGGCGGGGAGCGCCGGCCGGCTACAAGACCGATCACAACCGGGTGCGCCTCGGCGAGGGCCGGGCCACGTTCGCCCGCGCGGTGGAGGCGCTGAGGAGCTGGAAGATGTTCGGCCTCGGCTGGGTCGCCGCCTTTCCCGCGGCGGCTCCGATCGAGCCCGGCACGACGGTGGCGGTGCGGGTACGGCATCTGGGCTTCTGGTCGCTCAACGCCTGCCGGGTCGTCTACCGCATTGACGACGAGGGACCGATCGTCCGCTTCGGATTCGCCTATGGGACCCTGCCGGATCACGGCGAGCGGGGCGAGGAGCGCTTCACCGTCGAGTGGCATCACGAGGACAACTCGGTGTGGTTCGACCTCTTCGCCTTCTCGCGGCCGAACCTGCCGCTGGCGAAGTTCGGATACCCTCTGACCCGCCTGCTCCAGAAGCGGTTCGCCCGCGACGCGAAGCGGGCGATGGCCGTGGCCGCGGCGGCCCACTGGCCCGTGACGCCCGCGAAAGACCCCGAATGAATCTCGCCTACCAGACCTGGGAGAACAACCCGCTCCTCACCGCCCTCGGCCTCACCTCCGGGCGCCTCGCCGCGGTGAACTTCGACATCCACGCGGAGGACGAGATGCTTCTCCACTACCTCAACCTCCACCCCGGCAACCGGGACCAGGCCCTTGTCCTCTATTTCGACTCGGGGCGTCGCATTTGGGGGACGATGGCGTCCATTCTGCGCTGGCGTTTCGGCAGTCGCTTCGGTACCTTGCCCCCCCATTTCCAGCTCCTGGACTTCGCCAGCGGCTATGGCCGGGTGACCCGTTTCGCGATGCTCGACATTCCGCCCGAGCACGTCTGGGTGGCGGACATCTACGCGGGCGGCGTCCGCTTCCAGGAGGCTGCCTTCGGCGTCCACGGCCTCGTTTCGCACGCCGACCCCGAGCAGCTCGTCTGCGCCGAGACCTTCGACGCGATCCTCGTCTCCTCCCTCTTCACCCACCTGCCGGAGGCCACCTTCCGCTCCTGGCTGCGCCGCCTGTGGGGGATGCTGCGGCCGGGCGGTGTCCTGGTCTTCAGCGTCCACGACAAGGACATCATGCTCCCCGGCCGGGGCATTCCACCGGGCGGCATCCAGTTCGACGCGCACAGCGAGAGCGGCTCGCTCTCCTCCGAGCAGTACGGCACCACCTGGGTGAACGAGGGGTTCGTCCGCCGCATGGTGGGCGAGGTCGCCCCCGGCAGCTCCGTGCACCGCCTGGCCCGCGGGCTGCTGCGCTTCCAGGACCTCTACGTCGTGGTGCCCGAGGCGGCCGCCGATTTCTCCGGCCTGAAGCTGGAGGAGGAGCCCGAAGGGTTCGTCGAGCACTGCTCGCTGGCCGGCGGCCAGTTGCGCCTCGCCGGCTGGGTGGTGGACCGCACGCGCCGCGCTCCGCCCCGCGAGGTGCGGATGATCGTGAACGAGGAAATCGTCGCCACCGCTCGAAGCGGCGACTTCAAGCCCCGGCCGGACGCCGGCATCCTCTTTCCGTACGAGACGGTGGACGTGACCGGCTGGCAACTGACCGCGCCAATCGCGCAGGAGGCCGCGGCGGCGGGACCGACGGCGGGGGCGGTCGCGGTGGACGTGATGGACGCGGACGGCGGCGTCTCCCGCCTCTATGAGGACACGATCCCCGCCGCCCTGCTGCGCTCCTCCCGGCTCGACGGCTATGCGCTGGGAGTGCGGGTGCGGCAGCTCCAGGAGGAGGGCGCCTTCCTGCGCGCCCGCATCGCCGGCATGGAGGCGAGCCGCTTCTGGAAGCTGCGCAAGGGGTGGTTCCGGGTGAAGCGCGCCCTCGGCCTCACCCGGGAAATCTAAAACCTACGCCGTCCGCCGGTCCCGCGCCTCGATCAGCAGCCCGGCGCCGCCCAGCACCAGACCGACGACGATCAGCGACAGGCCCGCGAGCGACCGGGAGTGGTCGGCGGCCAGGGCGTCGCCCGCCTGGCTCATGAGCGTGCCGAGCCCGGCGCTGTGAGGAATGGTGAAGAGCCCGCAGGCCATCAGCAGGAAGCCGAGGGACGCGACCTTGAGAGTCCAGGGCGTCACCCGCGGCCGGCCCATGCTCTGACCGATGGTGCTGCGGGTGTAGCCGTAGGCGCTGTAGATGGCGAAGCCCAGCACCAGCCAGCCCACGAACCGCCACCAGGAGGCCGGCGGCAGGTAGTACATGAGGAAGATGCACGACGCCGCTCCCAGCAGCGGCAGCAGGTAGGGCCCGAAGGGCACCCGGAACGGCCGCTGGGCGTTGGGATTGGTGTGACGCAGGATGGGCACGCCGACGCACACCAACACGAAGGCGAAGAGGGTGCCGATGTTGGTCAGGTCCACCATCTCGTCGATGCTGGCGAAGGCCGCGACACCGCCCACCAGGACGCCGGTGAGGATGGTGGTGACGTGCGGCGTGCGGAACTT
>Ga0134121_10000914_pt1 | contig 29988 bp, 22 predicted proteins | sample KB301_FD_96463 | JGI IMG/M metagenome (GOLD analysis project Ga0134121, IMG submission 96463) | Terrestrial soil microbial communities without Nitrogen fertilizer from Kellogg Biological Station, Michigan, USA - KB3-0-1 | ecosystem: Environmental > Terrestrial > Soil > Unclassified ... | reverse complement strand
GCACCATGATGTTGCTCTTCGAGGGCGCGGCGAGCTGGATCAGGTCGTAGACCTGCTGCATCGGCTTGCTCTTGCCGATGATGTTGTCGAAGGCGAAGCGCTGCCGGAGCTGCTCCTTGAGCGAGCGGTTCTCGGACGTCAGCCGGCGCTGCTCCAAGCCCTTGCGCACGGTGAGCAGCACTTCCTCGTTCTTGAACGGCTTGGGGATGTAGTGGAACGCTCCCTCGCGCATGGCGTCGATGGCGCTCTCGATCGAGGAGAAGGCGGTGATGACCACCACCACCACGTCCGGCTGACGGCGGCGGATCTCCCGCAACACCTCCATGCCGTGCATGCCGGGCAGCATGAGGTCGAGCAGCACGAGGTCGATCTCCTCGCGATCCAGCAGAGCCAAGCCATCCTCGCCGGTCAGGGCGGAGAAGGGCTGATGCCCATCCTTGCGGATGAGCAGAGTCAGGATGTCCTGCAGGACCTCCTCGTCGTCGAGAACCAGGATGTTCATGCCGTGACTTTGCCAGGAGGAGCCTGGAAGCGGGGCAGCTCCACCAGGAAGCAGGCCCCCTCTCCCGGCGGGCTCACCACCCGCAGGGTGCCGCCGTGGCGCTGGACGATCTCGGTGCTGATCGACAGTCCCAGGCCGGTACCGCCGCGGCTGAGCTTGGTGGAGTAGAAGGGCTGGAAGATCATTTCGAGCTTGTCGGCCGGCACGCCAGGACCGGTGTCCTTCACCCGCAACGTTACCAGCGTGTCGTTCGCCGTCAGCTCGACCGTCAGCCGGCCGCCGGTATCGTGCATGGCGTCCACTGCATTGACGATGAGATTGGTGAACACCTGCTGCAGCTCGCCGTCGCAGCCCAGCACCTGGATCTGCCGGCTGCTGTCAACCGAAGGCGGCGTCCACTGGAGCACGATGTGGCTCTGGTTCAGCCTCTCTGAGAGGAGGTCCAGGCACTCGGAGACCAGCGGCGCTACGACCACCGGCGAGCGCTCCTTCTGGCGGCTGCGGGCGTGGTCGAGCAGGTTGTTGACGATGCGCGAGGCGCGGAACGTCTGCCGCTCCACCTTCTTCAGGATGTCGTAGTGCGGGTCCGACGGCGCCGTCTCCTGGAGCAGCATCTGGGCGTAGCTGGAGATGCCGGTGATCGGCGTGTTGACCTCGTGGGCGACGCCGGCCGCCAGCATGCCGAGGGCCGCCAGGCGATCCTTCTCGTGCAGGGCGTTTTCCATCGCCACCCGCTCCGAGACGTCGTGCACGACCAGCACGTAAAGCCCCTGGCGCCAGCCGTGCTCGAAGGCGGCGAGCGAGAGCTGAAGGTGGCGCTCGCGCCCCTGGGCGTCGCTCCACCGCGCCTCGACCGGCCCTTCGCCCGGAGCCGGCAGCGGCTGGACGGGCAGCACGGACTCCAGGCTGAGGCCGGAAATCTCTCCGCGGCCCCGGCCCACGATGCCGGCGAAGGCGCTGTTGGCCGACTGCAACCGGCGCTCGCCGTCCAGCACCGCGATGCCGGCCGGGGAGGACTCGAAGATCCCCTCCGTGTAGCTCTGGAGCTGGCGGACCTCTTCGAGCTGGAGCTGAAGCTGGCCCACGAGCTGGGCGTTCTCGATCGCGAGCGCCGCCTGGTTGAGCAGGTGGCGGATGAGGTCCGTATCCTCGCTGTTGAGCGGCATGTGGTCGCGCTTGAAACCGGCGAGGACGATGCCGATGCCGCGGCCGCGAACGGTCAGCGGGAAAGCGTAGCGGTAGCCCGCCGCGAAGAGCCGCGCCGGCGGCAGCGGCTCGGCCGGCATGGAGACGCCGGAGAGGCGCTCGAAGTCCCGGGTCCAGAAATCCTCTCCCAGCACGTCGAGGGGGACGCGGCCGGGCAGCCCGGGCTCGGCCCGGATGGCCGCCAGCGCATCTCCCTGGAGCAGATAGAGGTTCGTGGTGTCGACGTCCACCGCTTCCTGAATGCGGTCGAGGAGGGCCGAGCACAGCCGCCCGAGGTCGCGCTCCTGGAGCAGCTCGCGGCCGAGGCCGGTCAGCGCCTTGCGCTTGCCGAAGGTGTCGCGGTAGTGGATGCGCTCCAAGGCGGAAGAGATGGCGCCGCGGGTGGGCACCAGCAGGCTGGCGATCCCCAGGCCGGAGAGGAACAGCAGGACATTGCGGGCGAGGCTCAGCTCCTCGGACACGCCGTGGGTGATCGCCAGGTTGACCAGCGAGAAGCCGATGATCCCGAGCAGCAGCGTGAGGGTCAGCGAGATCGTGTCGCGGACGATGACCTCGATGTCCCACAGCTTGTAGCGCAGGATGGCGTAGGCGAAGGTCAACGGCACCAGCGCCAGGGGGATCACGGCGATCGAGGTCAGGAGCTGCGACGGCCCGAGGCGCAGGGCGAGAGGAGCGAAGTAGAGAACGATAAACGGCACGTAGCCGCCCGCCACGCCCAGGGCCATCCACTGCATCTGGCGGTGCTGCTCCCAGGCCGCGCCGCGGCGGAAGCGCCAGAAGAGGACTCCCATCGCCGCCAGTTGCAGGGCGACGAAATAGCCCAGCTCGATATTGTCGAGGGCCGCCAGCCGCGCGGGATTCACCTTGCCGAAGACCATGTGCCCGTGGTTGAGCACCATGTCGAGCTGCAGGGCGATCATCACCGCCGCCGGCAGATAGAAGTAGGGAATCAGCCGGCGGATCCGGGGAGTGCTACCGGTCACAGAGTCCGCGGCCAGCGGCGTCGGGAACACCAGGAAGAGGTGGAGCGTCAACGCCGGCAACAGCAGGCGTGCGATCTCGTCGCCGAGATAGATCACGGTGCGCGCCGCGCCGGCCGGGTCCGTGGGCGTCAGCAGGTAGAGCGCCGCCGAGGTGAGGCACCAGAGGTAGAAGAGAAGACCCTGACCGTCCCGCTGGCGCAGCAGCGTGTAGAGACCGACGCCCAGGTAGAGGACGGAGATCAGGCAGAAGATCAGGTACGGGAAGTCGATCTGGATCGGCCGCCGGTGGTACTTCAGACGGAGGAGTTGCTCGCCCCGCATGAACACCAGCTCGCTCGTCGGCCGCTCTCGTAAACCGGCCACGAGCTGATCCCGGGTCGGCACCTCATGGCCGTTGACGGTGAGGATCTCGTCCCCCGGCCGCAGCCCCGTCTTGGGGACCTGCACCGAGCTCACCGCCACGCTGCCGGCCTGGGGAGTGGCCTCGAAGCCCAGCGCCAGGAACGTCTGAACCTTCCGGTAGACGCTCAAGCCGCCCACGCCTACCACCAGCATGGCGAGCGCAAGGGAGAGCGCTAGTCGAAAATTGCGAGGCCGCGTCATGGAGAAAAGACTCTGATCCACGACCGGATGAAGCACTTTCTGTGCCACGCCAACGACATTTTGAATCCGCCCTAAACCCTGATTTTCTCATACTTTTCGGACAATCCGTCCAGAAAAACGGAGACGATCCAGTTTTTTGGATCCAACCGCTTGGGGCCGGCGCGGCGCCAGCTGACAGTTTGAGCTGAAAAACTAGAACTTGACGGCGATGCCGCCGAGAATGCGCCGGCGGAGGGAGTCGCCGCTGGTGGGGTCGCCGGCCAGCGTGGCGCCGCGGCTGAGCTCCATGTTGAGCTGCACGGCCCAGTCGGAGGCGAGGTTGAGCAGAACGTTGAGATTCTGGCTCACCATGAGCTGCAGGCGCTGGTACTCCATCTGGGTGGTGGCGGGACCGCTGGAGCCCAGGGCGGGATCGAGCTGCTGCTGCAGGCGGTGGAAGGCGACGAAAACCCCGGTCGAGGTGGCCAGGAACTGGGTGTCGACGGAGGCTACCAGGTAGCGAACCTGATTCTGATAGGGGCGGCCATCGGCGGCGAAGAAGGTGCCGCCGCCGCCCGAGGCGAGACTGGACTCCAGCTTGGTGACAACTTTCGGCGCGATCTTGTGACGCATCCCGACATGGACCTCGGGAAGCTTGTCGCCCCGCACCAGATAGAGACTCTCCAGACGGTCGAAGAAATCGTCGCTGAAGTAGAGCCGCAAGGTGTCGCCCACCGTGCGGTGGACGGCACCGAAGGTGAAGGTGTTGTCGTCCCCGTCCTTGCGCGAGAGGTTCATCTGATAGCAGGCCTGGCTGCCTTGCTCGCAGAGGTCGCGCTGCTCGAAGAGGGTGGGGAGGAAATCGGGGGTGGACTGAGCGGCGGTGTAGATCCGGCGGGCGGCGGTGGTCTCGAGCTGCCAGGCGGAGCCGAGCTGGAGGACCATGCCGCCCTGCGGGGTGAGCGCCAGGCTGCCGTCGGAGAGCGTGCTGTAGAGCCCGTACTCCATGAGCACCGCCGGCTCGACGCGGACGCCGCCGCGGCTGAATAGATCGACGCTGGAGAAGGCCTGCCGCTCGGCGGCCTTGCCCTGCCGGCTGGGATCGTCACCCGTCCCAAACTGGCGCTCGCGGTAGCGCAGTCCGGCCTGCAGGGTGTTGGTATCGCTGAACGCCTCTGTGTAGGCGCCTTCGATGCGCCATGACCGGGACGTCTCGGGGATGCCCAGCGGGTCGATGGGGGCTTGCCGGTGGTAGTTGTTCTCGGCCGTGTAATGGGCGGAGACCTCGGAATGGCCGCTCTCGCCCACGTCCTGCGTCCAGTTCACCTGGTAGTGCTGGAAGTCGATCGGCGACGGTCCGCCCGACTCGCTTCGCGTAGTCATCCGGTTGTTGAACGAGGTGATGTTGATCCGGCTGCCATGGCCGCGGTCGAGGTCGAGCGAGAGGCTGCTGGCCTGTCCCGTCCCCGAGCCCAGGCTGCTATTTGCGGACTGGAAGGGATCCGCGCTCAGCTGCATGAACTTGCCCTTGAGACCCACCTGGGTGTCGCCGACGTACCCCGTGAGGCCAACGCCGCCGCCGGAGAGCTGACCGCCGGCGATCTGATCGACGCCGGTCAGGGCCTGCATCTCGCCCCGGAAGCTGCTGGCGATTGTGGCGGCGGAGCCGGTGAACAGGGCGACCCGGGTGTCTTCAGTCTGGGCGGTCTCGATGTCGCGTAATACGTCGGCGGGCACCCGTGCGCGCACGGCCCAGAAGTCGTCCTCCGTCGCCGGCTGCCCGGCTTGGCGCTGGGCGAGCTGCAGCTCGAGGAACTGATAGGCCTGGGCGGTCGTGCGGGTGATCATCACCACCACCGGCAGGAAGCCGGACTTGTGGGCGATGATCTTGTAGAGCCCGGTGGGAAGATTCTGGAAGAGGAAGTTGCCCTGCGTGTCCGTCAATACTTTTTGCAGGGAGAGATCGGCGAGCCGGTAGGCGTAGATCTGGGCCGCCGCCAAGGGCGACGTCTCGCCGACCACCCGTCCCGCGACGCCCACCTGGCGGCTGTCCGCCCCGGCGACGTTCGCCGAGCCCAGGAGGGCGAGAGCGGCGATCAGCGGCAGGCTAAGTCGGGCTCGCATTCTAGACTTCTCCCACACGCGTAGCACTCTACTCGGCCCCGGTCAACCCTGTCAAATGGCGTCCCGTCATATAGATGACCCGGCATTTTAGCTCCTTGAACATCTGTTCGAGGAGAACAAGGGGAAGGTGGGGAGGTATTTCCGGGTGGGCTCATTGCCGGCCCACCTCTTCCCGTTCAGCATCTCTATACGAACGGATTCTACACTCGAACTCCCTCATACGTCCGCCCCGCCGTGGAGGAATTTCCCGTTGCGCCGCCTGGGCCTCGCCTGGGGTATTTCCTTGCGCTCGGCGAGCCTGCGGGCAGCTTAGATGAGGTCGGCAGGAGACCTCAAGCGGTTGGTTACTCAAATCGTCCGGTAAGGGTTCTTGCAATCCTGAGGTCTCGCTAGGCTAGAATGCTAAGCGAAACACGTTGAGTTCTACATAGCTTCATAGCTAAGGCTCAGTGCGCCCGCGATGGCGTCTTACTTGGACTATCCATGTCCGTCCAAAGAGTTTGGAGTTGGCAACATGCGATTAACAGAAGGCGGGACTGCTCTACTTACCGAGTTTATGGGCGAATCTGTCATCGTTCAGAACCTCCTTCGAGAGGCCCTCGTCGCTGCCAGAGGGGGCGACAGGCCAATCCTGATCACAGGCCCCGTTGGTGCAGGCAAAAGCCACTTGGCGAGATATATCCACCGTGAATCGCCCCGCGTCCGCGGGCCGTTGGTCTTCGTCGACTGCGGCTCCATGCCCGAGTTGGATAACGTTCTCTTCGGACACCGCAGCGGGGCCTTCACTGGTGCCACCTACAACCTAGGTGGGCGTCTCAAGCAGGCAGATCGGGGAGTTCTCGTTCTAGACGACTTTGAGCGCCTTAACCCTCAACAACAGGATCGGTTTCACCGCGTCCTGGTTGATGGGAGTTACTATCCTATAGGGTCCGATAGCGAGGTGAGTATTGATGTTCGCTTTATTGCAACAACGAACAAGGATCCACAGAAAGAGATCGAGCTTGGACGTCTGAAGCCGGACTTCCTGAGCCGATTGAACTATTTCGAATTGAGAGTCCCATCGCTCGACCAACGACCTGACGACATCCCTTCCCTTTGTGTAGAACTCCTCCGGCTCAACCTTGAGGAGCTCATTGGTAAAGGGATACGGAGCAACTCTCCGATTGCCTTCGACGAAGACTGCTGGCCAGCGATTCAAGCCCGGGAGTTCAACGACAATGTCCGCGGGCTCGACAAGCTCATCGTCCGCCTGATTGCCCATATCGGCGATCGGAAACTCATCACCCCTTCCGATATAGAGGTTGTCTGCCCTTGCCCGTGGAACGCGAGCACGGTGCCCTGGTTCGATCAGCCGACCTCTCTTCGGAAGGTTCGCGACCTGGCTGAGAGACATTACATACTTGAAGTCTGTAGGCATAGCGGCTTCAACCTCCGACGTAGCGCTCGCATCCTCGAGATTAGCCCCAAGTCGCTCTACGCCAAGCTGAAGCAGTACGGCATCTCCCGGCCCTGACCCACCGTTACCCTAGGGAAACAGGTGTTACCCTTCCTCTACGCTTCTTTCCTGAGTAGAGTGCCGCTAAGTCACTGAGAAGACAACGTTAGCAGGATTTCGTCTTCTTGATGTGAGGCAGGCATCTACTTTGCTCTCCTCAAGCAATCCCTTGGGGAGGCATGTCATGAAGCTCCGATTGACCATAGTCTTGACCGCGATCCTTTTGGCCGCTTCGCACCCCTCTTGGTCTGCGCCGGCGTTCAAGAAGCGAATCCTCGTCTACTTGGACTCCTCCGGCAGCATGCTGCGGGTCCCGCAGGGCAGCCGCCAGGAGGCCAAAGCTTCGCAGCTTTCTCCTTTTCAGAAGACACTGAATGCGTTGCAGCTATTCCTGCAGGAGCCAGACTTTGTAGGCGCGGAGGACGAAGTAAAGGTATTTACGTTTGGTGACGATATAGTTTCGCAACAGGGTGGGAAGGGTCCTTCTGGTGCGGCAGCGCAGCTCGCTGCAATACAGCCCAGGGCCCAGCAGGATACCGATTTTAAGGCTGTTCTCGATAGCCTCCAATCGTCGCTGGCGGTGGGTGAGACCTTCAACAGGCAGTTGGTCATACTGGCCAGTGACTTCTATCATGAGCCCTCACGGGCGCGTCGGCGAGGTGATTCCTTCCATCGGGACTGGGATCGACTCTTCCAGGAGAGGGCGCAGTTTCTGAAGTCGACCTTCAGTCTAGAGCACCATACTCCGGTCTTGCTATTGGCGGCTCCCCTCGTCACGAAGTCCGCGGAGTATGAACTGGCCTTCACAGTACGAGACAAAGTCGTTGAAGATCTCAAGGTGGCGACCCATGCCGACGTCCTCGATATCGGTGAGGGTGGGCTCGATGCTACGGATATTGAAAGGGCAATTCGAAAGAAGCTGCTTTTCGAGCCGCAATGCGCGGCCGTGCTTGACCAGAAGACGAAGCAACTCAGCGTCGAGGTCGAAAACCTGAACGCTCTTCCTCTATCGATCGAAGAGATCAAAATTGCTTGTAAGAAGAACGACGCGGAATTCGGCGGGGACCCTCCGGCGCTGGATTTCGGGTCCCAGTCACGCCGGCTGGAGGCTCAGGGCGCAGAACACTCAAAGCAGTCGTACGGCTTCTCGGTCAAGAACCTATCCTGCCTCGGCCAAGCGGATGGTTTTCGGCTGCACCTCACGACTAGGGAGGGGGCCGAGGCGGTCTGCGAAGGAAAGGCGGGCAGCTGGATTGAAGCCCGACTCGACAAGTCGCGGTTCGAGCGCAACCTCATCACGTCGGGAAATGCCTTGAGGCTGACAGTCTGGATGAAAGGGCAGAAAGAAGAAGGAGATGCGAACCGCTTTGGGATCGAAATCGCAGGTGGGACACCACCCGTGCCCATCGCTAAAGGGACGTTCTCTGCACCCGATAGCCTCAGCCCATTCTCCGAGGGTCTCTACCAGTTCACATTCGGTGTGGGGGCAGATAAATTCTCAGCTATCAAGGACGATTCTTCTTTAACCGTAAAAATAGAGAAAAATCCACCCGAAGTCATCAAATCTAAAGAAGATGAAAGAGGTTCTCTTGCCAACGGCGCACAGCTTTTCGTCAGCGCGATCATATTCTTCGTCCTTTTGTTTGCCTTCTTTGATAGAAGACGGAAGTTGGTCGACATGCTTGGCTTGGCGGCGGATGTCAATAGCCTAACAAGTCAATTGATACAGGCTTTTCCTGCTGTTGTCACCATTTTGGTGCCGCTAGGAGTGAATGGGCTATGGGTCTTCCTTCTTGAGCGGTTTCGGCCATGGGTAGATTGGATTCGGCCCGCAAGCATCGCTCTTGCTATTTCTTTTTCGGTGTTCTTCATCGTGCGTTGGGTCCAGGGAGTTCGCCTGATCCGGGATGTCGTTGAGGGAAAGATCGACGATCACTCCTCTCTCGTCCGCCGTGTAACCGCCGTCCATATTCCGTTCGGGGTCGCGCTCGCTGTCTTGATCGTACTTTCTATCGTCTTCGGCACTCTCCGACCCGAGCCGATCGCCAAGGGAGCAGAGCCGGTCATCGTCCACGAGATCTAAGGGAAGAAACGTCATGTCAATCGCAACCTTGGTATTGGGAGTGGGCGGGACTGGTGTCTTGAGCCTGCGGGCGCTCAAGAAGCTCTACTTCGAGCTACCCCCCTCAGAGCGGGTGCCGGCGAGCTTCCTTGCCTTTGACTTCGACCGCTCTGCCTTGGTTTCGAGTTATGAAGACCGCTATGCCGACCTTGAGGAAGCAAAAGAGTTCCACTACCTGGAGCCACGGGATATCCAGGCTACGCTGCGCAATCTCGACTTGGCACAAGATGGTCAACCAGTATGGGCGAAGGTTCTTCAGTGGTTCCCGGATCGAGAGCGGGTGAAGATCCCGGTTAACGAGGTGGAGGCGAACGGCGCAGGTCAACTGCGGGCCCTTGGTCGCCTAGGGTTTTTCTTAAACGACGAGGCGATTGAGCAACGCGTACGCCAGAAACTCAACGACTTGAGCGGTGAGGTGGACCTCGTCCGGCTCTCGGACGACCGGCGTGTCATGCTGATTTCGTCGGTTGCAGGAGGGACAGGGGCCGGCATGATGATCGACCTTGCCTACCTCGTACGCCGCCAGAGGGGCCGCCCTCGGGTTTTTGCCTATCTCCTGCTGCCCGAGGTGTTCCAAGACGTAGACAATGGCGGGCGGATACTACAGAACTCCTACGCCTGTCTCAAGGAGCTCTCCTACCTTAAGGACCAGCAGATCCCGATCCAGGCGGCTTATCTCAATATCCCGCCTCTCGACATTCCTGTAGGAGGTGAGGAGCCCTTCGCGCGCCTCTTCCTTTGCCCAGGCGACGGCCGCAGCGGTGGCGACGCGATCCGGGCCGCCTCTGTCCACATCGCGGAGGCGGTTCTTGGGCAGCTGCAGCGAACCATCCAACAAAAGACCTTATCCGTGGTGGCAAATACGGTCTCTTCCAGTCCCGAGGACGAGCAACTGCGTCGGCGGACCCACTGCTTCAGCACGGTCAGGAGTCAATCGGTGGCTCTCAAGCCCGTGGCGCACCTACATGAGGCGGTCTTTGAAGTGGTCGCTCGGGCAATGCGCGATCCGGGTTTCCTAGGTACGGTCTACAGCTCCGATCTCGCGACCCCGCTCTCGGATCTGCTGGATCGCCTAAAGGAGGGAGGGCAGGCCCGGCCACAACCATCGCCGGTTGCTCCTGGTCCGCCCGCTCTAGTGGTTGGAGCAGAGGACGCCGACGATGACCTGGAGGATGAAGATGTCAAGGCGCTCGTCCAGAGCTGGAGAGGGCGAATCGAGCGCCAGGCTCGAGCGAACCGAGACCGCATTGTGCTGGATCTGGAGGCCAAGCTTACTATTCTCGAGGAGAAGCTAAGCAAAGGGAAGAAGGAGGATCTGGCGCCCGCCGAGGCCGAGATTGGTGCGCTAAAGGAGCTAATTTTCGGAGAACTCTCGGATGAGAGATACCTCAGGATTCTTGAGAACCTGAGGAAGCTTACCAATTTCGAAGAGCTAGACCAACAGCTCCGCGATGACATCCGTTCGCTTCTCCGGACGGCCGACAGGGCGAGCTCTCTGACCGACCAGCCAATCAAGCGCAAAGCCCTCTTTGACAAGCTCCTTGGCCTCAAGCGCCTTTTCTACTACTCCTTCCCTGCAGCGTCTTCTGAGGCGACCCAGGCCCAGGTCGCGGAATGGCAGAAGAGAGACCAGTCACGCCAAGCGGTCAGATCCTTGCGATGGTGGCGCCGAATCATCTCCTCGTTCATACCCTCAGTTGGCTTCGCGAGGCAGGATTGTGTCTCGCTGCGCAAAGGTCTCGCGAATCCAGTGTTCGGCGATCACATCGAAGCGATACTTAGGATCCGCGCGTTCAAGGAGCTCCGTCGGGAGTTGGAAGAACGCCAACAGGAGATTGCCCGAAGCCTGGACCAGGAGCTCAGGGTTTGGAGGGAGCTGCCTAAAGACGTGGGTTCGACACGTCACTTCGAGCAACTCGAGCCCAAGCTCAGGGAAGCGGCTCTCCAGATGCTCCGTAGTCAGTTGTTTTCGATACTCCATGATGCTCAATCCTTGGCTCAAGAGAAAGACCCGGTGGTTCTCGAAGAGAAACTCTTCAACCTGGTTAAGGCGCGCGTCGACACCAGTCCACAGCTGCGTGGCGATCACTATGTGATCGAGTGGGAAGAGGAGGAGGCCGAGTCGCGTTTGCGGGAGGCCCTCGTGCGCTGTCGGCAGCGCGTCTTCGAGCGCCGTACTCCGAACCCACAACGGAAAGGGTTTGTCCTCATTATGGTGCCGCGAGGCATCGTCTGGCCGCGAGGTAATCGAGATGCGCTGCGCTCCTTTCTCGCCTCGACCGCCACGCAGGCCTTGGGTAGCCGATGCGAGGTGGAAGACTACGAGGGTTCCCGGATTTGGATTTATTACGAAGATCTTTTTAACCCTCCTGACCACATACGCAACCTGGACGACTACTTCCGTAGCTACCAGACACAACAATTTCGAGAGCTGTTTCACATCGACCGGCGATTCTTAGCGCTACCTCAATTCCGTGATATCCACAGCACGTCTTCGACTTTCGTCGTTCCCTGTGGAAATCCGAAATGTTCGTTCAACATTGCCGCCCAGCTGCGAACCGACCATATTTGTCGTGGTTGCCGCGGGATGATCCGCTCGCGCTGTGGTAATGCCGACTGCACGGTTGACAACATGCATCAAGCTCCATTGGCGGACCGGTTTAAGAAAAGCTGTCTGTCTTGTGGGGGATTCAACCATGGTTCCTGGTGGCAGTGCTGTCAACATGGTAAACTGGAGATCGAGATTCCGATCGATAAAGAGCGGTGTCCAGAATGCATCGAGAACCATCAACGGGATCCGATCCGCTATCCGGAATCGAAAGTTAGTCGTCGCCCGGACCTTGTAGCGCGCAAGTTCTGCCCAAATTGCGAGGATATCAACGCCAAAAATCCCAAGCACGCGATTTTTGAGATTCCTCCTGACCTCGTGCAGTTCTATTGTAACGGTGTCAATGGTCACGACCGCTCACGTTTTGACGACTTGTTGACCCAACACAAGCTTCCGGACGGCTTCCGCTGCCCGCAGTGCCACACTTACCTTATTCCCGTTGACCATCGAAACCGCTTGTTGTGTTGCAAGGAGAAGAAGGACCCATGCGCGTGAACTATCTCTTCCGCCGTGCTGGAAGCAACGTTTTTATGACCACAGCGGACTCTAACGTCCGGTATGAGATCGCATGTGGGAACTGCGGCTACCCCGTCACGAAAGAGGAGGTGACGTGCCCGCGATGCAAGCGGGAATTGGAATTCTGTCCCGTCTGTAGCGATGCGCGGCATACTTTGTCCCCCCGGACCGGGTCCCCTTCGGCGAGCGAGGATAGGATTTGCCCAGTTTGTGGCGTAAGGCGGGTCCCGTTCGGGGTTCGTCCCTTGGCTGAGGAGACAGGATCTTTCTGTGTCAATCTCTATGGCTGCCCGGCGGGGGGATTGCTGCTCATCAGCCGTGAGTTCGCCGTTCTCCCTGCCGACGCATCGATTTGTCCTATCTGCCGGAACGATTCGCTCCAGCCTCGGTCCGTCCATGTGTTTCTCAACGCTCGGAATGCCTGTCTCTTTTGCAGCACCTGCTTCAGCTATTCTTCCCCTTGGAATACGACTTGGGAGGTCAGCAATCCAACCATCGCTAGGTTGGGGAAGGGTCCCATGAAGGACCCTTTATCGCCTTGTCCTCTCTGTGGTCGGCGTGACTCGGTGGACGCTCAGGGAACTCTGGTCACTGTTCCTCGCTTCGATCTCCCCCAAGAATTGACTTTCGAGGCAGAGCGATACCTTCGCATGGCGGAGTTTGGCCGCACCCTGATCCTCTTTAACAGCGATCACAATGCCTTCTCCCGCATCTACAAACTCTGGACCGATCCCGGGCCGAGCCGTCTTGCTTCGGCAACCGTGAGCATCAAGGATCTTATGGAGGCTCTGCTCGCTGGCACCCACAACCCGGGAATCCGTCAAGTTCTGCAAAGGCGTCTGGAAACCCTTACCGACGCTCTTGAGCGGCGGCTTGGTCCAAATGCCTTGGAGTTCGGTGTCGCTTACTCAGTGGGAAGAGGAGAATGATCTCAGTGTCTCCCCCGATGGATTGCTTGCAGAAGCCGCGCTTCCGTTCAGGTAACTGGGCAACTCCGGAATCTAACTAGAAGACTGTAGCGGTTGGATCTGAGACCGTTGACAAATGGAAGGAAGTGAAAGGTGGAGATCCGATGAAAGAGAGTGCGACTCTTCTTGTGGGCTTGGGCGGTTTCGGTGTAGAGACCTTGGCCCAAGTCAGAAAGTTGTATCAAGATATCCCGGTGGAGCGTAGAGTCGAGGCTGCGTTTCTCGGGTTCGACCAAGATGAGCTTTCGCGGGATGCCGAGAGTGCGCTCGGGCCGGACGAGTTTTTCCACGTTCATCCCCAGCGAGTTTCGGAGGTTTTGCGCAACTTGGGGCGCCAGATCGGCGGCCACTCCACATGGCGTGAGGTGCTCCCTTGGCTGCCTGACGGAGATACGCTACACCTCATAGATGCAATCGAGCCGGGAGGAGCAAGGCAGTACAGGATGCTCGGTCGGTTGGGGTTGTTTGTTTCGGATGACCTTGTCGAGCGCTCACTTCGGCAGACCCTCGGTCGTCTGCGAGGACGCGCCAGGTGTCTAGGAGGTCTGCGCATCTTTGTGATTGCCTCCATGGCCGGAGGCACGGGCTCTGGGATGCTCTTCGACGTTGCCTACCTATGCCGGCGGCTCGAGAGCGAAGGGGTTCTCTTCACTTACCTCGCGCTCCCCGAAGTCTTTGGTGACGTCGAGTTAGCCGGACGAGGTGCCGCTAACGCCGCGGCGACGCTTGCAGAGCTGATTTCGTACCGCGCGCAAACCGTGGACTTTGAGGGCGGCTACGAACGGATCGGTCGGCTGGTGATACCCCGTGGAGAGTGTGAGCTCCTGGCCCGAGTTTTCTTCTTCGGCGAAGCGAAAGGAGAAGGGGACCGAGTAACGATGACGCGCGAGCGACTCGCGTGTGCAATTCTTGCTCAGCTCGAAAGAACGCTTCAGAGGGCGACGATTCAGACGGCCAGTGGTACGGGACTTCTAGTGGATAACGCAACTCGCAGCGCGCTGGCGGCTGACTGCTGCAGCACGAGTGGAGCTGTCTGGATCGACACCATTGAGTGGCCGACCAAAGACGAAGAGGGGCTCTTGGTTAGTCTTCTCGGGACCTTGGGAGCTGCCGGCGGCGGAAATGAGGAGCTTGCTCGCGAAGTAACGGTACCTGAGCCTACGCCCGACGCGAGTCGAGACGGTTCTGGCTGGTCGGACGGCGAATGGGTTAAACGCTGGGCCTTGAGACTCGCCGAGCCCCTGAGCGTCGCAACAAAGAGGACCCATGAAAAACTTAGGGGTCTACTCAGGCGCTCCGAACAAGATCTCAATCAGTTCTGGTCTTTGTGGAGTGGCGCAAAAAAAGCGGAAGAGGATATCCGCCAGCTAGACGACCTGCTAACAGAGACCGGCGAGGGCACCTGGCATGTCGATCCGGTGGCCCTCGGAAGACTAGAAGTTTGGACAGACATCGAGGAGGGACTTAAGAGCGCAGACGAACGCTTCCTGCTCGATACCAAGCCGGTTTCTCGTGCCGCATTCGAAGAGGCGCTCCACGCTTTCACCAGGGACGAACCGGCAGAACAGAGTAGCGAGACTGAATTTAGGAAATTGATCGCTCAGTGGAAGGATATCACTCCTCGGTTTCGTTCAGGTCGTTCGGGGTGGCTCGCAGTTCGCTGGCGACGCCGGAAGAGTACCTTGAGACAGCGGATTAACAGTATCGAGGCCCTCTTTTCGCATCGCATTTTCGAACGAGAGCTGCGGCGGTCTATCGAGTTGCGTGCTCGAGATCTTCTCGCCCAGCGCCTCGCGGCCTCGGCAGAAACCAATCCTCCAGCGCCTAGCCAAGTTGCCATGGGGCTGGTCTCCGCAGCCCAGAGTGGGCCAGGAGTCAGGCCCCTACCGCGGCTACCCAAAGCCCTGGAAAAGATTGTTCATGAGGAGGCGCCGCAGCTTCTAGACTGGTATAAGAATCTGGGCGCTAGCATAACGGCCTCCTTGGGTGAGGTCGTCTCGCAGTTGCGCGACGAGGTCTCCCGAACGCCATTGGCACAGTGGTTGAATATGCCTAGGAAGCTCTTTCTCGACTTGGAGGGTGACTGGGAGCAACTTCTGAGCGAGGCAATCAGTAGTTGCTGCGAAGACCTCTTTGAGCTGGCGCCGCAGAACCGGCGCCAAGCCTTTCTCATTGTTCTAGTTCCCGAGAATCTCTTCTGGCCCTCGGGAATGGAGGGTCTTCGGAAGTTGGTGGAGCGCGCGGCGCAGCAGTCTCTCCGGGCTCGGTGCCGCTTCGAGGTGTATCCCGGCAAGAGGCTCTGGCTATATCATGAGGATCTACTCCATTCGATCCAGCATTTGCGCTCACTTAAGGTATACTGCGAAGCCTATCGGCAACAGTCCCGGCCTGAGCTCTTCCACATCGATCACCGGCTCATCCAAGATCCGGGTTTTCACAACCTATGCACGAGCATTGAGCCGATTCCCAGGCAGGGTTGTTGTGGCAGGGGAGAGCAAACGGGCACTGAGCCGATATCGCAGCCTACCGAGACTATTGAGACTAGCAGAATGTAGTGACGACCCCCGTGTGCGAAAGGCTCGTCCGGCGGGGGGCGGCTGGAGGGTCGGCTGTCACTATAAACTGCGGGTCTCAGTAATTCTCTTGAATCGATAGGCGGAGTAGCGACTCGACGAGGGGGAGTGTCTTAGCTATGAGTGTAGTGCAAGTATATATTCTATGGTTGATTGTAATCGGTTTAGGCTACATTCTTCCTGCAGTAATTGCGGTGTGGCGAGGACACCCTTTGCGTTGGCCGATAGCTGTAGCAAACGTCTTGCTAGGATGGACACTAGTGGGCTACGTGATATGTTTTTGCTTGCAGTTTGGCCAAGAAATAAGGTTAAGCGCGAGTGGTAACGGGCACCTACCATAACCTCCGGCGGCCAACGTTTCCTGACTTCGGGTGAGGAGCCAAGAGAACGGCTCCATCACCTCTCGAAGGTTGTGTCAGCCCGAGCTTTCGAGCCGCAGGCGAGAAGGTCTATTCAAGAGCAGAGCGGAATTCTGCATCCGCTGCTACCCGAACGGATTCTCCACCCGCACTCCCTCATACGTTCTCCCCGCCGGGAGGGACTCGGAGAGCACGCGGGTGCAGTCCGCCCGGCGGGCGGCTTCGAGGACGGTGGCGTCCCAGGGAGACATCTCCTCGCGTTCGGCGAGGCTGATGGCGGCGGAGACGAGGTCGGTGTCCACTTCCACGAGGTGCCACTCGCGGAGGGCACGGACGAAGTCGGCGGCCTCCATGGCGGGGAGCTTCACCTCGGCTTGGCGGGTGAGGAGATCGTAGAGCTCCACCAGGACCTGAGTGCTGGTGGCGTAGCACCCCTCGATGAATCCGCGTTCGACGATGCTGCGGGCCAGCCGCTGCTTGTGGGGCTGGTCGGCGCAGACGGCGTAGGCGAGGACGCTGGTATCAATGAAGGCGGCCAGCTCACCTTTCATGGAGCCTCTCCCGGCTCGGGAGTGCCGGCCCGAGACGGACCTGGGGTTTCTCCAGAAGCTTCCTGACGTCGTTCCAAGCTTCGAGGCGCTTGCGTTCCTGCCGGACGACCTGCTTGAGGAACTGCCGGACCATCTCGTTGACCGACGTATGCCGCCGCACCGCCACCGCGTGCGCCTCCTCCAACAGCTCCTGCTCGATGTTGAGAGCCAGCGTCTGCCGGTTCATCGGGTTCCCTCCGGTGGCGACAGGGGAAGATAGCACGAACTAAAAGGAACGGCGGGAGCCGGTCGTTTCGGGAAGGCGCTCGCCCTTCCCTCTGTTCTCGTGCCCGAAAGGAATTTCTCATGACCGAAGAGACCTTCGACGACGAGACGCTGGGCGAGCTGGAGAGCTTTTTCCGGGAGGCTATCGCATTCATTCTGGACCGGGAGGAGAGCGCGCCCTTCCTGGCCTGGGTGCGCGAGGAGGCTGCGGCTCGCATGCCGCGGCTGTACGATCGGCTCCCTGACGAGGCGGCTCGGCGGAGCTCGGCGTCAGAGTTTGGCCGCGCGTTGTGGAATTCGGTGCCGCTACCGGGCAACGGCTTTCGTCCTTCCCCCCTTCCCAATCCGGAGCGCAATGACCCTTGCCCCTGCGGCTCGGGCCTCAAGTACAAGAAGTGCTGCGCGCCGTGGGCGGCGGATCTCCCGTCGTTCGATCCGGAGGGGATCTGGCGCCTCGTGGCGGAGGCGCTCCCCTTGGAGCAGGTCGAGGCGCTGGGGCGGTCCGGCCGGGTCCCCCGACATCTTGCCGGCGATCTCGCGCTGTCGTTTCTCGACGACAGCGATGCCGAGCGGGCCCTGGCGTTGGTGCAGCCGATGTTCGATCCGCAGGCCCGGGTCGACCGTCTCGACGAGCGCGACGCGACGGCCCTGAGCGTGTTCCTCGAAGCCCTCGGCGGGCTGGATCTGCTCGAAGAGAAGGCGGTGGCGGTGGAGCGTTTGGCGAAGGCCCTCAAGCCTGCCCTGCGGGCCGTGCTCTGGGAGGACCAGGTCCGCTTCCATGCCGTCGAGGGCGAGATCGAGGAGGCCTGGGAGGCCCTGGAGAAGGCGCGCAAGGACGATCCCGGGAGCGCCGCCCTCGGTCCGCTGGAGGTGAGCCTGCTGATGTCCGAGGGGCGGACTGCGGAGGCGGGCGAGCGGGCGCGCGTCTTCCGCGAGCGCTTCCGCCGCAGTCCGGGGGTCCTCACCGAGACGGGAATAGAGTTTCTCGAAAAAGTCGCCGGCGATCCCGAGTCGGCGCAGCTCGAATTTTCCCTCGGCGAGGAGGTAAAAGACGGCATCCTGCGCCTGCAGAAGCTGCTGGCTCGTCTGGCGCCGCCCGCGGCAACCTACGGCATCGTGCCCATCGAAGGTGACCCAGGAGCCGGCCGGCTGGTAACTCCGGACTCGTTGCGCCGGGCTGAGGAGGAATGGGACGTAGCGTTCTTCGGCACCACTTCGGAGCTCAGCGCCGACCCCGGCGAGTTTGATTTTGATGAGGAGGAAGACGAAGAGCTGGACCCCTGGAACGAGGAGCACGCCGCGCGCTGGCTCGCCTTCTTCCCCGACGAGCCCGCCGCCCTGGACAGCCTGGAAGTTCTGGAGGATCTGTGCCATGCAATGTCCGAGCTCGGGATGGAGCGCTACCCGTTCCTCGACCGGCCGCTCGTCAAGCCGATTCTCGACCGTAGCGTGACGATTATCCAGAAGGCTCTCGCGGACCATCCCGAGATCGTCCGGCTGCCGGGCACCGCCGAGCCCAACGGCTCCGCGATGGCCCTCATCGTCGTCGCTGCGGCCCTGGCAAATCGCCTCGGCGAGCCGGACCGCGGGGTCGAGCTGTTGCAGTGGCTCGAGGTTCTTGATCCCATGGGTACGGAGGAGGATAAGGAAACGGAGGAGAGCGAAGATCTTCCCTGAGGATCTTTGTATCCTGAACTGATTACGAAGGCGACGGATTGGGTGCCGTTTTCAGATATCATCCGGGGTCGTGAAGGCTCCTTCTCCGGCGATTGATACCCTTCTCCGGCAACCAGCGGACCTCCGGGTCGATCCTGGAGAGGCTCTACGCTCCTACCTGGACCGGATCTATGACCGGGAGCGGCGCGGCGAGTCGCGGGAGGAGGGCTTCTATCCAGACCTGCTGGATCTATTCGAGTGGTTCGCGAAGGAGCGGGGACTGGAGGATCTCCGGGTCATCCAGATTCCACCCAAGATCGAGGACTGTCTCCTCGACTTTCAGGCGTGGCGGGGAGAGCGAATCGCCGGGTACGTCGAGGCCAAGCGGCCGGGAACGAATCTGGATTCGGTCGAAGGCTCGGAGCAGCTCCAGCGCTACCGGAAGACCTTCCCCAACCTGCTTCTCACCAACTTCCGGGAATTCCGACTGTACCGGCAGGGCCGGCCCGCTCTCCGAGCGCAGGCGGCTGCCGGCGGGCCGGAGCGGCTGCTCGAGCTTCTGGAGCTATTCGCCGATTTCGAGTCTTCGCCGAGCGACTCGACAGCCTCCCTGGCCGAGCGTCTCGCCGGGCGAACGCGCATCCTCGCGATGCGCATCTGCGAATTGTTGGAAACGGATACGCAGGGGCGCTCGAATTTCGCCAGTTTCTACCAGGCGTTTTCGGAGTTCCTGCTGGCGGGCCTGACCCACCGTGAGTTCGCGGACCTCTACGCACAAACCCTCACCTACGGCCTGCTGGCGGCCCGTTGGCAGGCGGCAGGACCTTTCGACCGCCAGGTGGCCGCGGCGAGCATCCCGGCCTCCAGCGGCATCCTGCGTGAGGTCTTCCTCAACATCTCGCTGGGTGATCCGCATCCCGCGGTCGCCTGGATCGTCGACGAGATCGTGGCCGTGCTGGCCGCGGCTCCCGTCCGCCGCATGCTGGAGCACGTTCTCGACGGACAGGGACAAGACCCTGTCCTCGACTTTTACCAAACCTTTCTCCAGTGTTACGACCCCAAGCTCCGCAAGCGGCGCGGCGTTTACTACACGCCGCAGGAGCTGGTGTCGTTCGTGGTGCGCTCGGTCCACCGGCTGCTGGTCACGCGGTTCGGCCGGCGCGACGGTCTCGCGGACCCGGAGGTTACTCTCCTCGATCTCGTCGCCGGGACCCTGACCTTCGTCGTCGAAGCCGCCCGCTGCGCCGTCGAGGCCGTGCGCGCCGAGATGGGCAGCGGCGGCGTGCCGGCCCTGCTTCGCGACCACGTGTTGCGGGATTTCCACGCTTTCGAGCTGATGATGGCGCCCTACGCCATCGGCCACCTGAAGATGAGCCTGGTGCTCGAGGAGATGGGCCGTCCCCTGCGACGGAACGAGCGATTTCCCCTCTTTCTCACCAACGCCTTGGAGGACACGGAGGATCTCAAGCAGTCGAGCCTGCCTTTCGTGGCGGCTCTCACCCAGGAGGCCCAGGAAGCTAGCGTCGTCAAGAAAGAGCGCCGGATCACCGTCGTGCTCGGCAATCCGCCCTGGTCGGGACATTCGGCCAATCGCAGCGAGAGAATCGACGCCCTGCCCAAGGACTCCTATACAGCGGCGGACGGCCGGACGATCGACGGCTACTATGACCTCGACGGCGCGCCCCTCAAGGAGCGCAACCCCAAGTGGCTGCAGGACGACTACGTGAAGTTCCTCCGCTTCGCGCAGTGGAAGATCGACCAGGCTGGAGAAGGGATTGTCGCCTTCGTCACCAATCACAGCTATTTGGACAATCCCACCTTCCGAGGGCTGCGCCGATCGCTCTTGGAAACCTTCGACGAGATCTATCTGTTGGATCTTCATGGCAGCCGCAAGAAGCAGGAGCGATCTCCGGACTGCGCGGCGGACGCCAATGTCTTCGAGGACGTCCAGCAGGGAGTGGCGGTCGCCTTCCTGGTGAAGAAACCTGGTCTGGAGAAGCGGGTGCTGCGTGCCGACCTCTGGGGAAGCCGCGCCGTCAAGCTCCGCTGGCTGCTGGAGCGGAACGTCGAAACGACGCCGTGGAATGGCATCGCACCGCGCGGACCGGCCTTCCTCTTCGCTCCCCGCGATGCCGCCCTGGAGGACGAGTACCGCCGCGGCATCTCGTTGACGGACCTCTTTCCGGTTCGCTCGGTGGGGATCGTCACCGGTCGCGACGCCTTCGCCGTCGATACTCAGCCGGAGGAGCTGAGACGACGGATCCGTTCCCTGCGGGAGGCGAGAGTGCCGGCCGGCTTGATCCCCGGAGCTCCCGCCGGAGGGGCCCCCGCGGCCCGCGCCGACGAGGACTGGGAGAGCCGGTTCCAGCGGCTCCTGTACCGCCCCTTCGACTGGCGGACGATCTTCTACGCCGAATACGTGATCGAGCGCCCGCGCGATGCAGTAATGCACCATCTTCTTGCGGGGCCCAACCTTGGACTGATCGTGCCACGCCAGTGCAAGGAGGACTTCGGGGCACTGGCAACGGACCTCATCGCCGCTCACAAGTCCGTCTCGGCCTACGACATCAACTCCCTGTTCCCCCTGTTCCTCTACCCGGAAAGCGGCCTTTTCAAGGAACGGAAGGCGAACTTGGCGCCGGGCGTCCTTCGCCTGTTCACCGACCGGTTTGGAGAGGAGGCCCCTCCCGAGATGGTTTTCGAGTACGTCTACGCCGTCCTCTACAGCCCGCCCTATAGGCGCCGGTACGCTGAGTTGCTCCGGACGGACTTCCCGCGCATTCCGCTCCCACGCGACCGCGGGGCTTTCTTGGAGCTGAGCGGCCTGGGCTCCATCCTGGTAGATCTCCACCTTCTGCGCTCGGACCGGCTGCGCCAGCCGGCCGTCCATTTCACGGGAGAAGGGAAAGGAAGAGAAGCCTTTCAGGGGATCGACTCCGAGGTCTGGGACTATCGCGTGGGCGGCTATCAGGTTCTCGATCGATGGCTCGCGACTCGGGCGAAAAGAGCGCTACGGTTCGAGGAAATCGAAGAATTCCGCCGGATCGCAGCCGCGCTGCGGGAGACGATCGAGGTGGAGAAACGAATCGCGGAGGTGTGGAGAGAACTGTTTCCAAATTCATGCTTCTAAACAAACCTCTCCCTCTTCTCCCGGTTGGAGGGAGGGCGATGGGAGAAGAGGGCCGGGGTGATGAGGGGCTCTATCTCCGCGCCGGCCGCCGTTCCGGCCGGGCATTCCACGGGTCCGTGGGCCAGGCGTGGCGGGGATATCTCCCCTGCAGCTCCTTGCGAACTTGCGGATAGGTGTTCGTCCAGAAGCTTCGCAGATCGTGGGTCACCTGCTGTGGGCGCCCATTGGGAGCGAGCAGATGAAGCAGGACGGGGATCCGGCCGGCGGCGACGCGGGGAGTCTCCTCCAGGCCGAACAGCTCCTGGATGCGGGCGGCGAGCACCGGCGGCTTTCCCGGCTCATAGTAAAGCTTGACGTGGCTGCCGCTGGGGACCTCCAGACGCTCCGGGACCTCGCGACGCACCGCTTCGAGCTGAGGGTAGGAGAGGGCTCCCATGAGGACCTCCAGCAGCGGGGCTCGCCGCAGCTCGGCGAGCGACTTGCGGCCGGCGGCAAGGACCGGGAGAAGATCGCGGATCTCGCCGTCCGTGAAACGGGGGAGGGCCAGCTCGGGTCTCCAGTCCGCCAGGCAACGGACTCGGGCCAGGAAGCCGGCGACCTCAGGATCGTCCAATGCCAGGGCGCGGTCGATTCGGTCCGTCGCCGCCTGAACGAGAACGCTCTCGGTCTCTGACGCCTTCGGCGCCGGCACCTCGGACTCGGCGATCACCAGGTCGTCGTATCGCGTCCGTTTCCAGGCGGCTACGCGCTCGCGAGACTCGTCGAATTCGAGATCGATCGAGGTGTGCAGGCGGTCGGCGGCGAGCCACTCGGGCTCCACGGCGGAGGCCTTGCGCACCAGGGCGTCGTTCCCGCCTCGGCCAGCGTCCAGCTCTAGGCAGAGGAACAGCTCGGCGTCCAGCACCGCGCTCTCCTCGGCGAGGCGGACCCCGCGCCCTCCCACCATCACTCCGCGGGGGCTCCGCGGCTCCCGTCGCCGGGCCACCCGGTCGGGATAGGCGGCCAGGAGGGCGCGCAGGAGGGGAGTGTCGTCGGACCCGACTTTACGCGAATCATTCTCCAACTCCCGCTGCGCCATCTCGGCGAGCTGATCCCGCGCCCGCAGCACGAAGCGGGCAGCGCCCGCGTTGACGGTCTCGCCTGCGAAATCGTCCCGGCGCTCGAAGCTTTCCAGGGCGTCCAGCCGATCGAGGAGGTCGGAACGGGAGTTGCGGCGAGGGCCGGAGCCACGCATGGGAGGGCGGGACAACGGATCGCGCTCGGCGAGAAGGGCGGCGAGGAGGGCGGCGTCGCGCGTCCGTCCTGCCCGTTGACCTTCGATCAGCAGGCGGGCCAGCCGGGGGTGGACGGGCAGGCGCGCCATCGTGCTCCCCAGCGAGGTGACGACGCTGTCGAAGGCGCCGAGCTGCCGCAGCAGATGCACGGCGGCGGCCAGGGATTCCGAAGATGGGGCGGTAAACCAGCCGAAGGCGGCGAGGTCGGTCTCGCCCCAGGCCAGGAGCTGGAGGGCGGGACCGGCGAGATCGACGCGGGCGATCTCCGGAGTCTCCCTCTCGGCCAGAGTGGCATGCTCATACGCTGGCCAGAGGCGGAGGCAGATCCCCGGCGCCTGCCTGCCGGCCCGGCCCGTCCGCTGATCCGCCGAGGCGCGGCTGATCCGCCCCAGCTCCAGCCGGTCCAGACCGCTGGCCGGATCGAAGCGCAACCGGCGGACCTGCCCGGAATCGACCACGGCCGTGACGCCGTCGATGGTGAGCGAGGTCTCCGCCACGTTGGTGGCGAGGACAACCTTCCGCCGCGAAAGCGGGCGGAGCACCTCGTCCTGCCGTTCGGGTGGAAGGTCGCCGTAAAGGGACAAAACGGCGAGATCCTGCTCGGCGGCCAGCCCGGCGAGAGCCTCGGCGCTACGCTGGATCTCCCCGACGCCGGGAAGGAAGACGAGCACGTCCCCCGCCGTCTCGCCCAGCACCTTGCGCACGCCGGCGGTGATTCGGGCTGGCAGGGGCCGGTCGTCCGGTCTTTCGCTATGGCGAATCGCCACCGGGAAGAGACGCCCCCGGCTTTCGAGGGTGGGAGCGTTTCCCAGGAAAGCGGCAATCGGCCCGGGATCGAGCGTGGCTGACATGGCGAGCAGCTTCAAGTCCGGCCGCACCTCGCGCTGGACGCGCCTTGCCATCGCCAGGGAGAGGTCCGTCGCCAGGCTCCGCTCGTGGAGCTCGTCGAAGATCACGACTCCCACACCTTCCAGAAAAGGATCGGCCTGCAGGCGCTGAACGAGGATTCCCTCGGTGACCACGAGGATCTTCGTGCGCGGACCGGCCTTGCGGTCGAAGCGCACCTGGTAGCCGATCTCCTCGCCCAGTGCCGTGCCGGTCTCCTGGGCCATGCGGCGAGCGGCGGCGCGGGCGGCGATCCGGCGGGGCTCCAGCATCACGATTTGCCGGCCCTCGCCAATTCTTCCCGCCAGCAAAGCCAGGGGCACCCGAGTCGTCTTGCCGGCGCCGGCGGGCGCCACGAGCACGGCCGCCGGCCCTTCGCACAGGGCGGCGAGGAGCGGCGAAAGAACCTCGTCGATGGGGAGTGGAGGCAGAGTGGGCTGGGGACTCAAAGCGCGGCTCGCAAGGACCGGCAGCAGCGATCCTCGCCGGGATTGTAGCTTCAGCGTCTTCGGGAAGTGCGAGGCTTGGGGGCGCAAGAGGCCAGGATCTTGAAAACGACTTGCTCCTGATAGCGCCGAAGCCTCCCCAGGGTGATTTCCGAAAGCTCGGGGTCCTCGATGTCGAAATGTGCGAGGCCTACGGCGAAATCCAGCGGCACGAGGTCCGGATTCCGGTCGCGGGCGTCTTCGAGACCCCGGTTCAGCGAGACGCGGTGGCGAACCAGGAGGCCGGCGTTCTCCAAGTCCTGACGGTCGGGTCTTTTGTAGAGGGAGCAGAGGATCGCCGCGACGACCTCGCGCAGACCGTCCACGGCGACCTCGACTCCGGCCATCCGCGCCTCTTGGGGCGGCTCGAGCAAGGGGCCAGGTTCGGCCGTCAAGCTCAGAAGGCAGGTGGATCCACAGAAGCCCGCTCCGAGCCAGATACGCTGGGAATCGCCATACAGGGTGGCGATGTCCAGACCCGCGTCGGCCAGGGTGCGGACGACTCGGTCGTGCAGTTCGCCCAGATCGTCGAAGTCGTGCCAGACGAAGTCGAGCTGCCCAATGAGAGGCGGCACGCGGCGGAGCCACCACCATAGCGCGGCGCGCCCGGAGACGTTCCAGTGCGGCTGAAAAAGGGCGAGAGCGCCGAGGATCCGGCGCGCGGCGAGAGGGAAGTCGGGAAAGGTTTTGTCCATGAAAAATCGGGGCCGCCTTACCAGAGTATAGCACGCATTATCGGATCTTGTATTGCCCTAATAGGAGAATTATCTCTGGATACAGTAAAATCAGATCTATGTCGGGCGTGGAGCTTGGGTCGTTCCTGGCCATCCTGCGGATCGTGCGGGGCTGGAACCAGGAGGAGCTCGCGCAGGCCTCGGGTCTGCGCAGCGGCACCATCTCCGACTACGAGCGGGGAAAGATGGTGCCGGGGCTCAACGCCTTGCAGCGCCTGCTGGGAGCCATGGGCTATCCGCTGGCGGCCTTGGACCAGACGCGGGCCTTTGTCAACCTGGTGCAGGCCGGGGACCTGCCGCCAGCATCTCTGGAGGGAGCGGGCCGACCGGCAGACCTGCGCCGGGAAGTGGAGCAGGCCTCGGCCGAGGCCGGAAGGGTGGTCTCCCGGCTCACGCGGCTGATGTTTGCGGTGATGACCTCATCGGCAGCCGGCGAGGGTTTGCATCCCGGCGAGTAGCAGACGCTACGGCTCCGGCTCGTGGACCTCGCCGGCGTAGGGGAGAACGCGGAAGCCCTCCTGGGCGGCGGCGAGGCGCAGCGCCTCGTCCAGGCAGACGAAGCCGACACCCTGGGTGTGTTCGCGGCACCATACGAGCGAGGCAGCCAGTTGCAGCGCGCGGCCGGCCCGCAAAGGGTGGACGGTGAGGATGCGGAGGGCGCGCGCGCGCACTTCTTCGGACGGTTGAACCTCGAAGCCGCGAGCCCGGAGCTGCTCGATGAGAACCCGCGAGGTCGCGAATTCGGCCTCGGTAATGAGCTTGCGCCGCTGCAGATTCGCCAGGGCCTCGACGCACTCCAGGATGGCGCCCCACCAGAAGGCGATGTCCGGATCTCGCTGGAGAAGTGAGTCGACGCCTTCCGAGGAGGGCTCCCGCGCCGCCAGGGCGAGAAGCGCGGAGCTGTCCCAGAACCTCAGACGGCCTCCCGCAGCTCCCAACCTCGGGTGCTTTCCTCCTCGTCTTCCCGAGGGCGGACGTACTCGACGCGCGGCAGCTTCCAGAAGGTCTTCCAGAAGGCTTCGTCGGCGGGTTTCTCCGGCGGCTTGACCAACCCCGTCCGCACCAGCTCCTGCGTCGCCGCCACGGGGCTCGCCCCGGAAAGCGGCATCAGCCGGGCGATGGGCCGTCCGTGCTCGGTGACCTGGACCTCCTCGCCGGCTTTGACCCGGGCGAGCGTTTCGGAGAGCATCGCTTTCAGCTCGGCTATTCCCATGGATCGCATGAGAAAAGTCTAGCCAATCTAAAATGACCTGTCAAGTCATAATGCTTGAGCCAGAAGATCCTTTGCATCTCTACGCCGGCCCGGCCGCAGCCTTGCCTGCGATGGCGAGGAACAGCTCCTGCACCACCTCCTTGAGCTCCACCGTGTAGCTCGCCAGGTCTTTGAGCGACTGCTCCATCTGCTCGGTGCCGGGACGGGTCGAGAGCGTTCCGCCGGCGCGCGGGCGAATCTTGTAGGTCATCCGTTCGTCCAGGCTTTGCAGCTTCTGATAGGCGTCCTTCAGGCGTTGCGGGTCCATGTCACGGGGTCTCCTTGGGGGTGCGGCTGAGCTTGATCGTGTAGTCGACGAGCCGCTCGACCTCCTGGGGATCGAGACGGCGCTTGAAGGCCGGCATCGGGCCGACGCCCTCGGCGATGCGTTTGCGGATCGCCGCGCGGTCGGCGCGCAGCGCCATGGGCGAGGCGAGAAGATTGGCGTGTGGGTAGAGGGTCAGCGACCGGGGGTTTCCCTCCCCTCGGGCGCCGTGGCAGCGTGCGCAATAGGCCTCATAGAGATCGGGAGCCGGGAGGTTTTTCCGCGTGCAACCTGCGAACAGGGCGATGAGCGCCGCGAGCGCCGCACGAACAACGATCGGGTGGAGCTTCAAGGCGTCGGGGTGCCGAATCAGGCGGGCGTGCCGGGGTTCCGCCGGTGGACCATCGTGGCCGTGGCCTGGTCGCGCGGCCGCACCACGATCTCGTCGATGTTGACGTGGGACGGCCGGGTGGCTGCCCACACGACGCAGTCCGCGACGTCTCCGGCGGTCAGCGGATCGAGACCGCGATAGACGGATTTCGCCCGCTCCTCGTCGCCCGCGAAGCGCACCCGGGAGAACTCGGTCTCCGCCAGGCCGGGGGCGATCTCCGTGACTCGCACGGGCTCGCCCAGCAGCTCCAGCCGCAAGGTGTGCGTGAAGGCGCGCACGGCGTGTTTGGCGGCCGTATAACCTGCGCCGCCGACGTAGGTCTCGAAGCCGGCGATGGATCCGATGTTGATCACGTGGCCGTCGCCCGAGGCCTTGAGGGCAGGGAGGAGCGCCCGGGTGAGGCGCAGGGTGCCCATGACGTTGGTTTCCCACATCCACTCCCAGTCCTCTTCCTTGGCGCTCTCGATGCGGTCCAGGCCGTGCGCTCCGCCGGCGTTGTTGACCAGCAGGTGAAGGCGTTCCGGGAGATGGGCGGCGAAGGCGGCCACACTCGCGGCATCCGTGACGTCCAGAGGCAGCGCGGTGGCGCGGTCGCCCAGCGGCGCGGCAACCTCCTGCAGCCGGTCGAGCCGTCGAGCGCCCAGGAAGACGTGGAACCCAACGCCGGCCAGGGCTTGGGCCGTGGCCGCGCCGAAGCCGGCGCTGGCGCCGGTGACGACGGCGGTCCTGGCGGAATCCGTGGCGGCGCTCATGGCTTACACCTCGGCCGACGGACAGAGATCGGCGACGGGGCAGTGTCCGCAATCGGGCTTGCGGGCGATGCAGGTCCGCCGCCCGTGGTTGATGAGGAGGAGAGCGAAGAGCGTCCACTTCTCTTTGGGAACGAGGGCCATGAGATCCTGCTCGATCTTCACCGGGTCGTCTTCTTCGGTCAATCCCAACCGGCGGGAGAGCCGGGTCACGTGGGTGTCCACCACGATTCCCTCCGTCAGGCCGAAGGCGTTGCCCAGAATGACGTTGGCCGTTTTGCGGCCCACTCCCGGCAGCTGGACGAGATCTTCCATGCGCGCCGGCACTTCACCGTCGTGATCGGCGACCAGCGCTTTCCCGAGGTTGTTCACCGCCCTCGCCTTGTTGTGGAAGAAGCCCGTGCTCTTCACATACTCCTCGAGCTCGGCGAGATCCGCCCCGGCGAAGTCGCGGGCCGTCGGGTAGCGGCGGAAGAGGGCCGGTGTGACCTTGTTGATCTGCACGTCCGTGGACTGGGCGGCCAGGATGGTGGCGACGAGGAGCTGGAGGGGCGTTTCGAAGTCGAGGGCGATACGCGGATTGGGGTCCTCGCGGTGCAGGCGGGCAATGATCTCCGCCACCCGCTCCCGCCGAGCCCGGCCGGACTCCCGCCGCGCCTGGCCCGGAGTGATTCCAGGCGGCTTTGGCGCCCTCACTGCCGCCTCGGGGGCTGCCTTCGTCTTGGGAGTCTTCGACGCGCTCTTCGTCTCGGCCTTCATGGCCGCGGATCTTATCCCGTCTCGCCCTGGCGCCGCAGGCCCGGCTCGAGGATCTCCCGCGCCTGGAGGACCACCCGGCGCTCGTTGTCGAAGCTGAGCTTGGCGATTCCCTCGTCCCAGGAGAACCACTCGGCTCCGGAAACCTCCCCGGCGTCGAAATCGGCGGCGGAACCGCTGACGTAGTCGAGCAGAAAATAGTCGACCCGCTTGTGCACGCGCCGAGCGCCTTTCTCCACGAACCAGTACTCTACTTCCGACAGCGGCGCCACCACCCGGCCGGTGACCCCCGTCTCCTCCCGTACCTCGCGCAGGGCGGCCTGCTCCGCCGACTCGCCCTCCTCGATGTGCCCCTTGGGGAGCTGCCAGCGCCGGCCTGCCTGAGTAGAGATCAAAAGGATGCGGTCGCCCTCCACCACCAAGCCGCCCGCCGACCGGTGATGCTCGGTCCGCATGCGGTCCGGTTCGGATCGCCCGGTGAAGCCTCGGGGAGGCCGCGGCGGTGGGTTCAGTTGGCCGACTCCTCGGAGGCGGCGCCCGGTATCCAGGACGGCACCGTCGCGGGATCGATCCCCACCGAGCGCAGGGCCGATGCCCAGAGCTGATCGGGATCGGGAGCGAAGATCAGGTCGCTGTCGACCGGCGCCGTCAGCCAGTCGTTGCGCAGGATCTCGTCCATGAGCTGGCCCTCGCCCCAACCGGCGTAGCCGAGCAGCAGCCGGAAGCGGTCGGTCGGCTCCTCGGCCAAGCGGGCGAGGTCGCCGATGTGCTGCGTGAGCGCCACTCCGGGAGCGACCTGAGTCGCCGTATCGTTGTCGTCGCTGTCGGCCAGCACCGGCGCGAAGAGCACGGTTCCCAGGTTCGGCTGCACGGGGCCGCCGAAATAGGCGACCGTCTCGTCCCGGCCCCCCCATTTCACGTCCATCCCTTTCAGGATCTCGCTCACCTTGATTCCAGTCGGCCGGTTGACGATAAAACCCAGGCTGCCTTCCGCCTCGTGGTGGAGCAACAGCACCACGCTGCGGTGAAAGAACGGGTCGAGCACCTGCGGCATGGCCATCAGGAGCACCGGAGTGATCAGGTCGGAATCGCTCACCGGCATAGGCTCATCTTACTCCGGCTCGCCGCCTATGGGAGAAAGCTGTTATCTTTCCTGTGCGGGTCAGTATTGGCCGAGCTCCCGACCCGTTCCGGCGGCGCTCGCCGCACGACTCGCCTTGAGATTCCGAGGAGAAAAGATCCAATGAACGATAGTTTCGGAAGCCGCGCGACGCTGCGGGTGGGCGGCCGTCAGCTCCGTATCGCCCGTCTGGACGCGCTGGAGACCCGCGGCTTCAACGTCTCCCGCCTCCCCTACGCCCAGCGCATCCTGCTCGAAAACCTGCTCCGCCGCGAGGACGGCTCGGTCGTAACCGCGAGCGAGATCGAAGCCCTGGCGACCTGGGACCCGAAGGCGATTCCCTCCCGCGAGATCGCTTTCATGCCGGCCCGCGTCCTGTTGCAGGACTTCACCGGCGTGCCTGCGGTGGTGGACCTGGCCGCCATGCGCGACGCCATG
>Ga0134121_10000913_pt1 | contig 30004 bp, 28 predicted proteins | sample KB301_FD_96463 | JGI IMG/M metagenome (GOLD analysis project Ga0134121, IMG submission 96463) | Terrestrial soil microbial communities without Nitrogen fertilizer from Kellogg Biological Station, Michigan, USA - KB3-0-1 | ecosystem: Environmental > Terrestrial > Soil > Unclassified ... | reverse complement strand
GGGGTGATGGAGAAGCCGAGCTCGTCGAGGAGGGCGCCGGCCGCTTCCAGCGCCGCCGTCGCGGCGGCGGGGACCTCGAGGACCACCGGGAAGAGAAGCCGCTGCCGCGCCATACGGGCCGCGGCGGCGTCGTCGAGCAGCCTCTCGTACAGAACTCGCTCGTGCGCCGCGTGTTGGTCGACGATGGCAAGACCTTCGACGGACGCGGCGAGAATGTAGGTGTTGTCGTACTGCGCCAGCGGCACGAGAGAATCCTCCGGCCCGAACAGCGCGGCAGCCGGCGACCCGGAGCGCCCGTCCGCGGCCCCGATCGATCCCGCGGACGACGAGACGGACACCCTGCCAGGATCGATCGACCCTGCGGGGAGGTCGAGAGTCGGTGGGATGGGGGACGGGGGCTCGACCGGAGAGGCTTCCCAGCCACCCGGAGCCTCGCCGACGGCCAGAGGACGATCGTCCAGGTGGGCAAACGGTCGCGACGTCCCGAGCGCGGCGCGCAGGGCGCGCAGCACCAGATCGTGGACGGCGCCGGCCCGGGCGAGGCGGACCTCGGCCTTCGCCGGGTGCACGTTCACGTCGACCTGATCGGCGGGGATCTCGAGGAACAGGAAGACGACCGGGAAGCGGCCGCGCGGCAGGAGGGTGGAATAGGCCTCGTGCACCGCGTGCATCAGCCGCCGGTCGCGGATCGGCCGGGCGTTGACGTAGAGGAGCTCGTCGCGCGGCGCGCCCCGCGACAGAGCCGGCGTCGAGGCCAGCCCCGCCACCCGGCTCGTCCCCTCCGCGTGATCGACCGGGCGCATCAGCCGGGCCTCGGCGGGGCCGAGGATCTGCGCCACCCGGTCGGCGAGGGACGGCACGGCCGGCCAGGCCAGCATCTCGCGACCCTGGCTCCGGAGCCGGAAGGCGATGGCGGGATGGGCCGCGGCCACCCGGGCGATCAGATCGGCGATCTGCGAAGCCTCGGTCGCCGGCGTGCGGAGGAATTTCCGCCTCGCCGGGGCGTTGTGGAACAGCGCCTCGACGCGCACCGTCGTGCCGCGCGGGTGCGGTGCGGGGCCGCTCTCCAGCACGCGCCCCGCGTCGATCAGGAGGCGCAGCCCGCCCGCGTCCCCCGTCGAGGTGGTGAGCGTCAGACGCGCCACCGAGGCGATCGACGGCAGCGCCTCGCCTCGGAATCCGAACGTCGCGATCGCCTGCAGATCGTCGCTGCGCCGAAGCTTGCTGGTGGCGTGACGCTCGCACGCCAGGAGCGCGTCCTCGCGCTCCATGCCGCAGCCGTCGTCGCGCACCTCCACGAGGTCCGCGCCACCCGCCGCGATGTCGACGTCGATGCGCGAGGCGCCGGCGTCGAGCGCGTTCTCGACGAGCTCCTTGACGACCGACGCGGGGCGCTCGACGACCTCACCGGCGGCGATCTGGTTGGCGACCTCCGCCGGCAGGACCCGGATCCGGCTCATACCGCCGGAACCGGGCGGCGGCGCCGCGCGAACGACAAGGCGTAATCGACCACGGCGCCCGCGACGTCGGCGCCGGTGGTGCGCTCGATCCCCTCGAGACCGGGCGAGGAGTTGATCTCGAGCACCTTCGGCCCGCCGCGCGACTCGAGCAGGTCGACGCCCGCGACTTGAAGACGCATCGCCCGGGTGGCCCGCAGGGCGGCGCGGGCGTACTCGGGCGGCAGATCGAGCGGCGTGCCGGTCGCGCCGCGGTGCACGTTGGAGCGGAACTCCCCGACCCGGGCCTGTCGGCGCATCGCCGCGACGGTGCGCGAGCCGACCACAAGAACGCGGATGTCGCGTCCCTCGGACTCCTCGATGAATTCCTGCACCAGGAGGGTCATGCCGACGTGCCAGAGGGTCTCCATCACCTGCTGGGCCGCCTGCTCGGTCTCCGCCAGGATGACGCCGATCCCCTGCGTGCCGCGCACCAGCTTGAGGATGGCGGGCGGGCCGCCGACGATCTCGAGCGCCTCGGCCACCTGCGAGGGGTGCCGCGCCATCACGGTGCGCGGGATGTCGATTCCGGCGCGCGCCAGGAGCTGCAGGGAATGCAGCTTGTCGCGCGATCGGGCGATTGGCTGCGAGTTGTTGACGATCGGGACACCCATCATGTCGAACTGGTTGACCACCGCCAGGCCGTGGTCGGTGATCGAGGCGCCGATGCGCGGCAGGACGACGTCGACGGGCGGGACGCGGCCGCCGAGGCTGCGATAGTGGATCTCCGGACCCTCGCGCTTGAGCACCAGCGAGCACTGCAGCGGATCGAGGACCAGGATCTCGTGACCCCGCTGCGTGGCGCAATCCACCAGTCGTCTGGTGGAATAGAGACTGCGCCGGCGCGACAGGACGGCGAGACGCATCCGGCTACCGGGGGCGCGACCGGGGGCGCGGCCGGCTGCGCGCGCGGGCCCGCCGCGACGCGCGGGCGTCGATCACGGCGTGCGCTGCGGCCAGACGGGCGATCGGGATCCGGTAGGGCGAGCAGCTGACGTAATCCATCCCGACGCCGTCGCAGAAGACGACCGATCGCGCCTCCCCGCCGTGTTCGCCGCAGATGCCGATCTTGAGGCCGGGCCGGGCGGCGCGGCCGCCCGCGATCGCCATGCGCACCAGCTGGCCCACCCCGTCCTGGTCGAGGGTCTGGAACGGGTCGTGCTCGAAGATCCCCAGTTCGGCCTCGCCCACGTAGGCCGGCAGGAACCGTCCGGAGTCGTCGCGCGACAGCGCCATGGTCATCTGGGTCAGGTCGTTGGTCCCGAAGGAGAAAAAGTCGACCTCGCGGGCGATCCTTTCGGCCAGAAGCGCGGCCCGCGGCACCTCGATCATCGTGCCCACCTGGTAGTCGAGGCGCGCGCCGGATTCGGCCAGCACCTGGTCGGCGACGGCGCGCGTGCGCCGCACCAGCAACGCCATCTCGCGCGGATCCATGGTGAGCGGGTGCATGATCTCCGGGCGCACGCGCACCCGGCGCCGGTGGACCGCCACCGCCGCCTCGATGATGGCGCGCACCTGCATCTCCAGGATCTCCGGATAGGTCAGCGCCAGCCGGCAGCCACGGTGACCGAGCATCGGATTCGCCTCGGCGAGCTGCGCCACTCTCTGGGCCACGGCGGCGCGCGACACGCCCAGGACGCCGGCGAGCGCCTCCTGGCCTTCCTGGTCGTGCGGCACGAACTCGTGCAGCGGCGGATCGAGCAGCCGGATGGTGACCGGGCGGCCGGCCATCGCCTCGAAGATCCCTTCGAAATCCTTGCGCTGCAGCGGCAGGATGCGCGCCAGGGCGCGCTCGCGGGCCGGACGATCGGCGGCGAGGATCATCTCCTGGATGGCGTGACGGCGCTCTTCGGTGTCGAAGAACATGTGCTCGGTGCGGCACAACCCGATCCCCTCGGCGCCCATCTCGACCGCCTTGCGCGCGTCGTACGGCGTGTCGACGTTGGCGCGCACCCGGAGCCGGCGCAGGTCGTCGGCCCACCCCAGGATGCGGCGATAGGTCGCGGGCAGCTCCGGCTTGATGAGCGCGATCTCCCCGGAATAGACGGAGCCGTCGGTGCCGTCGAGCGTCAGGACGTCGTCGGGACCGAGTGTCCGGCCGCCGATCGTCAGGCGTCGCGCGGCGGCGTCGAGAACGAGGGCCTCGCAGCCGACGATGCAGGTCTTCCCCCAGCCGCGCGCCACGACCGCGGCGTGCGAGGTCTTCCCGCCGGTCGCGGTCAGGATGCCCTGGGCGGCGTGCATGCCGCCGACGTCCTCGGGCGAGGTCTCGTGGCGCACCAGGATCACCCGCTGCCCCGCCTTGGCGCGTGTCTCGGCGTCGGTGGCGGTGAAGGCGATGGCGCCGACGGCGGCCCCGGGGACCGCGCCGATGCCGGCGGCGAGCCGCCGGGACTGGAGGTCGGCGCGCGGGAGGGCGGGGTCGAGGACCGGATAGAAGAGACGCTCGACGTCTTCGGGCGTGATCCGCCGGACCGCCTCGGCGCGCGTGATCAGGCCTTCCCGGCTCATGTCGTGCGCCATCTGGAACGCGGCGCGCGGCGAGCGCTTGCCGGAGCGGCATTGCAGGATGTAAAGACGCCTCTCTTCGATGGTGAACTCGATGTCCTGCATGTCGCGGTAGTGGCGCTCGAGACGGGTGCGGATCGCATCGAGCTGGCGGTAGACGGCGGGCATCTGCTTCTTGAGCGACGCGAGCGTGAGCGGCGTGCGGATGCCGGCCACCACGTCCTCGCCCTGCGCGTTCATCAGGACGTCGCCATAGAACGTGCGTGCGCCGCTGTTCGGGTCGCGCGTGAAGGCGACCCCGGTCCCCGAGGTCTCGCCCCGGTTGCCGAACACCATCTGCACGACGTTCACCGCCGTCCCCGCCAGGCCGGTGATCCCCTCCACCCTCCGGTAGGTGACCGCCTTCTCGGCGTTCCAGGAGCGGAACACGGCCTCGATCGCGCCCCAGAGCTGCTCCATCGGATCCATCGGGAACGGCTTTCCGGTCCGCTCCAGGAACAGGCCCTTGAGCCGCGAGCAGAGATCGCGCAACGCCCCGGCGTCCACCTCGGTGTCGAGCCGGACGCCGAGACGGGTCTTGCAGTCGCGCAACAGCGTGTCGATCGCCTCGCGCGGCACGTCGTGGACGACGGTCGTGTACATGCCCAGGAAGCGCCGATAGGCGTCCCAGGCGAAGCGCGGGTTCGAGGTGCGCTCGGCGAGTCCCTCGACGGTCGCGTCGTTCAGCCCGAGGTTGAGGATGGTCTCCATCATCCCCGGCATGGAGCGCGCCGCGCCCGATCGCACCGACACCAGGAGGGGATCGCGCGGATCGGCGAAGCGGCGCCCGGCGGCCCGCTCGAGACGCTCGAGATGACGGCGCACGTCCTTCTCGTACCGCCGGAAGGTTTTCTTCCCGTCCGACAGGTAGAGGGCGCAGGCTTCGGTCGTGATGACGAACCCGGCCGGTACCGGCAGACCGATGCGGGTCATCTCCATCAGCCCGGCCCCCTTGCCGCCGAGGAGCGTCTTCATCCCGCCGTTTCCCTCGGCGCGTCCCCCGCCGAAGAAGTAGACGAACCGCTTCGCCATCAAGCCTCCTTGCCGGGCCGTGCCGGCGCGATCAGCGAGACATCGGCCACCTGCGTGATCAGCGTGGCGATCTCGCGGAGCAGCGCCAGCCGGTTGGCGCGCACGGCGCGATCCTCCGCCATCACCATGACCTCGGTGAAGAATCGATCGAGCGGCTCCCGGAGCGTGGCGATGGCGGCGAGGGCGCGGGCGTATTCGCGCGCCGCGAGCGCGCCCTCCAGACCGGCGCGCACCGAATCGACGCGCTTCGCGAGCCTGCGCTCCGCCTCGTCGGAGAGACGCGCTGTCTCGAACGGCGTCCCCGCCTCCTGACCCTGGAGGATGTTCTTGATCCGCTTGTGGGCCGAGGCGAGATCCGCGAACCCGGCTTCGTCGCGGAACGCGTCGACCGCCTCCATCCGGCGCCGCGCATCGTACGGATCGTCGGGGCCCGCGCCGAGCGCGGCGCGCACCGACTCGGGCCGCAGGCCGGCCTCGATCGCCAGGAACTCCTGTCGCCCGGTCCAGAACTCCAGGAGCGCGGCGCGGGCGCTCTCCTCGGACACCGCCTGCTCGGGGAGCCGGCCGGAGTAGCCCCGCAGCGCCGCGCCGCAGATCCCCTGCAGCGACAGGCTGACCCGGCGTTCGATCAGGATCCGGCAGGCGCCCTGAACCGATCGCCGGATGCCGTAGGGATCGCGCGAGCCGGTCGGGACGATCCCGAGCAGGAAGATCCCCGCCTGCGTGTCGAGCCGGTCGGCGAGCGAGAGAACGGCGCCTTCGGCGGTGCGCGGCAGGGCGTCGTCCTGCGAGCGCGGCAGGTACTGGTCGTAGAGAGCGTCGGCGACCGCCGCCGGCAGCCCGTCGGCGCGCGCATAGAGCCCACCCACGATCCCCTGCAGCTCGGGGAATTCCTTGACCACGTGCGTGACCAGGTCGTTCTTCGCGACTCCGGCGGCGACGCGGACGGCGTCGGCGTCCGGGCGGACGCCGCTCGCCGCGAAGGCCTGGAGGAGCGGACCGGCGAGCGTCTCGACGCGGCGGCGCTTGTCGGCGTATGAGCCGAGCTTCTCGTGGAACGCGACCCGATCGAGGGCGTCGCCGAGGCTGCCGAGGGTGTGTTTGCGATCCTCGTCGAAGAAGAAACGGGCGTCGGCGAGGCGCGCCTTGAGGACCCACTCGTTTCCGCGGCGGATGGCTCCTTTCGGATCCTGCGCGACGTTGGCCACGGACAGGAAGCGGTTGAGGAGCGTTCCGTCCGGCGCGCGCAGGGCGAAATACTTCTGGTGGTGCCGCATGCTGGTGAGCAGGATCTCCGCGGGGAGCTCCAGGAACCGGACGTCGAACTCGCCGGTGATCACGAGAGGCCACTCGACCATCTCGGTCACCTCGTCGAGAAGCTCCGGGTCGGCATCGGCGCCCGACGGCGTCGTCCCCGGCGGCGTGGCGATGGCGCCCCCGGCTGCGCGGGCCGCGGCGGCGAGCTGGCGCGCGATCTTGGCACGCCGCTCGACGGCGTCCGCCAGGACTCCGTTGGCCCGGAGCGCCTCCGGATAGTCACGCGCCAGGGCCAGCTCGATCCGTTCGCGGCCGGCGACGCGATGGCCGAAGGTGGCCCGCCCCGAGGCGACGCCCGCGAAGCGGGTCCCGACGACCTCGCCGTCGAACAGCGCGACGACGGAATGGACCGGGCGCACGAAGCGGTGCTCGCCGCTCCCCCAGCGCATGGTCTTGGGGAAGTAGAGGCCTCCGACGACGACGGGGATCGCGTCGGCGAGCACCTGCACGGCGCTCCGGCCGGCGATCGTGCGGCGCAGTCCGACGCACTCCCCTTTCGGCGTCCGCACGCGCTTCAGGTCCGAGACCGCGACCCCCTGGGCGCGCGCGAACCCTTCGGCGGCGCGGGTCGGCTTTCCCTGGGCGTCGTAGGCGGCGGCGACCGGCGGCCCGCTGATCTCGGTCTCCTGGTCGGCCTGACGCGACGCGACGCCGTCGAGCAGGACCGCCAGACGTCGCGGCGTCGCGAACAAGCGGGGCGAGGCCGAGCCGAGACCGGCCTTCGACAGCACCTCGACCAGCGTCCGGCCGAGCTCTTCCACGGCCGCCTGGACCATGCGCGCCGGGATCTCTTCGGTGCCGATCTCCAGCAGGACCTGGTGCCGGCCGGCGCCGCTCATGACGCCGCCGGCGACGGCGCGCGGCGCAGCAGCGGGAAACCCTTGGCCTCGCGCTGCGCCAGGTACGCCTTGGCGCAGGCGACCGCCAGGCGACGGACTCTCTGGATGTAGCCGGTGCGCTCGGTCACGCTGATGGCGCCGCGCGCCTCGAGGACGTTGAAGGTGTGCGAGCAGCGCAGGGCGCAATCGTACGCCGGCGTGACGATTCCGAGACCCAGGAGACGATGCCCCTCCGCCTCGTATTGCTGGAAGACGCGCTCCAGCAGGACCACGTCGGCGGCCTCGAAGTTGTGCCGGGAGAACTCGATCTCCTCCTCCAGCCGCACGTCGCCGTACGTCAGCCCGCCGCCCCAGGCGAGGTCGTAGACGTTGTCGACGCCGTTGAGGAACATGCAGATGCGTTCCGAGCCGTAGGTGATCTCGGCCGCGATCGGGCTCAGCTCGAGACCACCGGCCTGCTGGAAGTAGGTGAACTGGCTGATCTCCATTCCGTCCATCATCACCTGCCACCCGACTCCGGCCGCGCCGAGGGTCGGCGATTCCCAGTTGTCCTCCTCGAAGCGGATGTCGTGCTCGCGCGGGTCGATCCCGAACGCACCGAGCGAGCGCAGGTAGATCTCCTGGACGTCCGGCGGCGAGGGCTTGAGGATGACCTGGAACTGGTAGTGGCGGTAGAGGCGGAACGGGTTCTGCCCGTAGCGGCCGTCGACCGGGCGGCGGGACGGCGAGCAGTAGGCGGTGCGCCAGGGCTCGGGCCCGAGCACTCGGAAGAAGGTGTCGGGGTGCATCGTGCCGGCGCCGACCTCGACGTCGTACGGCTGCTGGATGACCGCGCCCTGCCCGGCCCAGAATTCCTGCAGGCGCAGGATCAGCTCCTGGAAATTGAGACCCACGTCCTTCCTCCCGGCGGCGCCCCTTCAGGCGCCGCGGCGCAACTGGTCCCAGACGTCATAGCTCTTGAAGCGTCTGTCGAACAGGTCGAAGAAGATCGCTTCCGACAGCGCCCGCAGCGGCGCGAGCGCGGCCGGCGACGCGGGGGTCCCGACCAGGGCGGAGGGCGGGCGCTTCAGGATCAAAGCCGCGGCGGCCAGCGCCTCCGGCGGCAGCGCGGGGTCCCCGGCGCGGCGCGCTCCGCAGCGCGCGCAGGCGGCGACCCCCTCGCGCCGGAGAAATCGTCCACCGCGATCGGCCAGCGCCGCGCCGCACTCGCCGCACGTCTCCAGGCTCGGCAGGAACCCGTGCAGCCGGAGCGTCCAGATCTCGAAATAGCGCGCCGCCCAGTCGAGGTCGAGACCGTCCCGGACCGCGCGCAGGACGGCGTGCAGGAGGCGGAAGAACGCGTCGTCCTCCTGCTCCTCGCGCGCGAAGGCGTCCGCGACCTCCGCGAGGCAGGCGAGGGCCGCGCCGCGCTCCGGATCTTCCTGCAGGAGATAGAACGACTCCAGGAGATCGGCCGACTCCAGGCGCGCCAGGTCCTGCCCCTCCTTCTCGAAGCAGCTCACCCGGACGCGGCTCAAGAGCATCAGGTTGGCGCCGAACCGCTTCCTGCTGCGGCGCGCCCCTTTCGCGACCGCGCGCACCTTGCCCGCCCCGCGCGCCAGGAGCACGACGATCCGATCGGATTCGCCGAGCGGCTGGGTCCGCAGCACGAACGCCTCGCTCTCCTTGAGTGGCAGGGATTCCCTCCCGGGCCGGGAAGGCGACCATCATCGTGGCTCCCGTCAGGAAACGGGCGCCATTCTACTCCAGGAGGCAACGGGTTCCGCGAAGCGCGGTGCTAGATGCCGATGAGGCGCAGCAGGCCCGGATCGTCCCGCCACGCCTGCTTGACCTTGACCCAGAGCGCCAGGTGGACGCGCCGGCCGAGGAGCGTCTCGAGGTTGTGGCGGCCGGCGGTGCCGATCTCCTTCACCATGCGGCCCTGCTCCCCGATGATGATCCCCTTCTGGCTGTCGCGCTCCACGTAGATCGTGGCGTTGATCCTCAGGAGGGTCCCCTCCTCGTCCATCGTGTCGATGACGACGGCGGCGGCGTGCGGCACCTCCTGGCGGGTCTTGAGGAGGACCTGCTCGCGGATGGTCTCCGCGATCATCAGGCGCTGCGGCAGATCGGTGAGGGTCTCGGCGGGGAAATGAGGCGGTCCCTCCGGCATGCGCGCCCGCAGGAGGCTCTCGAGACGATCGCAGTTCTCCCCGGTCCGCGCCGAGAGCGGCACGATCTCCTCGAACTGGCCCAGACGGGCGGCCTCGTCGATCAGCGGCAGAAGTCCCTCGTGCGGCATCTGATCGATCTTGTTGAGGATGAGATAGGCCTTGGCGTTCGACTCGCGCACGCGCTCGAAGACGAAGCGATCGCCGGGGCCGTATCCTTCGGAGCCGTCGACCAGCACCGCCACGAGATCGGCCTCGCGCAGGACCTGGGTCGCCATGCGCACCATCTCCTCGTTGAGGCGGAAGCGCGGCTTGTGGATGCCGGGCGTGTCGATGAAGACGATCTGGACGTTGTCGCGGTGCAGGATGCCGCGTATCGGGAAGCGCGTGGTCTGGGGCACGTCGGAGACGATCGCCAGCTTGCTCCCGACCAGATGGTTCATGAGGGTCGACTTTCCGACGTTGGGCCGGCCGACCAGCGCGACGAAGCCGCATCGGAACCCGGAAGCCGGCGCGGTCGGCTCCCCCGCCCCGGACGTGTCACCGGTCAGCGGCCCCGGCGGTTCAGCGATCATGGTCTCTCCTTCCACGGCGCCGCGGGGCCACCCGCGCGCCGGGCGCGACGTCCCCCCATGGGGTGCGCCGATCATCGATCGTCACGCCCGCGACGCGCCGCAGAAGGCGCGCTTCCAGGCGGTGCATGGCCCCGTCGTCGGTCTCGTGATCGTAGTCCAGCAGATGCAGGAACCCGTGCGTGATCAGAAGCGCCATCTCCGAGCTCAGAGGCCAGAGCGCCCGGCGCGCCTGGCGGGCGGCGCGCGGCAGGGAGATGGCGATCTCGCCGAGATGCGGGCACCCGGGCTCCAGGGTGCCGCCGGAGGGAAACGACAGGACGTCGGTGGTCCGGTCGACGCCCCGGAAGCGACGGTTGAGGGTCCGCACCTCGCGGTCGTCGCCGAGCACGAGGACGACCCCGGACGCGTCGCGCCGCATGGCGCGGCGCAGGGCGCGCAGCAGCCGGGCCGAGCGCGTCGCATGGCGGGCGGCCGCCGGCGCGCGCGCCAGCACCACCACGGGGCCGCGCCGCGGCGTGTTCCGCGCACCGGCTGCGGGCGGCGTCATGCCCGTTCTCAACTTTCGGGAGGTTCGGAGGCGGCGGCGCGCCGTCGGCGCCGGGCGGCGGCGTGATCGACCGGCTCGGATCCGTTGCCGCCCTCCGACTCGCGATACGCCTCGTAGGCCTTGACGATCCCCTGCACCAGGGGGTGGCGCAGCACGTCGCTCTCGTCGAACTGGATGAAACGCACGCCCGGCACGTCGGCGATCACCACGCGCGCCTCGATCAGGCCGGAGATCCGTCCCGGCGGCAGATCGACCTGGGTGACGTCGCCGGTGATCAGCGCCTTGGAGTTGGTCCCGAGGCGCGTCAGGAACATCTTCATCTGCTCGGAGGTCGTGTTCTGGGCCTCGTCGAGAATCACGAACGAGTTCGACAGCGTCCGCCCGCGCATGAAGGCGAGCGGGGCGATCTCGATGACGCCGCGCTCGAGATGCGCATTGGCGCGCTCGCGATCCAAAAGCTGGTAGAGCGCGTCGTACAACGGACGGAAATACGGGTCGACCTTCTCGGCCATGTCGCCGGGCAGGAAGCCGAGCTTCTCGCCCGCTTCGACCGCCGGCCGGCAGAGGATGATCCGCTCGACCTTCTTCTCCGCCAGCTGCGCCACAGCCGAGGCCACCGCCAGGAACGTCTTGCCGGTTCCCGCCGGACCGATGGCGAAGACCAGGTCGTGCTCCTGGATGGCGTCGAGGAGCGCCTTCTGGTTGGCGCTCTTGGGCGTGACGAACCGTCCGTTGGTCGTCTTGACCCGGCCCGATCCGAAAAAGTCCTTCAAGGTGGCCGAGCGGTTGTCACGCAGGAGCCGGAGGGCGATCTCGGCGTCCCCCTTCTTGATCGCGTACCCGCCCTGCGCCAGCCCCGCCATCTGCGCGAGCAGGCTGGCGGCGAGCGCCTCGCGGTCGGGATCCCCCTGGATGGAGATCTCGCCGCCACGGGCGGACAGGCGAACGCCCAGCTCCTTCTCGATGGTCCGCAGATTGTCGTCGAAGTGACCGAAGACGTCGGCGAGAACTTCTTCTGGGATGGCCAGTTTCCTCAACCAGGCCCCTCCGGATGGCAGGGGAAAGTTAGCATCCGATCCGCCGCTTGTCAATGCGTGGACGGCCGGAATTCCGGCAAACGGGCTGCGGACGCGGGGTTCAGCGTCCGGGGGGCGGCAGATCGAGGCGGATCGACAGCTCCTTGAGCTGATCGTCGGGGACGGCGGCGGGCGCGCCGGTCATCAGGTCCATGCCGCTGGTGGTTTTCGGGAAGGCGATCACGTCGCGGATGGAGGTCGCGCCGGTGAGGTTCGCGATCAGGCGGTCGACTCCGAGGGCGATGCCGCCGTGCGGCGGGGCGCCCATGCGCAGTGCCGACAGCAGGAATCCGAACCGCGCCTCCGCCTCCTCGCGGCTCATCCCCAGGATCTTGAACACCGCCTCCTGGACGTCGCTGCGGTGGATCCGGACGCTGCCGCCGCCGACCTCGCTGCCGTCGAGGACGAGGTCGTAGGCCAGGGCGCGGACGTCCTGCGGTCGTCCGGCCAGAAGCGGCAGGTCCTCGGGCATCGGCGAGGTGAAAGGATGATGGCAGGAGACCAGCCGGCCCTCCTCCTCGCTCGACTCGAAGAGCGGGAACTCGTGCACCCAGAGGAGGTGGTGGGCCGACTCGTCGATCAGCTTCTCGGCGCGGCCGATCTGGAGCCGGAGGGCCCCGAGGACGGTGACCGCACGCTTCCAACCGTCCGCCACCAGGAGGACCAGGTCGCGGGGGCCGGCACCGAGCTCGGCGAGGATCGACCGGCAGCCGTCCTCCCCGAGGTGCTTGAGGACCGGAGACTGCAGTCCTCCCTCGGTCTGGCGGATCCAGAGCAGCCCCTTCGACCCCAGACCCTTGGCGGCGTCGACCAGGTTATCGATCCGTTGCCGGCCCCACGCGGCGCCGCCCGGGACGAGGAGCGCCTTGATGACGCCCCCCTTCGCGACCGCGTCCGAGAAGACGCGGAAGGGGCTCGAGGCGAGACGCGCGGTCAGGTCGCGAATCTCGAGGCCGAAGCGGGTGTCCGGCTTGTCGCTGCCGAACCGGTCCATCACCTCGCGGTAGGTGAGCCGCGGGTACGGACCGCGCAGGCCGACACCGGCGGCGGCGAAGATCTCCTCCATCAATCCTTCGATCAGGGCGAAGAAGTCGCCGCGCTCCGGGAACGACACCTCGATGTCGATCTGCGTGAACTCCGGCTGCCGATCGGCGCGCAGGTCCTCGTCGCGGAAGCACTTGGCGATCTGGAAGTAGCGATCGAATCCCGACACCATCAGGAGCTGCTTGAACAGCTGCGGCGACTGCGGCAGCGAGTAGAAGCGTCCCGGGTTGACGCGCGACGGGACGAGATACTCGCGCGAGCCCTCGGGCGTGTTGCGGTTGAGGATCGGCGTCTCCACCTCGATGAACTGGCGCCCGTCGAGGTAGCGGCGCACCGCGAGCAGGACCCGGTGCCGGGTCAGGAGGGTGCGCTGCAGCCGGCCCCGGCGCAGATCGAGAAAGCGCCAGCGCAACCGGACCTCCTCCGACGCCGCGGTCTCGTCGTCGAGCGGAAACGGCAGCGGCTCGGAGGTGTTCAGCACCTCGAGTCGGCCGGCGACCAGCTCCACGCCGCCGGTCGGCAGCGCCGCGTTGAGATTCGCCGCCGAGCGCGCCACCACCTGCCCCGCCAGGCCGACCACGTACCCCGGCCGGACCTCCTTGGCCGCCGCGAAGGCCTCGGGCGCCGTCTCGGGGTTGAACACCGCCTGCGTCACGCCGTAGCGGTCGCGCAGGTCGGCGAACAGCAGACCGCCGTGGTCGCGGATGCTGTCGACCCAGCCGAGCAGGACCGCGTCGCGGCCGGCGTCGGAAGGCCGCAGCTCCCCGCACGTATGCGTGCGGCGCTCGAACGATGGGGCGTCAGCCATGCGTGGCCTCCGACAGGGCGTCCAGGATGCGGGCCTCGGGAACGGTGCGCTGCGTGCCGTCGGACATCCGTTTCACGGTGACGGTGCCGTGCGCCACCTCGTCCCCGCCCAGGAGCAGGACGTAGCGCGCCTGGAGGTCGTGCGCCCGGCGCATCTGCGCCTTGAGGCTTCTGTCGGGATAAGGATCGAGGACGACGCTCCGGCCGGCCGACCGCAGACGCGCGGCCGACACCAGCGCCGGCTCGATCGCGCTCTCCCCCACCAGCGCCACGAACACGTCGGGACGCTCGACCGCGCCCGCGAGACCCTCCGGGAGCGACAGGACGAGGCGATCCTCGCCGACCGCGAACCCGAATCCGGGCGTGGCCGGCCCGCCGAGCGACTGCACCAGGCCGTCGTAACGGCCGCCTCCCAGAAGCGCGCTCTGCGCTCCGAGACCCGGAAGCGACACCTCGAAGGTCGTGCGCCGGTAGTAGTCGATGCCGCGCACCAGGCGCGGCGCCAGCACGTGGCTCACTCCGAGCCGGCCGAGATAGCGGCGCACGGCGTCGAGGTGGGCGCGGCAGCTGGAGCACAGGTGATCGAGGATCGGGCTGACCTTCTCGACGATCGCCCGGTCGGCCGGCACCTTGCAGTCGAGACAGCGCAGCGGGTTGATCTCCAGACGGCGATGGCAGTCGGCGCACAGCCGATCGCGATGCGGCGCCAGCTCGCGCACCAGGAGATCGCGATAGGCGGGGCGGCAGTCGGAGCATCCGACCGAGCTGATTTGCAGCTCGACCGGCCGGATGTCCAGGCGGCCGAGGAAAATCACCAGCATGTGCAGCGTCTCGGCGTCGACGCAGGGATGCTCGCTGCCGAGCGCCTCCACGCCGATCTGGTGGAACTGCCGGGTGCGGCCTTTCTGCGGACGCTCGTAGCGGAACATCGGACCGATGTAATACAGGCGCTCGATGTCGGAGCCCCGGTGCATGGAGTGCTCGATGTAGGCCCGGGCGACCGGCGCGGTGTTCTCGGGCCGCAGCGTCAGGGATCGGCCCTTGCGATCCGGGAAGGTGTACATCTCCTTCGCCACGATGTCGGTGCCCTCGCCCACGCCGCGCGCGAACAGCTCGGTGGGCTCGAAGATCGGCGTCCGGATCTCGCGGAAGCCGAACAGGGAGAACACCTCGCGGGCGCGGGCCTCCACGAGCTGCCAGCGGGCAATCTCGCCCGGCAGGATGTCGCGCGTTCCTTTGGCGGCTTCGATCACGTTTCGATCCGGCGCCCGCGGAGTCGCGGGTCGTATGCGGAAGGCGCGCAGAATAGCACAACCCGCCGCGCCGGCGGAAGGATGAGCGGAGTCTATAATCGGCGCGTGACGGGGACGCAGTCGCCCGGGGGCGATGGGGTGAGCGCGACGAGGCCGCGACGCGCGACGTGGCGGCGACGCGCGGCGCGGGTGGCGGCGGGGCTCGCGGCCGCCGCGATGCTCTTCGGCCCGACGATCGTCCCGGCGCGCGAGGAGCGCTCCGTCTTCCACGGCATGCCCACCGAGCCGGACTCGGCATTCAAGCCGACGCCGTCGAAGAACCCCGTCGACATCACCCGCGCCTGGATCTTCGACGATTTCAGGGCCCCGCTCGCCGATCGTCTCGACGGCGACGGCACCCGGGTCATCGCGGCGGACCGCTCGGGGGACGTGGCCGCCCTGGCCGCCACGGACGGCAGCGTCGTCTGGAGGGTCCACCTGGGCGAGGCCATGGCGGTCGGGCCCGAGCTCGAAGGCGGCCGCGTGCTGCTGTCGACGACGACAGGGGCGGTCGTGGCGCTCGATGCCGTCGACGGGAGCAGGGACTGGCGCGCCGTTCTTGGCGCCACGCCGGTGGCTCCGCCGATGGCGGCCGGTGGCCGGCTGCTGGTGGCGACCGAGGCGCCCGAGCTGCTCGCGCTCGATCCCGCAACCGGCGCGGTGCTCGGCCGGATTCCGCTCCCGGGCCGGCCCGTCCCTCCCTCTCTGGGCGAGCACCTGGTGATCGTCGGAACCGAGCACGGCATGGTCGTGGCGGTCGATCCCGCCACCCTGCAGGTCCGCTGGCGGCGCTATCTCCGCATGGCGGTCACCGCTCCGGTGCTCATCGAGAGCAAACGTGTCTACGTCGCCGTCGCCGATCGCACGCTGCGGTGTCTGCGGCTCTCGAGCGGGAAGCAGGTCTGGCGCCAGCGCACCGGGGCGATCGCGACCGCCAGTCTCATGTCGGCCGGGGAGTATGTCTACGTGCTGTGCTGGGACGACGACATCTACGTGGTGCGCCGCAGCAACGGTCACCTGGCGGCGCGCGTCCATCTCGACCACCGTCTCAGCCTCGACGCCGTCCGGGCGAGGGACTATCTCTACGTGGCCCCGTTCACAGAGGGGACCGTGGTGGCCCTGTCGCTCCCCGGCCTGACCATGGCGGGGAAATTCAATCTCGCGGCGCCCGGAGAGTGGTTCACGACCCCGCCCGTGATGGCGGGAGAGCGCGTGGCGGTGGGATCGGGCCGCGCCGCCGGAAGGATTCTGGCGCTCGACGTGAAACCGGCTCCTCCGAAGAAGGGGGCGCCCGCAGCCCCCGGCCCGCCGGCCGCGGCGCCGGAGGGCGCGCCGCAACAGGGCCCGCCGGCTCCTCCTCCGTCAGGCGCGACGCCCGGCCGCTGAACCGATCGGCCGGGACGCCCGAACGCGGTTTCGTCGCGGCGATCAGCCGCGCGCGCGCAGAACGGCGCGGATCGCCTCCCCGGCTTCGCGGGTGCCGAGCGATCCGCCGAGATCGTGGGTGGTGCGGCCTTCGCGGACGCAGGCGGCCACCGCCGCCTCGACGCGACGCGCCTCCTCGGGCCGGCCGACCGTGTCGAGGAGCATCGAGGCGCTGAGGATGGCACCGATCGGGTTGGCCACGTTCCGGCCGGCGTACTTCGGCGCCGAGCCGTGCACCGGCTCGAACAATCCGATCCGGCCGGGATGCAGGTTGGCCGACGCCGCCAGTCCCAACCCGCCCTGAATCTGAGCCCCGAGGTCGCTCAGGATGTCGCCGAACATGTTGCACGCCACGATCACCTGATACGGCGAAGGATCCTTCACGAGCTGCATCGCGAGCGCGTCGACGTACATGTGCGACGCCTCGATCTCCGGGTACGCGGGCGCGACCTCGCGGTACACCCGCTGCCAGAGATCGTGCCCGTAGGTCAGGGCGTTGCTCTTGTCGGACATCAGGACCCGGCGCCGCCCGTGGGCGCGGGCCCACTCGAAGGCGTGGCGGATGATCCGCTCGACGCCCTTGCGGGTGTTGATGTCCTGCTGCACCGCCATCTCGTCCGCCGTGCCCTTCTTGAAGAATCCGCCGACGCCGGCATACAGACCCTCGGTGTTCTCGCGGAAAATCACAAAGTCGACGTCCTTGGTGCCGCGACCCTTGAGCGGGCAGAGGCGCTCGTCGAGCAGGCGCACCGGACGATGGTTGACGTACAGGTCGAGGCGGAACCGGAGGCCGAGCAGGATATCGGCGGCGTGCCGGTTGTCCGGCACGCGCGGGTCCCCCAGCGCGCCGAGGAGGATGGCGTCGAACGTGGAAAGCCGATCGAAGCCGTCCTGAGGGAGCGTCTCTCCCGTGCGCAGGAAGTGATCCGCGCCATAGGGGAACTCCTCGAACTCGAGCGGGCGTCCGCCGAGTCGCGCCGCCTCCTTGAGCGTCTCCACGGCTTCGTGGGTGACCTCGACGCCGATGCCGTCCCCGGGAATCACCGCAATACGTGTCACTCTCGCTCCTCTGCGGCCGGACCGGCCGGACGGTCGTTCGATTTTATGATGTGGCCCGGAACGATCGCAACGGGCGGACGGGGCCAGATGTGACGTTGCGCCAGGCTCAGGATCGCGAGACCGGCCGCGGTCCCGGCGGCGTCCGACAGGGCGTCGCGCCAGTCACCTGTGCGTCCCGGGACGAAGGTCTGGTGATACTCGTCGCTCACGGCGTAGACGACGCAGAGCATCCAGGCCAGGACCAGCAGCTTGTCCGGGACGATACGTGCCAGGCCGTCGTTCAGGGCGCGGGCGAGGAGCATGCCCAGGACCGAGTACTCCAGGGCGTGCAGCACGACGTCCGGGTACGGGGTGGCCCAGCCGACGCTCGACTGGGCGGAGAGATGGAAGATGAGCGCGAGGTAGGCCGCAACCGGTCCCCAGATCCACGCGAGTCCGAGGATCGTCCGGGAGGTCACCGCGGCATCGGGAACGGGTACATGACGTAGGCCACGATGAGCGACAGCACGATCATCGCGCCCCCCAGAATGAGCACGACGCGCACGCGATCGCGGGTGCGTCCCTGGGTGAGGAACGCGAAAAACACCGCGACCAGGACGGAGAAGACGACCATGTTCAGGAAGTGGCTGCGGATCACGTCGGCCCCGTCAGCTCTTGCGTCCGGTGGCGATGTCGAACGCGTCGAGGATGAGCAGCATGTTCATGAGTCCGGCCGTCAGGAGGTAGGTGCTGCCGTACTCGTAGGTTGGATGCCGCACGCGCTCCCGCAGCCGCGACAGGAGCTGCTGCCGGCGCGGGTCGCCCTCGTCGGGAGGCAGACGGTACGTCAGACCACCAATGCTGAGCTTACGGGCGAAGATCTCGATCGGCCCGAGCGCCAGATTGTCGAACGTGGCCAGGTAGCTCAGCGGCTGCTGCGGGTCGGCCAGCGATGACGTCCCGCCGGAGAACAGACCGAGCGCGAAGGTCGCCAGCACGACGGTGAAGAAGGCGACGGCGCGCCCCTTGCGGCCGAGGGAGAGATGCCCGAGCCCCGGGAGCACCCACGCGAGGACGCAGGGCAGCACCGGGGAGACGACGGGAGCGGTCTGAGGAGACGCCGGATCGGGCGCGGTTTCGGGCACCCACCTACTCCTTGACGACCCAGACCCTGATCTCGCCCGTTACCTCGGCGTGCAGCCGCACCGGCACCGTGTAGATGCCGAGCGCCTTGATCGGATCCTCGAGCAGGATGCGTCGCTTGTCGATCACGACACCCTCCTTGGCGAGGAACTCGGCGATGTCGGCGGCCGTGACCGAGCCGTACAGCTGGTCGGCCTCGCCGACCTTCCGCACGATCGAGCAGGACAGGCCCGCGAGACGCCGACCGATCGTGGCGGCATCTTCCTTTTCCTTGGCGTGCAGGACCGCGAACCGACGGCGCTCGCCCTCGACGCGCTTGAGGTTGCCGTCCGTGGCGGGCAGCGCCTTCCCCTTGGGGAGGAGGAAATTGCGCGCGTAGCCGACCGCCACCTCGACGATCTCGCCCTGCCGGCCGAGCTTCTCGATGTCTTCCCTCAGAACGATGCGCATCTCTGGCTCCTGCGGCCGAACCGGCTAATCGGAGGTGAAGGGCAGCAGGGCCAGTGTCCGCGCCCGCTTGACCGCCCGCATGACCTTGCGCTGATGCTTCGAGCAGGTTCCCGAGATCCGTCGCGGGAAGATCTTCGCGCGCTCGGGGACGAAGCCCTGCAGCAGCCGGATGTCCTTGTAATCGATGAAGCCGATCTTCTCGTCGCAGAACTTGCAGAACTTCTTCTTGCGGAACAGGAATTTCCGCTTGAACTGCTTCTTCGGGCGTCCTGAATCCCGCCCTCCACCACGCTCGTTTCGTGCCATGCTCTCGTCTCTCCCGCCCCGGCCTTCAGGGCGCCAGCATCGGGTCCGCCGGGATCTCGTCGCGATCGGCGGGCCGTGGCTTCATCATCGGCGACGGACCGAGCTGCGACTCGTCCTCGACGCGGACGGTCAGATGTCGCAGGATGCGGTCGTTCATACGATACCGTCGGTCGATCTCCTTGACGTGCTGCGTGGGGCACTCGATCGTCAGCAGGACGTAGATCCCTTCCTCCCTGTGCTCGACCGGGTAGGCGAGACGCCGCTTGCCCCACTTCTCGGTCTTGATCACCTTGCCCCCGGCGGCGACGGTAATCTGATCGATGAGCTTGATGATCCCGTCGACGTCCTCGTCCGTGAGATTGGGGTCGGTCACGAAAATCGTTTCGTATTGTAGCATCGTCGTCTTCCCTCAGTCGGTGGCCGGGCCCGCGGTTTCCGCGGGCGAGCGCCCGTTGAATCGATTCATCGCCGGCTCGATCCCCGAGCTCAGCGCCAGCGTGACGCAGTCCGCGGCCTCTCCCACGACCTCGGGAAGCGCGCGCCTCTGATCTTGATCGAATTTCTCGAGCACGAACTCGGCCTGGTCCGTTCCCTCGGGCGCCGGCCCGATGCCGACCCGCAGCCTGGCGAACTCGCGAGTCCGCAGGACGTCGATCATCGAGCGCAGGCCGTTGTGTCCGCCGTGACTGCCCTGCCGGCGGAGCCGCAGCGCGCCGAACTCGATGTGAAAATCGTCGCACACGACCAGCAGGTCCTCCGCCGGGTGTCCCTCGGCCTCCAGGAGCGTCCGGACGGACACGCCGCTCTTGTTCATGTACAGCTGTGGCTCGGCCATCATCACGTCGCGACCCTCGACCTGCGTCCTCCAGAGACGGTACTGCGGCCGTTCGATCTCCGGGGGACTTCCGAGACGACTGCGTAACTCCTCGAGCACAAGGAACCCGACATTGTGCCGTGTGTCGCGATAACGGCGGCCCGGATTCCCGAGACCGACCACGATCGTGACCACAGTGCCCGCCACCGGTCCCTACTTCTTGCCCTCCGGCTTCTTGGCTTCCTTCTTCTTGTCGTCGCCCTCGCCGGCGGTCGCCTCCTCGCCCTCGGCGATGGCCTTGCCCTTCTTGATGACCTCGGGCTCGGAAGGCGCGGCCACCGCGGTCTCCGTGGCCACCGTCGCCGCGGCCTCTTCCTTGGCGGGCGGCTGGCAGACCACCAGGATGAGATGGGGGTCGCTGATCACGCGGTAGCGATCGTCCTTGGGCAGGTCGGAGACGTTCCGATGATCGCCGATCTTCAGCGGCGAGACGTCGATGTTGATGTGCCCCGGAATGTTCCCAGGCAGACACGAGACGCGCACGTTGCGCGTCACGATCTCGAGGATGCCGCCGTCGAGCTTCACACCGGCCGCCTCGCCCGTCACCTGCACCGGCACGTCGACCTCGATGACCGCGTCCATCTGGATGCGGACGAAATCGGCGTGCAGGAGGTGGCCCTCGACCGGGTCGACCTGGTACTCCTTGATCATCGCGTGGCGGCGCTGGTCGGTGCCGGCGAGGTTGAGCTGGAAGATGGTGTTGGCGCCTGAGTCCGACTGGATGATCTCCACGAGACGCCTCGGGTCGACCGTGAGGGAGATCGGCTCCTTGCCCGCCCCGTAGAGCACGGCCGGGATCCGTCCCGCCCGGCGCAGTCTCCGCGAGACGTTCTTGCCGCACACCTCGCGCTTCGCGACATCCACGACCAGGTCATTCATCGAACCATCCTCCGACGCGACGTTCCGGTTGTTCCACGACTCCTCAGACGAACAGCGAGCTGACGGACGAATTGGTGTGAATCCGATGGATCGCCTCGCCCAGGAGGCCGGCGACCGAGAGCACCGTGATGCGACCCGACCGCGCGCGGCCCTCGTCCAGCGGGATGCTGTTGGTGACCACGGTCTGCACCAGCTCCATCGAGCGGATACGGTCGATCGCGGGCCCGGAGAGCACGGCGTGGCTGAAGCATCCGTACACCGAGCGCGCGCCCTGCTTGGTCAGCGCCTGGACGGTCCCCACCAGCGTTCCGGCGGTATCCACCATGTCGTCGACGATCAGGCAGTTCTTGCCGCCGACCTCGCCGATGACATGCATCACCTGGGGCTCGTTCTTCTCGCCGCGCCGCTTGTCGATGATCGCCAGGGATCCGTTGAGCCTTTTGGCGTACGCGCGCGCCCGCTCGACGCCGCCGGCGTCCGGGGAGACGATGACCAGATCCGTGAGGTTCATCGCCGCGACATGCTCGATCAGGACAGGCGCCGCGAACAGGTGATCCACCGGGATGTCGAAGAAGCCCTGGATGGCGGGGGCATGGAGGTCCATCGCCAGGATGCGCGCCGCTCCGGCCGCCGTCACCAGGTCGGCCACGAGCTTGGCGGTGATCGGAACCCGCGGCTTGTCCTTGCGATCCTGGCGCGCATAACCGTAGTAGGGGAGCACGGCAGTCACCCGGGCGGCCGAGGAGCGCTTGAACGCGTCGAGCATCACGAGCAGCTCCATCAGGTTCGAGTCCACGGGAGGGCAGGTCGGCTGGATGACGAACACGTCGGTGCCGCGGATATTCTCCTGGATGTGGCAGTACGATTCGCCGTCGGCGAAACGATGCACGTCGGCCTCGCCCAGGGCGATCCCGAGGACGCCGCAGATCTCGCGGGCCAGCGCCGGATGCGCGTTGCCGGTGAACACTTTCAAGTCCCGATCGCTGACCGCCCCTGCGTTCACGTCCTGCCTTCCTCCACGACATCCCGCCCCGCGGCTGGTTGGGGCGGGAGGATTCGAACCTCCGGTCCTGGATCCAAAGTCCAGTGTCTTACCGCTTGACGACGCCCCAAGATCCGCCGACCGGTTCCTGCCGCGCCGCGCCGCGTTCCCCGGCGTCGGCTCACTCCCCTTCCCGCTCCGGGATTCCGGGTGGGCTTCCGGGCTTGCCGCCGGCGGAGGCCTTCCCCACCCCTTCCCGGGCCAGCGCCTCCCGATAGCGGGCCAGCACCTTGTCTTCAATCGCCCGACGCGTCTCGCTGTTCAGCGGATGGGCGATGTCGCGGAAGCTGCCGTCCTTCCTCTTTTTGCTCGGCATCGAGACGAACAGGCCGCTCGTGCCGCTGATAATCTTGATATCGCTGACCACGAAGCAGTCGTCGATGATGATCGAGACAAACGCCTTGAGCTTCTCTTCATCGACGGGGAACACCCGGACGTCGGTGATGTCCATGTCCGGCCCCTCCACGACCCGCCATCGAGCGGCTCAGGACACGAGCCGCCCCTGGTGGAAGGACTTCCGATCAATCGTCCTGCAGCGATACGCCTTGAATCCGCGCGACTCCGCCACCTTCCCTGCCGCTTCCGCCTCGGCCGCGCTCTCGAACTGACCGAAGACGGCGGAGCCGCTGCCGGTCATCGCGCTCGCGATCGCACCCGAATCGTCGAGCAGCTCCCGCATGCGCCGGACGTCGGCACACAATCGCGTTGCGGCCGGCTCCAGATCGTTGCCGGCCCGCACCCACGACGTCAGATCCATGGGGACCCGCCCGAAGCGCGAAATGCTATCGACTTTCGCCGCAAGTGTCAATGGCTCTTGAAGCTGCGCGTAGACGGCCGCCGTCGACAGCGGCTTTCCGGGGTGCAGGATGAGCAGCTCGGCGGGCGGCAGATCGGGGAGCGCAGCGACCTCGGTTCCCCTTCCCGTGAGCAGGGCGGTCCCGCCGGAAAGAAAATAGGGCACGTCGGAGCCGAGGGCCGCTGCGGCGTCGAGCAGCCGTCCGGGTTCGGTGCGAAGCCCGAGGAGCCGGTCCAGGCCGACCAGCGCGGAGGCCGCGTCGCTGCTCCCGCCGCCCAGACCCGCGCCGGCCGGAATCCGCTTCACGAGGTGGATCCGGAGTCCCGGGAGCGCTCTCTCCGGCTCATTTCCTGCGAGCCGCTCCACGGCCTTGAAAACGAGGTTTTCGGGCCCTTTGGGAACGCTCGGATCGTCGACGCTCAACGCGATCCCCGAGCCCTCGACGCGGAGCTCGAGCGTGTCGTGCAGGTCGACGCTCTGCAGCAGCGTCTCGATCTGGTGATAGCCGTCGGGACGCCGGCCGAGAACCTTGAGACAGAGATTGACCTTGGCGAAGGCGCGCACGACCAGAACGCTCATGGCCCGGTCCCTTCGGCGTGCGCCGGATCATCGACGATGAACAGCGGCTGGCCGTCGCCGAGCAGGTTGCCGCGGGAGTACCCCTCCGGGACGGCTGGCGCGAAGAGATCGTCGGCCAGATTCGCCTCGGCCGGCCCGTCGACGAGGTCGAGCCGGATCGACTGGTGCGACGTCCCTAGAACGATGCTGATGCTCTGCGCCCAGGACGCTTCGTTCACGCGCAGCGAGACGTCGGCGTCGTCCAGACGGCAGGGTTTCGTTCCGTCCTCCTCCAGCGTACCGGCGGGGGCTGGTGACCCGCCGGCGCCGGCGCAGGGCAGCTTTCCCCGCATGAGCGCGACCAGATCGGCCGGCCGGAATCGGAGGCCGGTCACCCGGGCCACGGCCCGCGGCGTGGCGGGAGCGCGATCGTAGAGGCGCTCGTGGGGCAGGATGGCGCGCAGCTCCGAGCCATCGGTCGCGAGGAGCAGACGCACCCCGCCCATCGGACCGATGAACTCGAGCCTCAGCCGGTCCGGAGGCCGCACGGCGGCCGCCATCTTGAAATGTCGGGTTCCCGCCGGCGTCTGCGTCTGCGCCTCGTACAGGAGACGGTAGCCGGGCGGAACGCTGGCGGGAGCGGCGGACGGGGGATGTCGGGTGGCGCACGCGAGAGCCGAGATCGAAACGACGGCCGCCAGCGCCGCGGCGAAGGAAACGCCGGTCGATCCTACGGGGCGGGCTTGAGCAGCGCCCGGGCCTTCTCCATCTTCTCGATCACCCGGTTGGGCTCCTCGTGACCGCACTCCAGCGCCGCCTGCCATGCCCGCACCGCCTCTTCAGTCCGGCCGGTGGCGATCAGCAGGTCGCCGAGATGCTCACGGATGGCCGGGTCGGAGCCATCGTAGCGCAGGGCGGCCCGAAGTTTCTCCTCGGCGGGCGCATAGCGGGCCAGCTTGAACAGCGCCCAGCCGAGACTGTCGAGGTACGCGGGGTTGTCGGGCTCGAGCGCGAGGGCGCGCTCGACGTAGGCGAGCGAATCATCGAGGCGCCGGCCGCTGTCAGCCAGCATGTAACCGAGGTAGTTGAGGGCCATGGCGTTCTTGGGATTGATCTCCACGGCGCGGCCGAGGACCCGCTCCGCCTGGGTGCCGTGCCCCAGCCTCTCGAGGGCCGCGCCGCGCGCGAACAGGAGACGATCGTCGTCGGCGTGCCGGCGCAGCGCCTCCCTGAGGACCTGGTCGGCCTCGGCATAGTGCTTCTGGCGCATCAGCGCCTCCGAGACGCTGATGTAGGCCTCGATGCTGCCGCCGTCCGCTTCGATCATTCCGTGGAACAGCACGTCCGCCCCGCTCGGATCGCCCTGCACCAGACGCACCTCGCCGGCCAGCGCTTTCAGGTCGAGGTCGTCGGGATAGCGGGTGATGCCGTCGGCGACCACCGAAGCCGCCGCCTCGGGGTGTCCGCCCTCGATGTGCGCCCGCGCCAGGAGCCGCAGGATGTCGGGACGCGGCTCGCGCGCCCGGCGCACCGCCTCTTCGAGCGCCTGCTCGGCGGCCTTCCAGTCGCGCGTCGAGAGCGCCAGGACGCCCACCTGGGCCCAGGCGAGCGTGAGCATGGTCTGCAGCCGCTCGTCCTGCTGATCCTTGACCTCCCCGGCCTTGAGGATGAGATCCTCGAACTCCCGGCGCGCGGTGGCCGTGTCTCCGTTGCGACGCAGCAGCCGCGCGTGATGAAACCGCGCCTCCAGATTGTCGGGCTGGATCGCCAGCAGCCGGTTGCAGGTCGAGAGGGCCGAATCGACGTCGTCGGCGCCGTCGTAGGCCTGAACCAGGAGCAGAAGCGCCCCCGGATTCCCCGGGTCGAGGCGATCCGCCGTCTCCAGAGCCGCCACGGCTTCCTTGGCGTGGCCGGCCTCGAGATGAAGCAGCCCGATCCTCTGATACAGCGTGGCGCGCGTCGGCATGGCCTCGATCAGGGGCTCGAACAGCGCGATGGCGTCGTCGTACCGGCTGTCGTCCTCGTAGACGCTGGCGAGCAGATCGGCCGCCTCGGCGCTCGCGGGCGAGCGGCGCAGCAGCTCCTCGAGCAACGGGCGTGCGTCGTCGGTGCGGCCGCTGCGCAGATACAGGCGCGCCATCATCAGGGTCAGGGGACCGGGCAGCGTCCGGTGCTCCGACAGCGCCTTCAGGCTGTCGATCGCCTCGTCGGTGCGTCCGGACTGCGCGCAGAGCTCCGCCAGCGAGCGGGTCGCCTCGATTGAGGAGGGATCGGCCGCGACCGCGGCGCGGTACGCCTCGAGAGCGGCCTGGCCGTTGACCTCGGGATCGAGACCCGAGCGCAGACGTGCGACCGCAAGGTCGCCACGCTGCACCAGCGCCTCGGACCAGTCCGGCCGCGCGACGAGCGCCCGATCGACGAGGCCGGAGGCCTTGTCGAGATGACCGATCTCGGCCTGCACCCGCGCCGCCTCGAGGAGGAGATCGGCGGTCGGATCCCGCTCCACCGCCTTGTCGAGCAGCGCCGCGGCCGCTTCGTCCGCGCGCTGCATGAGCAGCATTTGCGCCTGCTGGTACAGCTCATACGCCTGGGCGCGGCGCGAGACCTCGGCGCCCGAGCCGGCGGCGCGCGCGGCCGTGACACCCGACACGAGGGCGACTGTTGCGAGGAATCCGGCTCTGACGTTCACCGCGAGGCTCCTCCGCCCGAATCCTGTGGGCGTATCTTCAGACGATGGGTCAGCGGATTGAGGCTCAGGCTCACCGAAGAGCGCTTGTGCGCGCCGACCGTGAGATCGACCCCCTCGAGATCATCGACCACCCCGTCACCCGTCACCCGCACCTCCAGCCGGCGCCGTCCAGCGGCCACCGGAATATCGCGTCGCCAGTGGGTCTTCGAGCCCTCCCCGGTCAGCGCCGTCCGGACGATCTCGGTTCCGTCGACGCGCACCGAGATGGCTCCGTTCGTGAAGTGGTGCTGCAGCTCGAGCGCGATCGTTCCCGAGGCCGTCCCGACCGTGGCGGGTTGACGCGGGGCGCGGTCCGGTGCGGGCGTGGGCGTCACCGGCGCGGAGCCGGTTTCCAGCACCGGCCGAAGACCGGCGCGCGGCACCTGGCCCGGGGCGGCGTGCCCGGTCTGCGACAGGCTGTCGAGGAGATAGGGAGCGGCAGCCAGAAGACCCAGCCCGACCAGGGCCAGGGCCCAACCGGCCAGCGCGACGGGAGAGCCAAGGCGCTCGAACAGATCACGGGCTCCCTGCGGCCCCGCGACCGCTGCGCGGCGCGAACCTCCCTCGGAAACCAGGGTGCGCTCCATGGCCCGGCCCGCCGACTCGCTCCAGGTGCTCAAGGCCGTCGCGAGATCGGCGGCGAACTCCTGGCAGGATGGATACCGGCCGGCGGGATCCTTGCTGAGCGCGCGTGCCAGAACCCGATCGACGTCGGGGGGAAGCGAGGGGTTCAGTCTGGATGGAGGCGGCGGCATGATGTTCACCACCTGGTACGAGATGGCGGTGATGCTCTCGCCGTTGAACGGCCGCTCCCCGGTGAGCAGGTGATAGAGGGTCACGGCCAGGGAGAACTGGTCCGCCCGTCCGTCGACCGCGCCACCGGTCACCTGTTCAGGCGCCATGTAGTTGGGTGTTCCCATCAGGCGCCCAGGATGGGTCACGTCCCCGGTGGCCAGCCGCGCGATGCCGAAATCGAGAATCTTGAGCTGTCCTTCCGGAGTCACGACCAGGTTCCCCGGCTTGACGTCGCGGTGCACGACCTGGGAGCGATGCGCGTAGTCGAGGGCGTCGCCCGCCTGCCGCGCGATGTCGGAAACCTGGGCCACCGGCAAGCGTCCGCCGCCCGCCAGGAGCTCCTGCAGGTTCGTCCCGGTGACCAGCTCCATGGCGATGAAGGCCGACCCCTCGGTCTCCTTCGTGCCGACATCATGGATGGTCACGATGTTGGGATGACTCAGACTGCCGGCGATCTGTGCCTCGTGATAGAAACGAGCCAGGAAATCGTCCTCCTCGCCGCTGGGGAGCGGGAAGGAGAACGAAACGCACTTGAGAGCGACGACGCGACCGATGCGCGGATCCCGGGCGCGGTAGACCACGCCCATCGATCCATGCCCGATCTCGGCCTCGATCTCGTAGCGGCCAATCCGCTCGGGTGCGCTCATCAGCCCGCCTCTTGATTCCCGGCGTCGGCGAGGGTCGACGCCGGCACCATCTTGATATCCGGACTCCGCAGCAAACCCGTCGATTCCTTGAGGGCTTCGAGGGTGGCCTCGTCCGGGTGTCCTATGGCCAGCGCGGATCCCTCCGTGCGCGCCCGCTCGAGCAGGCTGCGGACCTGCGCTTCAATATAGGACCGCTCCCGCCGGTCGTCCAGAAAGACGCTGCGACGGGTGGCGGGAATCCTCATGTCGACCGCCAGGTCATAGGCGATGGTGGCGCTGGTGGTCCGGCTATCCAGGAAAAACAGACCCCTCTCCTTGGCGACCTCGAGAACCGCACGCATCAGTACGGGGTCGGTCGTGGCCTGCGAGCCCATGTGATTGTTCAGACCGACCGCCCCCGGAACGCCGTCGAGATCGCCCATCACGATCGCCCGGATCTCGTCCCGGGACAAGCCTTCCGTGACGGCGCCCTGCCCCGGGTCGCTTCCCGGATAGCCCACGGGCTGCATCGGCAGGTGGAGGATCACCTCATGCCCCATCGCGCGCAGGCGCGTGGCCAGGGTGAGCGAGTAGCGCTGGTGAGGAAGGATCGCGAAGGTCATCGGGAGGCCGAGGTTGGCGAACTCGAGCGCGATCGACTCGTCGAAGCCGACGTCGTCGATCACGATCGCCACGCGCCGCGGAGTCTCGGACGGGACGGCTCTCTCCGGCTGCGGCCGGATCGGCGCCTGTGGGGACCGCGTGACGCTGCGTTGACGGGTGCCTGGAGAAGGCGTGTGCCGGCCACGTCCGGGGCTGTGGTGCGCGGGCCCGAACGAGCGCAGCAGGACGAGGAGAACCACGAGGAATGTCCCCAGAGCGACGACGGTGCGGAGCCCCGGGGTCCTGGTGCGCCGTCCGGTCAAGCCGCGTCGCGCGCCCCCGGCGTGCCGAGCCCCTTCAGGTAGTCGATCGCCTTCTGACGCTGAGGATCCCCGGCCTGGGAGGCGTCACCCTCGATGGCGAGATCGGGCTCCAACCCTTTGCCGTTCCATTCTTTTCCCGCGGGGGACTGCATCAGGCCGGTCGCCAGGATCACGCCGTCGCCGTTGCGCAGCGGCAGCACGGACGACAGCGTGCCGCTGCCCCAGGTGCGCTCGCCGACGATCGCGGCACCCAGACCGTCACGCAGCGCGGCCGTGAGCAGCTCGCAGCCGTGGCTGGTCCCCCTGTCGACGAGGACGGCGAGCGGGCCGTTCCAGGCCCGCTTGCGGCCGTCCGTGCGGTAGGTCTTGTCTCCCTCGTAGCGATCCTCGACCTTCACCACGACCCCGTCGTTGATGAACAGGCTGGCCATGCCGATCGGCTCGGCGACCGAGTCCGAGGCGCAGCCGCGCAGGTCGAGCAGGAGACGCTTCATCCCGCGGGTCTGCAGCGTGGCGATCGTCTGGCTCAGCCGGCGGGCGTCGCCCTCGCCGATGGTCGCCAGCCGGACCACGCCGATCTCCGTTCCGGAGAGATCGCCGGAGGGCTGCGGAAGCACGATCGGCTTGCGCTCCAGGGTGACGTTCTTCCGGTCTCCCCCGGTCACGGGATTCACCCCGAGGGTCACCTTGGTGCCGGCCTTTCCACGCAGGGCCTGCGCCGCTTCCCAGGCTCCCATGGTCCGCGTCGTGCGGCCGTCGATGGTCAGGATGGCGTCGCCGGTCACCATGCCTCCGGCCGCAGGCGTCCCCGGAATCGTGGACACCACGACGACGTAGCCGTGTCGCTTGGAGAGGACCAGGCCAACGTCGGCGAGCCCGGACTTGTCGGCCTGGGTGGCCTTCTTGTACTCGTCCGGCCTGAGATATTCATTGCCGGGATCGAGCGATTCGAGCAGGCCGCGGTAGGCCCCCTCCATGAGCTGGTCGACCTGCACCGGCTCCACATAGTTGTTGGTCGCGAGATAGAGCACCTCGTTGAACACCTTGAGGTAGTCATAGGTCCCCTCGACCGCCGAGGTTCGTCCCGCGAACCCGCCGAAGAGCGTCATCGCGATGAGCGCCGCGGACACCAGCAGCAGGACCTTCCTGTCGACTGAAATCTTCATCGTCGTTTCTCCGGACCGGTCGACGGTCTCCCGGCCACCTTGCGCAGCCACGGCTGCGGATCTTCGGGTCGCCCGTGGTGCCTGATCTCGAGGTACAGCCCCGTCACCCCGAACGTCCCCTCGCCCCCCGAACGCGCGATGGCCTGGTCGCGCCGCACTTCATCGCCCGCCCCGACCAGCCGATCCCCCAGCTGACCGTAGATGGAAAGATACTCGTCGCCGTGGTCAATGACAATCATTTGGCCATATCCACGGAACCAGGAGCTGAAAACCACCCTCCCGTCGAACAGGGCATGGACCGTCTCCCCGTCGGGACAGGCGATTTCCAGGCCGGGATGGGGCACCTGCGTGCTGAACTTCGGGTGACGGACGTTCCCGAACGGGATCGCCACAGGACCCGTGACGGGCCAATTCAGAAGGCCGTGAAACCGGGGCAGGCCGTAGGACGGGATGGCGCCGGCGCCCGGGAGGGATTCCAGGAGCTTCACCAGGTCCTTCTCCACCTGGACGAGCGAGGCGAGCGCCTGCTG
>Ga0134121_10000912_pt1 | contig 30008 bp, 25 predicted proteins | sample KB301_FD_96463 | JGI IMG/M metagenome (GOLD analysis project Ga0134121, IMG submission 96463) | Terrestrial soil microbial communities without Nitrogen fertilizer from Kellogg Biological Station, Michigan, USA - KB3-0-1 | ecosystem: Environmental > Terrestrial > Soil > Unclassified ... | reverse complement strand
GTAGATCGAGTAATATCAGCGCCTCCCCAAACTGCGTTGCCGAAAAATAGATAATCCACTTTTTTGGAGCTTGGACCATGACTACTACTCTCAAGCGTTTGCTGTCAGGCCTTGCAGTTCTGTTGCTGATCTCGTCTGCTGCAATCGCACAACAGCAAGGCACACTAAAAAAATTCTCGATCAAGTCAACAGTTCTCGGCGAAGACAGGATCATTCTGGTTCGCACCCCGGTGGGATATGAAACAAACAAGGTAAGTTATCCGGTGCTCTACATGACCGACGGTGACGCTCACATGGGCCACACCGCAAGCACCGTCGAATTTCTAACCCAGAACGGTCGCATCTCAGACTTGATCGTAGTCGGCGTCACGAACACTGACCGCACCCGCGATCTGACGCCCGTGAAGTCGAGCAACAAAAACGCGGCCGGCGAGCTGCAATTTCCGACCAGCGGCGGTGCGGACAACTTTCTGAAGTTCTTCGAGACTGAGCTCATCCCGCAGATCGAGAAGGAATATCGAACGCAGCCGTATCGCATTTTTGCCGGTCACTCGCTCGGTGGTCTATTCGCAATCCACGCGATGATTACCAAGCCCGGACTCTTCAATTCGTACATTGCGGTTAGTCCTTCGCTGCAATGGGAGAACAACGAGGAGCTGAAACGCGTCGAAACCTACTTGAAGAATCAGAAGGAATCGAACGTTACTCTGTTTGCGTCGATAGGTAATGAGCCGGGCGCGATTGGAGAGGCCTTCGACAAGTTCAAAGACATGCTTGCGAAATCAAACATCAAGGGTTTCGAGTGGCAGGCTGAGCGCATGGCTGATGAAGATCACGGATCGGTCGTGCTTCGCAGTCACTATTTTGGGCTGCGGAAGGTGTATGACGGTTGGCAGATGCCCAGGGATTCGCAGACTGGAGCAGTCGCCGGCGGCTTGAAGGGCGCTGACGAGCATTACAAAAAGCTCAGCGAAAAATTCGGCTATGCGGTTCCGACGCCGGAGAACCTCATCAATCAGATTGGTTACCAGTTACTGTTTGAGACTAAACCGGAAGAGGCGATCGCCGTATTCAAGGCGAACGTCGAACGTTATCCGGCGTCTGCGAATGTTTACGATAGTCTTGCGGAAGCTTATGAACGAGGCGGCCGCATCGATCTCGCCGAGCCACTCTACGACAAGGCGCGCACTCTTGGTGAGCAGAACAACGATCCAAACAAAGCGACCTACAAGACCAACTACGAACGCGCCCACACAAAGCTGGAAACGACCAGGAAGCAGTAAGTTTTCACGCAAAGGCGCAAAGACGCAAAGACGCAAAGGCCGCCGCTTGGAGCCCGGCAGGCTTTGCGTCTTTGCGCCTTTGCGTTAAAAATTTTCTATTTAAAGGGTTTCTGTAAGAGCCACGTCAGGATCGGGTGCTCGAGCTCGTGGAGATGATTTGTCGAGAACATGTAATCGACGTGCCCATACTCCTGCTTGAAGTTGATCGTCACACTTGCTGACGTCATCAACTGCGCGGTGCTGAACATCGCCGACCCGAAACCGTGCCCTCCCGCGAACATGATCACCGGACCATTGAAACTCCCGAGGTTACTCGTGAAGGTCGTCTCGCCCGCTAACCCGCAATTGAGATCGCGTAGCGATCGGACCGGTGTGTAATCAAGGAACGTCGCGATGTTTGCATGAAGCAACGGCTCGTTCACATAGAAGAACCGATCCTCAACGAAACTTCCTGCCGCATTGAAATACCCCGGTCGCGGCGTGACTGGCGACAGTGGCGGCGCACTGAGCGCCAACACAAACGCCTGGTGATTAGTCAGTCCCGGCGGAAAACCCGGGAAGACATTCGGCGCATTTGGCGCAGCCTGGGCCACCTGGTTCAGCGCCTTGAATGCTGGTCCACTCTGCCCGTCGTAGTACACGCCACCGGCAAGAAGCGCTTCCGCGTTAGCGCAGAAGCTTGCATTGGCGGCGCGCACGGCTGCGTCCGGATCGTGAATCGTGCCTTCGATCAGAACCGCGCCTGCGTAATCGTTCGGCTGTGCGTTTAGCGCGGCCAGCGACGCGATGCTGCCCATCGACAGTCCGCCAACCACGATCTTTAAGCCCGGATATTGTGCGAGGATCTGCTGGCGTATGTATGACACGTCGCTTCCAATCGTCGCCAGTCCCCAGTCAGCCATCGGCGAACAATCGATCACTCCGCTTTCGCACGATCCGGCCGTGAGACCACCTTGTCGCGGTGAGTAACCAAAGACGATGAAGTTGCGGCGCGCAAAGAATGCGACAAAGGAATCGTTATAGTCGCCGTTTGCGGTAGCCTCGAAGTTCTGAAAACCGCTTCCGAGTGGTGGCAATAACAGGATCACACCTTTGATTGCCTCATCCGGCGGTCCAGACTTTCTGACTTGCGTCATCTGGAACCGGTTAAGTGGATTAGCGCCGCTCTGCACGGTCGTCACGGTCCTGGTCAGATTGTCACCGACGCTCGAGTCCGCAGTGCTGATGGTTTGGTAAGGCTGCGCGTGAGTAACACTTGCAGTCAGCAGGATTTGAGTCGCGATGAAAAGCGCGAAAAATATTTGTTTGGAATTTATGAGAGTTGTCTTCACCTTAATTTCTCCTTTCTAAACATCAATAGACGTTTGTTAAGGCGAAAGACTCTCGCGAAAACTATCAAAGAATTTATTTTTAGCTGCGGATTAACGCTGATTGCCGCGGGTCCGCGTGGAAAAAGTTTTGATTTGGGCGGGTATTGCAGTGACCGGGAAAAGCGTGGAGGTTTCGTTGCCGGCGGCGACTTTGATGGTTTGTGAACCGGTGATGGACCTGGTTTGTTCAGGGATGGTTTTTTCATCGAGCAAAAGGATGTGCTCGCCCGGCGGCAGGTCGCCGATGATGAAATAGCCTTTGTTGTCCGTCAGAGTGTCGCGGCCACTGCCAGTCACAACGCGCACGTCAGACAACGGCTGTTCACCCTCATCAAAACGTCCATTCTCATTAGCATCAAACCAGACGAGTCCGCTGATCCGGCCGGTGCGCACGACGCGAAAGTCGACGATAACGTCACGAGTCGACTCGATCGTGATCTGTTGCTGTGTTTGGTCCAACAACGTCAGATCTGCGCGTACTGACAAAAGATCGAGATAGACGGAGTGCTCGCCGCGCGCGACACTCTCGACTCTGAAAATGCCACTCTCATCGGAAATTACGTAACGGTTTCCATCGACACGGACTCTCGCATTTGCCTGCGGCTGATCGACACCTGCATCGTATCGTCCATTTAAATTCACGTCCTGGTAAACGCGGCCGTAGACCGACGCGTATGAGTTCAACTCCGACAGTGGACCATTGATCGCGCGTTCGGCCCGTTTGTTCGAGAAAAACAAGCCATGCAAAGTAAGGAGCGCAGTCGTGCCGGTTTGGGTTTTCAAATAGCTCAACTGCACGGTCGTGCTGCGCGGCAATTTAAGAAACGCTGAGAAGTGTTGCGACGTGTGCAGCGGCGCCGTGTCGCTGCGTGTGTAACCGAGTCCGGCACTGAAGCCGAGGTGATTGCGAAACAGGTTCGACATCTGCCACGTCGCCAGGCCGTTGAGAAGCCCGTGACTGCCTAACGACTGGCTCACCTCGAGAGTGTTGTATTCATTGATCCGTACATTCCCACCGGCCTGCATGTTGAGAGCAGTATCGCCGAACGTCTTGACGCGCGAGCCGTTGACAAACAAGAACCAGCGATTGAATTTCTTCGTCGCGTTAATCAGTGTGAAGGCGGAGTTTCGCAATTGCTCGGTGCCGCTCTGTGTGTGTGAGATAAAAATCGACGGCATTCCATTGTCGGGCGCGAGACTCAGGGTCGCAGTTGCGTAGCGATTGAATTGGCCCGCTCTTCCCGGGGAGGTTGCAGAGCTGGCGTTGACGGTTGCCGTGACCCAGCTTTTCGGTTGCCAGCTCAGTCCTGCTGCGGTGGCGTTGGTGGCCTGGTACACGCCACTCTGCGGGCTCAGGAAGGTTGGACCAACGTAAGTATACCGGGCTTGCGCGATGAGCTGATCTGTCAGTTGATAAGAGCCGGTGAGATTGACTGCCAAATCCGCGCCGTTTACCTGAGCGCCGTTGCGATTGATTCCTGAGTATTGGCCCACGGCGACATCGGCCTCGAGACGATTAAGACCGGAAATGTATTTCACGCCGCCAGTGAGCGTGTTGCCTTTGCGATTCGAGCGGTCGAAGTGCATGGCGCCGGCGGAAAATGTGAATTCCGGTTGGCGTGGACCATAAGTGGCAGTAGTCGCGAGTGCGCCAAAGATCTTCGTGTCGTAACGGATGGTAAACGGCAAGAGCGGGTTTTGTATCAGGTCAGTTGGCTTGGATGCCAGCGTCTCGGAAATTCCGGAAGTGGTTTGTCCACCGAAGAAATCGAGTCGCACGCGACTCAAGGGCAATTGGACCAGGCCGCCACGCACGGCAGCAGTCAGGAATACCAGGTCATTGCCAGTACCGAACTCACCGCCAACGAAGCTTTGACCGTTGGGCCGATCCAGCCTGACAGTTCCACCCAAAAGATTTGTGCGAGATGTGCTGTACGGTGTGCCGACTGATGAGTTAGCGATAAAACTCAACCTCGCGTCGCCGACGCGGCCAGTGCCACGAAGAACGAGACTGTGTTCGCCCGAGGTAGTGTAGTGACTGAAGTTGTAATCGTACTCGATCTGAAAGAGCTGCCACGGCGCATGTTTCGATCCGGTGCGAATGTTGTCAGCCTGAACGCCTTTGCGACTGATCACGATGGCCTGGCTTTCATCGCGTCGCACGACGACGTCAAGCAGTGCGGCGACGATTTCGGCCGGGAGCATGAGCTCGTTCGGTGTGGGAGGGAAGAAGAGGTCCGCAGTGCCGGAGACTGAGAGAATCACGGCGCCATTCTCGCGCACTTCATTCAACGGAGCGTTGAAGACTGCCGTCGTGCCGTTTTGACGACGAATCGTCACGATGCGCTGCGCTGAATCGGAGCTGAGCGTGTCGCCGAGTGCCTGCGCAATCGTGGCAACGGGGAGAAAGAGTCGTCCGCCGCGCAGTTGGGCCGCGCTGTTTGGTCCAACGAGGGCGCGCTCGTTAACGATGATTACTGTGTTTGCCTGTGGTGGTGCGGGTTTAGGCGCCTTCGGATCAGCGTAGGAGTTAGCCGCAAAAAGGCACAAAAAGCATAAAAGGCTCACGAAATACATTCTGAGTTTTTTGTGCTTTTTTGTGGGTAGCATGTTTTTACTAGAAGCGCGCGGGTATTGAGTGTGTTATAAGACTCAAGAATCTAACTCAGGAGTTCTCACAGATGAGATTTCTACTCACGCTCATTGCTGTCGGGGTTTTTGTGCCTGCGAGTGTGATGGCCCAAAGCTCTGTGACAATGAAGGCCACGGTTAGCGAAACCGTTACTCTTTCGGTCCAGCCAGGCAACCTGAACGTCGTGAGCCGCGGTGCGAACGCGGTGGAGGTCACGTTGTCGGGCGACGACATCATCCGCGTGCCTTTGCTGGTCCGTTCAAATACCGGCTTCAAAATCTCTGCCATTTTCGAATCAAAAACAGCAGTGTTGAATGAGCTATCGATAGTCGATGTGCGGGCGACGGGAACTTTAGTGTCTCCGCAGGTCGTTAATGCTCTTCATGTCAACCCGCAGCTTGATCTGACTACTTCGCAACCCTCGCTCGTCGTGAGTGGGCCACGCGTTTCGTTTGGCGGCACTCTTCATTCCCCGGACAACGCCCTGGAAATCACCGTGCTTATTCGTTTGACACCGGGACTGTCGCACGAGCCTGTCCGTTTGACGTTCGTTGCGACGCCGGAATAACTAAGTCAGTGACGCCCTCCGTTGGTCTACTACCATCCTGGAAATCCACGCGGTACTTCACCGTGTAAGTGCCGGGCGCGAGGCGCGACTCGACAACGAGCGGTTGCACTAATTCTGCTCCACCAAGCAACGGTAACGATTCCTTTTGCGGCAACTCTGCGACCGCAATGCCTGCCGTGTCTGTCACTTTCAATGACGTGAGCGGACGGATCACGGTGTTGCCGCTGTTCTTGAGAAGGGGAGTCACGAGTATCTGATCATCCTTCGTCTCGGCACGCAGGCTTTCCAGTGATCCCCGTCGACGCAGTTGCGGCACCTTGATATAAAACACAGCCGCCATCCGGTATCGGATCACCATCTGGCGACGATTCTCACTGAGCTTGATGTTGTCAGGTCGCTGTTCGACGATCAACGCGGTCAGGTGATCGCCCGGAGTCGCGTCTTTCGGCACCGAGATAGTGACTCTGATCGCATGCAGATTACCCGGCATCACGGTGGTTTCAGCCGGACTGTAGATTAGCCACGGGCTCGCCGAGTTGGGTAACGTGTTGGCCCGTTCGAATTTCACTTGCCCGTCGCGATCGATGGTCCAATCATTCAAGCTCGCGACGATGCGGACCGGTTGTGAGTTTTCCGAAGTCGTATGGTAATCGAGATTAATCACCACGGTTGTTTCGGAGCCCGGCTGCATCTCGAGCTCGACTCGCGCCGGAGCGAGTGAGATGCCGTTGCCGCTTGGTTTCTGCGCAGGATCCTGCGCGCTGACGCAAACAACAGTCATCAATATCAAAATCAGGATTGCACTTGATCGGCAAATGTTAGGCGACATCGATTGGACCTTTCAGCAGGGAACGTTCGGACCTGACGAAATCGTGAAGATAAGAGTTGCAGAAGAAATTCCGGAGGCGAAAAACTGCGGTGTCAGAGCGAAGACAGCGTCAAAAACATAGCCATCGCTACTCTGGCGCTTGGCGCTATTGTTCTTTGAGAGCTCCGGACCGCTGAGAATGATGGTCGAGCCGGATATGTTCGCAAGCGAGGATGGGTAGGTCACACGACCACTGCCTCCGACGGTCGCATTGAGCGCGGGATCGTTGTCGAAAGGCGAGCGAATGATGTGAGCGCTGCGATTGCAATCCTGCCCGGCGCCGCCAAGCTTGCGAATGTTCTGGAGACCAAAACCAATATCTGAAGCTTGCAGCGCCTGGACGTTGCCGTTGATAAGACCACTCACCGTAACCGAGACTTGATATGGTTGATTACTGCGCAGCGCGATCGGAACAACCACCTTCACGATTGAATTCGTGTTGAGCGGCGAAACCTCACCGAAATCCACAGTCACGATCAGATCGTTGAAGACACTCGCACTGCCGGTTACAGATCCGCCCACCGCGCCCGTAATTGTCGGTTGTCCGCCACTGCTGATATCCAGTGCCTGTGCGGAGATCGTTTGGGCGGCAGCAATGAGAATCAGAACGGCAAATAATGAGAATGTGAAACGCATTAGGGTGCGGTCACGGTGAATGTAACGGAGATCGTCGAGGTGCCGTTTTCGAAGAACTGAGGCTTGACTGCGAATAACGCCGGCACGGTCAGTCCATTCGCATTGCTGCGCGGCACGGCATTCATGATGATTGGACCACTGAGCGCCGTCGTTGCTGAAGAGAAGGCGCTGAGGTTCGATCTTACGGCGGTGAAATCGTAGCGGCCGGTGGTTCCGTTCACGGATCCGTTTGCGGCCAGCGTCGGATCACCCGAAGTCGCGTTTGTGTCGGAGCCCGCGTTCACGCCGAGTCCCGTTCGCGAGACTGTGCCCAAACCGAAACCCACGTCGGAGGCGACGATGCGGCTAGCCGTCGTGCCGGAGCTGGTTACGGTTGCCGTCATCGACAAGACGTATGCAGCATTGCTGCGCAGTTTGAGCGGCACTTGCGCGGTCACGAAACTGTTGGTGTTGCTTGGACCAAGCTCGCCCAGGTTGATCGACACGGCGAGCGGAGAGTTGGCTACTCCGTCAGTGGTAACGCCGCCACCTGAATTGCCTGTAAGCGTGACTGCACCACCGGAGTTGATCTCGACGAATTTCGATACAGTTGCGCTCATCGTGACGGTTCCGGTGGTGGACTGTCCGAAACAGCCAACAGCCGAAACGACGAACAGCGCGACGAGCAGTAATGTCCTGGAAATTTTACGGGGCATCTGGTTGTCCTCGAAGAAGGGGGTGAGATGTGGGAATCCGGCCGTCAATCAGGAGACTGACGGCCGGCGCCACTTACTGTAGGGAAGCGTTAAAGAATTACAGTGCTACAACGGTGAACTGAGCCGTGATCGTGATCGCCGGAGCGGGATCGTAGAACTGCGGCTTGACAGCGAAGATTGCCGGGAACGTCAGGTTCGTGGCGCTGTTCGCGGCGACTGCTTTGTTGATGCGTGGTCCACTCAAAACCGCGCCTGATACAGCATAGGCGCCGAGCGTGGAATTGGCACCGGCAAACACCCAGCGTCCATTAGCGTCCGTGCTGCCACCGACAGTCGGATCACCCGGAGTCGCGTTGGTGTCAACGCCCGCCGCGAGATTCGCGGGACGCGCGGCCGGAGTCAAACCAAAGCCTACATCCGTATCTTTCAGACTGAAGCTGGTCGCGCCGGCGCCGGCAACGCTGCTAACCATGTTGAGTTGATAGGCCACGTTGCTGCGCAGTCTTACCGGTACGCTCAACGTCACAAAACTGTTAGTGTTGCTTGGGCCGAGCTCACCCAGGTTCACAACCACTGCGAGCGGGCTGTTTGCGGTGCCGTCCGTGATGACGCTGCCGCCCGAGTTGCCCGTGAGCGTGACTGCTCCACCGGAGGTCAATTCAACGAAATTCGAGACTGTCGCGGTCATCGTTACGGAGCCGGTAGTCTGCGCGAAGGCAGCGGTTGCGCTCATCAAAAGCAAGGCTGCTGTAATTGCCAGGGTCGTTAAGATGCCCTTGGTCGATTTAAACATGTCGTTACTCCTCTATGGTTGGGGATAGTAGGCTCAGGTCGCTTTAGTGAAGGAGACTGAGGAAGAAGGTTAATAGGGGATAGCTCGGTTGGGATTCTCAAGCAGCGTCTTTGCGTTCGCCTTACCCTACATCAGCGACCGCCCAAGCATCATAGGTGGCCCTAAAAGTGTTTGTCAACGCCTGTTTTTGTTGAACAACGCGAGAAAGCGTGATTGATTTCACCAAAAAATCGGGAATGTTCGCGCGGCGGCGGGGTTTTCAGATCCAATTTCTGGCAAGCTGCCAGACGGACGTGTATAAAGAGCCGTTACTCCAGCCCGACATCGAAGGTGGTGCGAATGAATCGAGTAGGAATTTTCCTGCTGGCATTGTTTGTAGTATTTCCGGGTGTTTCGAAAGCCCAACAGCAGCAGCCACCGGAGCTGTTTACCTATCCCGAGCTGATCCAGTTGTATGAGACACCAAACCTACCCGAAGCTTTGCAGGCCAAATTGGATCGTCTGCTGACCACGCCTTTTATTAGTAACACTGCATCTGCGCGTGTGCCGGCGCTGCCGCGAAGTCCGGAGCTCGGTACGTTCGTGCGCGTCGTACAGTGGAACATCGAGCGTGGTATCGAGTTTGACGCGATCAAGGCGGCACTCACCGGCAGTGCTCGCTTTTCAAAACTGATAGACATCTCGTATCCACGCAAGAGCAGCGATCTAAAGGTGATCCTTCATCAAGTCGCGTTGCTGAAGCAGGCTGACGTGATCGTGCTCAACGAAGTTGATTGGGGCATGAAGCGCACGGAGTATCGAAACGTGGCGTCAGATCTGGCGGCGGCGTTGCGCATGAATTACGCGTACGGCGTGGAGTTTGTGGAAGTTGATCCGATCGCACTTGGGACAGAAGAGTTTGAGGAGCTCTCGGCTGAAGACAAGGCGACACTCAAGACGCAGATCACAGTCGATAAGTCTCGCTATCGTGGATTGCACGGCACGGCGATTCTCAGTCGCTATCCTTTGGAGAATGTGCGGCTGCAACCGTTCGAGCAGCAACCGCATGATTGGTACAAGGAAGAGCGCGAGAGTGTGAAGCCGCTCGAGGCTGGCAAGCGTAAAGCGAGCGAGGTCGTGTTTCGGGAAAAGGTACAACGCGAAATCCGTCGCGGTGGCCGGATGATGTTGACGGCAGAGATTGCAGACCAGCGTTTTCCCGGAGGACGGATGACGATCGTCGCGACGCATCTTGAAGACAAGACGAAACCTGAAGGGCGTCGTAAGCAACTTGAAGAGCTGCTGAGTCGCATCAGTGCTGCGAACGGTACGGTGGTTGTCGCGGGTGACATGAATACCTCGACACACGACGGCACGCCGCTCTCGATCGAGCGTGCGTTGAAGAATCGTCTGGGGAGCAAGAGTTTTTGGGCCAAACAGGCTTTGGGAATTCTGACTGGGGTGAGGCTGCCGACACTTTTACTCACGGGAATGAATACCTACCGCACGCAGGCTGATCCGACTGTGAAGAGCATACCGCTGGTGGCGTCGAATCCGGAGGCGGAGTTTTTTGAAAAGTTGAAGGACTTCAGGTTTGCGGATGGAAATTCGTTTGACTTTCGTGGTGAGCGCGGGCGATCGATTGGGGATAACGACGGGCCACTGGCAAATTCAAACGAGCGTGGTGACAAAGGATTCATCACGACGTTCGAAGTTGAGCGAACGATCGCTTTTGTCGGCAAGTTCAAGCTGGACTGGATGTTCGTTAAGCCGCCTTCGCTTACAGAACCTTATGCGAAAGACGCGCCGCACAAATTCGCACCACACTTCGGACGCACCTTAAAGCAACTCAACGAAGCCCCCAAAGAACGCATCTCCGACCACGCACCCATCATGGTCGACCTCCCTCTCACCGAGCCTCGGCTCGCTCAACAACCTTAAGTCTCCTCTGCGAGCTCTGCGTATCTCTGCGTCCTCTGCGTTAAATATTGCCGACGGGTTAGTTTTACGCGGAGGACTCAGAGATACGCAGAGGTCGCAGAGAAGACTCTGAACTACCAGTTCCATTTGTCGAAGGTGAAGGACAATCCAAACACGTTCGACGTGAAGAGTTTGTCGAGGTCGTTGGAGTTGCGTTTTTCGAATTGATATTCGAATGCCATCGACAGGTCTGGGCGGAGCACGCGCTCGTATAGGACGCTGAAGACCCAGCGGTCGTCATGTCGCGGCACGCGGACGCCGTTAACGCGCGTGGTCCGATTCTGGTAATCACGCGGACTGTAACGCATCTCGGCGCTCAACGAATCACGCCTCTTGATCGAGAGCGGAGTCTGAAACTCCAGCGAGTATGTTCTGCGAATGTAATTGTTCCGCGGATCCCACGCGCGATTGTGATCGTAACGATAAGTGAGCTCAGCACGGCGATCGCCTTTGAACCGCTGCTCAACCTTCGCTCCCACATACGAATCGATCGAATTCGAATCCTGCTCGATGAGTGGATACCGCTTCAAACGATATGCCGCAAACCCCGCGACTCTCGTGTTGAAAGGCAAGCGATACTGAAGCTGCTGCTCGAGAATGTAGTTGTTGTTGATCTCACGATCCTCAGACGATCCCTTGAGCGACATCTCAGTAGTCGTTTTCGAGTAGAAACGCTTCGCGAGTTGCTTGCGATAGACCGCATTCAGACTTTGGCTCACTCGATCAAACTCATCCGTGTGGTTGTAACGGTGCAATGCAACCTCATAGTCGGCTTCGAACGACGGGCGCTCAGCGTTGTCTCTGAAGTGAAACCCAAAACTCGGCACGAGTCCAAAAGAACCGACTTGCTGCTCGTCGTGAGTGATATTGGTGTCGTAGACGGTCGCTAACGACATCGAAACCCACCAGCGCCGGTGCAACCTCTCGTCTTCTTTTTTGAGCGTGTCATTTGTTTGCGCGGCAACGGAGATGCTCATGGCCACGGTTGTAAAGATGATGAATAAAACTTTTCTCATGACGTCGCTTTCCTTTCAGACGATGGAACAAGGTCGCGCATCAACCTGCAGCGCACTCGCGAATGTGACGAAAGCAGCTCGAGCAGTTCGCTGAGCCTTCGGCGCTCGTCGTCGTCAATGAGTGCGTGATGAAGCATCACTCCGACAGGCGCTTGCGATGAGACGGCTTTGCTGAGTGACTCACCGATCTCGTTTGGCGTCAGTCGCACGTTTTTGCGATGACCAAACCAATCGATCGACACCGGCAGTTCCATTAGTTTCGGCGCGTTGAATCGCGGTGCCGTGATATCGCGAGACAGGAGGGTGAAACCTTCTTGTTCTAAACATGTGGCTGTTGATGCCGTGCAACGATTCCAAGGCGGAGTGAAGATCGAATCTGTAAACGGTCCAAGCAGCTCAGCCAGCAATGCTTTGCCTGCGGCGATGTCGGTACGCTGATCTTCACGCGAACGACTGTCTCCAAACTCACACTTGCGTCCGGTCTGTTCGTGGTTCGCGTGTGCGTAGCCGTGCTGGTGAACTGAAATGCTCGCCGGGCTCTCTTCCAGTCGCTTGCGGAGACACGCCGCGGCGTCGCGTGAAATCGATTTGGGAATGACGGCCAGATCGATCGGCACTTTGTAATCTGCAAACACGTCGAGCAACTCGAAGAGTCGCTCATCTTCCCAACCCGCGTCATCATCGCGAAAAAAGAAAGGTAACGATCCCGGAGCTTCGTCCAGAGCTTGTCTAAATGAATCGAGCCAATCAGTGCGCATAAGTCGTGTGCTCCGCGAGATTTGTTATTGATTCAATCAGCGCAGCCGCATTCTCAGCGCCATTGAGATCCAGCGCCGGCGTGACAAATTTCGATTTCATCGACTCGCGAATCTCTGCGGCGAGGCGTTCCGGTGTCAGATCGTTTTGCTCCACCACCTTGACAGCGCCGAGATCCTGAAGTCGCAACGCACGTTTGCGCTGCTCGTCTTCGCCCTCTTTCGCGAACGGAACGAGGATCGCGGGAACCTTCGCGCGCAGAACATCCAGACACGTGTTGTATCCCGCCTGGCTGATCGACACTGCCGCTCCGCACAATTCACCGCACAAGTCACTGACCTGCCGCACCAGTCGCAATCTATTCCTGCCCTGCGCGAGCGAGCGCAGTGCGCGCCACGATTCGTCGCTCAGAAAAGGTCCGGCAATAACTTTCATCTCGACTTCCTGCAAGTAGTCGAGAGCTTCGATGGCGGTTCGCAGTAGTGGCTCGCCGGCAATCCCGCCACCTGCCGACACGACGATCCGCTTTCGTTTGCTCTCTTGCCGCGCGGCTGGCGCAGACGCCGGCACCACAAATCCCGTGTACTTGAACGGCACCTGCAAAGGAACGTTTGAGTGAAAAGATTCTTCGAAGCGCGCGAATGAAGGATCTGAATGAATCAGCACTACATCGAAGAATTCATTGGCCCACGCCGCGGCGCGGTCGTTATGTTCCTGATCATGTTCTCGACTGACAAGAATGTCGCGCAGGCTGCAAACAACAAGGGCGCGCGACTCTCTTTCGTGCGCGGCTTGTAGTAACGGCAGGATCTCGTTCGCAAATTTCTTGCGGCCGAAAGGGAAGAGCTCGACGAGCACCACCACCGGACGCAGGTTGTCGAAAGTCACGCGGATCATCTTCTTCCGGCGATCGAGCGCGCGTGCTACGGAGATTCGTTTGTCATGACTGACAAGTTGATTTGCTTCGTCCATTCCGAGTGGTGGCAGGTTTACGAATTGAATGTTCGACGGAACAACGATTCCCGCGGGTAGTCGCCCGCCGTTTAAGAGCATCACGCGAAACTTTCGGCCCAAACGTTCCGCGAGCGCGAGGGAGCGCACGAGATGGCCCATGCCTAAAGAGTGCTGGCAGTAAAACAGAATTGCAGGTCGATCGTTCATTGGTCTTAGATCGTGGGTATGCACAGAACCGAGCGCGGTAGCGCCGGGTCAACTTCAAAAGCATGACTCATGGGCGAGTTTGACCCGGCGCTACCGCGCTCGGTTCTGTGCATTCGACCGTTTTCGAGAATCAGAACGCGGTCGGCAGTAGCAGCGGAGGCGAGATCGTGTGTGATGGCCAAACACGTCTTGCCATGCATCAATCGCTGCAAAGCCTCGCGCACTGCCGCCTCGCTCTCGATATCGAGTCCCGTCATCGGCTCATCGAGCACGAGGATGGGTGCGTTGCGCACGAACGCGCGCGCGATTGCGATGCGTTGGCGCTGCCCCCCGGAGAGTGTGCCTCCCCGTTCGCCAATCACCGTGTCGTACCCATCCTCGAGCTTGCTGATGAACTCGTGTGCATTCGCTGCCTTGGCAGCACGAATAATCTCGTCCGAAGTTGCGTCAATCTTTCCGTAAGCAATGTTCTCTCTGACTGAGGCGCCAAACATCACGCTGTCCTGCATCACGATCGCGATCTGCTGGCGCAATGATTCGCGCTGGTAGTCTTTGACGTTGATCCCGTCGATCAGAACCGCGCCGTCTTCGATTTCATAGAGTCGTAAGAGAAGACTGATGATGGTCGACTTGCCCGCTCCTGAGCGTCCGATGAGCGCGACCTTTTGTCCCGCCGCGATGTCGAAAGAGATGTTGCGCAAAACAGGTTTGCCGGTGCCGTAATCGAAGCTGACGTTGCGAAAGCCGATGTTGCCGCGGAGTGCCGTGGCCCCGATCGCGCCGGGCGAATCTTCGCGCTCAGGCTCGATGCCGAGCGTCTCGGAGATTCGTCCGGCGCTGACGAACGCGCGCGACAGCTTTGCTGAGAGCTTCGCGAGCGTTCGAATCGGAACGTAGAGGCTGTTCATGTAGGCGACGAACACGAGAAGCGATCCGGGCGTGATGTGACCGCGCAATGCCTGGAGCGAGCCGAATACGAGCACCGCAAATGTTCCCACCGCGTTGACGATGTCTGCCGCGCGCGAAGATGCGGCTTCGAGTCGGGCCGTGCGTATGCTCTCGTTCAGTGTTTCTGAGCTCTCCGTCTCGAACCGTTCCGTCTCGTAACGCTCGCGACCGAATGCTTTCACGAGCATGATCGCCTGCAGCGTTTCGCTGACGCGCGCGGCGAGATTGCCTTCGGCTTTGCGGACCTTCCGGGCCGAGTCGCGTATGCGGCGGAAGCGATAGACTGAAATGATCGTCAGCACGGGGAACGTCGATAACACTACGAGGCTCAGCTCGACGTTCATCGCAAACATGACGACGATCATGCCGACGAGCGTCAGTGTTTCGGTTACGAGAGTCAGGGCGAATTCCGAAAACGCGTCGCGGACGGAGTTGGTGTCGCTCGTGACTTTAGTCAGCAGCTCGCCGGATCGAGATCGTTTGTGGAAAGCGAGCGAGAGGCGCTGCAGATGTGAAAACAGCTCGCGTCGCAGGGCGTGTGCGATCCGATAGCCGATGCGTGACGTGATCGATGTTTGCGCGTAAACGGAGAAGCCTTTGACGGCGCTCAGGACGATCAGCACGCTCGCGACCACAATGGTGGTCAACACCTTTTGACCAGTAAAGAAGTGTTCAAATGAACGAAGTGAAGGCGGCAGAGACTTGCCGAGGAGAATGTTGTCGACGATGAGTTTCAGTGGCCAGGGGCGCAGCAAATCCGCAACTGAAACGATGAGCGTGCAGGCGATGGCGACGACGAAGCTCCATTTCTCCGCTGCGAGATTGCGAGTGATGATGTTTCGGAACTTAGTTTTCACTCGTGCCCCCGTTCAATGCTGTCTCGGCTGTCTGCAGGATCTCCGGCAGCTTTTGCAGTGTGGCTGTGCGAATGCGAGTGACGGAGCGTAGGGCGCGTTCCTGAAGTAGCGCTGCTGCCATGTGCCAGTGCAATTCATGCGAGTGTTGCGGCGCGCCGTAGCCTGCGACTAGGGCGCGTTTTAGTGACGATGCTTCATGCCCGGTGCGCGAGCCGGTGCAGACGTCGCAGTAAAGACCTGCGATCACGCTGCCGAGATCCGCTGTCGCCGGTCCGGTTGCGGCCTGGTCCAGGTCGAGCAGGAAGATGCTGTCTTCGTTCAGGAAGATATTTTTTGGATGAACGTCGCCGTGCAGGAACACGCAGTTGCCCCGTGTGTATTGCGCGATGAGTTTGGCGCTCAGTCGCTGCACTTGTTTTGCAACATCGGGTCGCGCCTCGCTGATTGTCGCGCTCGCGCGCGCTATTGCTTCGGGTGTAAGTCGTGTTGCGCGAGGAAGCGATGACGGCGGCTTGATTTGGTGAAGACTTTTCAGCGCCTCACCGAACCGGAAGAATGCGTCTTCGTTCTGAGCAACTGTTGACAACGGAACACCGGGAACACACTCGAGTAGCAGCAGGTGATGTGTTTCGGAATATGCGATTGCTCGTGGAACTGGTACGTCGCCTGTTACGGCTTTGTACGTCTCGAAGATCTGACGTCCTTCATCGCTGGCGTAGATCTTCGCGTACGCGATGATCTGATCTTTGTCATCGAGACATTGCGCGGTGACGGATTTCTCCGGTGCGTGGGCCACGATGCGACTCTTGCTCCACGTCCGTCCCTCGATGTCTCGTAGCTCGTCGGGAATGTTTTCGAGCGCTGCGAGATTTTTGATCTTCCGATCGTGCGGGAAGATCCAGAAGGTGGCATTCAATTCAGGTGCGTTGAGCTCTTGCGATGATGTGGGTTGATGGCTTATCCGGCGCGTACGCGGAAAAGCGCGAGCCGCGATGCGATACGAGCGTCCCCTGCCGCGTAAGTTGTAAAGCACACGCAGGCTCGTACCGACGCGATATTTTGTCCGCAGGCGCTCGCAGTCTTCGATTCCGAATTCACCGGCGACTAACCGCGACAAGTACTCGGTCATCACGGTTTCGTCGAGTAACAGATCGCGTTGCGGGAGGGCCGGATCGACAGCTAGCAGCGGAGTGGAGCTCATAACGACGCGCGCCTCCATTCTGGTGCTGCGGCGCTGTTCCAACTCAGCTCATCAACTTCATTGAAATTCTCACCGACACCCTCAATCCGAACGTGACCCTCGCTCAAGACTTCGAACCGCGGCAACAATGCGCTCAAGCTTCGCGGCGCGATCAATGTGTAGAAATCCGCGTTTGCCTCTCCGGTTGAGACGAAACTGACCACCGGCGCGGCTTCTTTGATTCCGTAGCGCGGCGAGATCCATCCATGACTCAGCGCCGTGTTGGTTCCGGCTGACAAAAGGACCAGGTCCGGTGTGCGGATGCCGCCCGCGATGCGGCGGCAGTGATTCAGAGCCGCGGCGGTTAAGTGGAAACGAAGGTCGTATTTGTGAGGAACGCTTCCTCTGAGACTGTCGACGATCAGCCAGTACTCGCCGGCAACGAAAAATATTCGTCTCGTATGGATCGGCTCGTACGCCGGACTGCGAACCTCACCGCAGATCATGTCCAGGCCAGGCGCTGTGAAGCGCTCGAGCAAGCGTCCTTGCGCTAGCGGACCTTTCGGCTTGCCGCGCCGGTAATCAACCTGGTCCAGATCGTCAACACAGACTGTGTTATGCGCCGCGGTTCCCTTGAACTGACGACGCCAATGCGAATCGGCATACGTGAAACGTCCGGGATCGACGATGAGCGGACGTCCATTCGCCGCGACTTCGATGCTCAGCAGATCGTAATGACCGTGGCCGCCGTCTCCGATTGGACCACAATCAAACACGAGATATTTAGCGCCAGCGTCCCAGCCGCTTCGTTGAACGTAATAACCACCATCAGGAAAACTCGCGCATGTCTCTACCGGCGCAAGAAAATCTGCGCGCTTGAAAATCGACGCCGCGAGCTCCAGCAGATCCGAGTAATTTCCCGTGTCTGCATCTGACAGCGCCGGTATCAAACCGTCTGGCCGCCGAATATGAAGCAGAAACTCACAAGCTTTTTCGAGACGCTCGTCGTAGCTGGCAGGGAACTCAAGACCAAAGCGGACGGCGTTCTCGCGCGCGCCCAGAAACGACCGCAGCGCAGTCGCGTGATAGTGCGTCGACTGCTCGCGATGTACGCCATCTGGTCTAACGTCTGTGAGCAGATTACGATGCAGCTCCGCAACAGCAAATTCAAGCAGATCATCCTGGTCCAACTCTGGCAAAGCCAAAGCCGCGATGAATAGTGCGTACAGCTCGAGCGTGCGGTGATTGCGTTCTGCGGTCAGGTGGCCGCGTAAGTGACGGACTTCAGCCCCCAGACGCGCAATGATCTGATTCTCAAAATCCGCTTCAAACTCACACGCGCGTGAAAACACATTCCACGCGTAAATCCAGTTTTGTATCCGGCGCGCGGCGACGTCACTCGAGTCGCAACCAACCGGCGCCAGCGCAATCCAGGATTGGACTAGCTGTTTCCACGCCTGTCGATACTTTGTCTTGCCGGTAACGGCGAACGCGTGTGCGAGATCGAGACCGTAATAGAATTTATGCCACTCGATGCGCCATTCATCGTCATCCGGCAGAACTGTAGTGAACCAGTCTGGCTTTTTCCCGACGGCGAGTGTTTGTCCGGCAAACGTGAAGACTCCTTCACAGACGTCGTCAGCAATCGAGATATCGCGATAAGCATTCTCGATGATGCAAAAAACGTCGCGCCAGCGACCGGTCATCGCAGGGAAGGAGCGCGCAGTTTGTTCGACGGCGACCTGCACTTTCACTCCCCTCCCGTCGTTTTAGCGAACAGTGCAGCCAGCTCCATCGCTGTCTTGTCGCCGTCGAATCGTTCAAGCACGGTCAATCGTCCGGCGCGACCGAGGTTCCGGGCCAGAATGCGATCTGCGCTAATTCGCTGAATCGCATTCGCCAGCGCCTCCGCATTCTCTGGTGGAACGAGCGTTCCGTTCTGACCGTCTTTGATAATTTCCGGAATGCCGGAAACAGGCGTGGTGATGACGGGTAATCCGCACGCCATCGCCTCCATCAACACGTTTGGCAGGCCGTCGCGATCACCGTTCTCGAGTACGCGACAAGGCAGGCAGAAGATGTCGGCGCGCTGGTATTCGGTGTAGAGCCGCGATTGCTCCATTGGTCCAACGAGGCGCACGAGATCATTTAGCCCGTGCGCTTCAATCTGCCTGCGGAGGGTGGCCTCGTGTTCGCCATGTTCGCCGACGATCGCCGTCTCGAAATGAAAGCCGCGTTGCTTCAGGATCGCGCAAGCCTCGACGAGCACGTCGAAACCTTTTTTGGGGACGAGACGGCCGACGCCGAGAGTACGTAGGCGATTAGTTTTTATGGGCGCATTTGAAGCATCTAACAGTAAGTCAGCGAATTCAGCATTCAGTCCGTGATAGATGCAACGAACATTCGCGCTGGGTTCAATGTTGAGCAGGTGTTCACGGTTAGCGTCCGTGCAGGTAACGACAAACTGCGCAGCGCGCATCTTGCGTCGCAACAACCCGGCGGGGTTCAAAGACTCGCAATAGATGTCTTTGGCGTGAGCCGTGAAAGAAAATGGTAAGCCAGTGATGATCGACGCGAGCCACGCGACTGTCGTTGAGCCATGACAGAAATGCGCGTGAATGTGGCTGACGTCACCTGCATCGAGAATTAGTCGTGCGACCCAAATTGCCTGGAGAAATTCTTTCAGGTACAACTTGCGCGGCCATGCGACAAAACTGCGGCGCGCTCTGACGGCTTGAGCAAATGCAACGGTCGCAGCACGAGCAAACCCAGCCGGTCTTTGCCGGCCAACGCTGTGAAGTGCAGGCAAAAAATCTTTGAGATGCAGGCTGAGCCAATGTCGCAGCGATGTCTGTGACAGTGATGAAGTTTGCGGCAAGTAGTTTGGATGAGCCTCAATCTTATTGAAGAGACTGTTCGTGTGCAGCTCATCGCCGTGCTTGATCACTGCCAGCCGCAGCTTCACATCCAGTTGCTCGAGACGATATATCTCGCTGGTGATAAAGATCTCCGACAGGCGCGGGTAGCCCTTCAGAACATATGCGACTGTGCCTTGAGTTTTGCCACAAAAAGGCACAAAAGGGATAAAAGTCAATTTTTGTGTCTTATGTGCTTTTTTGTGGCTAGTTATTTGTTTACGCATATACAGTTGTCAGAAGCCGGTGAAAACGCTCACTACACTGGCCCACCTCGTAATTACTCTCTGCCCGTCGTCTTCCGTTGCGGCCCAGTTGTTCGCGAAGTTCTCTGCTTTCGGCGAGGCGTCGGATCGCCTGGCCCAGCGCGACGGGATCTGCCGGTGGCACGAGCAATCCGTTTTCGCTATCTACAATGGCACTCGCGATCGCGCCCGCATCACTGGCCACGATCGGTCGACCCGACGCCATCGCTTCGAGCACGACGTTCGGCAACCCATCACGATCGCCTGAGCTGTCCTGTATCGAAGGCACGACTACAACGTCCGCCTCGGCATACATGCGCGGCAGCTCTGAATGCGTGACTGCCCCACAAAACACGACGCGATTTCCCAGGTTATTAAGTTCCATGAGCTGTCGCAGGCGTTCTCGCTCCGGTCCATCGCCGGCAATCGTGAGCGTGAAAGGAATCTTCACGCCGGCAAGTGCCGCAATCAGAAAATGAAATCCCTTTTTTTCCACTAGCCGGCCCACCGCCAGCAACCGCAGCACGCCATTTGAACCTCCCGCGCGCGCCGGGAAGCGCTGCAAGTCGACGCCATGCGGCAATAGATGAACCTCTGATCCAACCGCGCGAATCTCACGAGCGACATCCGTATTGCACGCGACAACGCAGGCCGCATCTCTCGCCCTTTGGCCCAACACCTCAGGCGCGACTTTGCGAGCATCACGCGCGTGTGTGCTGAAGCCAAACGGCACGCCCAGCATTCGCGCCGCCTCCTGTGCGACTTCGGCCGGCCGGTGCGCGAAGTACGCATGAATACCGTTGACCTTTTTGCGAGCCAGCATCATGCGCACAGCCCGCGCCTGCTCTTCAATCGAGACATCCGGCAAAAATTCGACGTACTTCGTTAACCGCTCAGTGCCGGGCTGTGCACAGCCCGTCTCTCCGGGTTTTGTTGCAAACACGCCAGCCAGCACTCCATTCGCTTCAAGCGCGAGCAGCTCGGCGAGCATGAACGTCTCGGATCGGCGCGGAAACCCACTCACGATCACTGCGAGCTTCATCGCTCCTTCTCCTCGAGCAGCTCGCGGATGCGCTCGCGAATGCGCGGCAAACCCTGCAAGTCGACACGAACCGGTTGTTCAGACGCGTGCTTCAACGACGTGAGCACTTTCGTCATCAGCGTGTCCGGCGAGAGATCTTCCGGCTCAACCATCTCAAACAGTCCCGCAGCAGCTAACAACCGCGCGCGGATCAGTTGTTCTTTAACCGGCTGCGCGCGCGGGACGAGAATCGCGTTACGCCCGAACGACAGCAGCTCGCACACGGTGTTGTAGCCCGCCATCGAAACGACGAGATCCGCTTCTGCATAAAGCTCCGTCAAGTCGGCCTCGAATTCGCGAAACTCGACGTCCGTCAAATAGCCAAAGCTGTCGATGAGCGCCGAGCGTTTGTCGGCAGACATCTGCGGTCCAAAGACCACAGTCGATTTCAACGCGACGTTCCGCGGCAGGTTAGAAAGACCTTCGAGATACGCTTCGATCATGCGACTGCCGTCGCCGCCACCGCCGGTCGTGACGAGAACGTGTGGTGGCCCATCATTTCGCGAACCGGCGACTGTCGGTCTCTTCAGATAACCGCAGTAGTGAGTAATGCGCGCGATGTCTTCAGGAAAGTCGTACTCGCTAACAGTGTCGAAGATCGTCTGCGAGCCGTAGATCCAGACCTCGTCGTAGTAGTCACGAATGATTTCGAAGCTGTGATTGTTTTTGAGTGTCTCTCGAGTTTTACGTGGCTCGTCGAGGATATCGCGCACGCCCAGGACCAGGCGCGTCGGGTATCGGCTGTTGCGCAATGCCGTGAGCGTTTCGGCTAACTCGCCATCAACTCCAGCGGGTCGCTTGTCAACGATCATCAAATCAGGAGCAAATCCCAACACGGTTCGCTCGATGATGGCACGGCGAGTGCGTTTGACCGCTTCAGAGCATTCGAGCAGGAAACGTGATTCATAACGTTCCGCATCAATTCGATCGAGACACGGCAGCTTGATGTAGTCGACCCCTTCGGGAATCCGGAACGAATGGATCATCTGCGAGCCGGTTACCAGCAACACGGCCGCTTTAGGATATTGTTCGATGACTTCCTGAGCCAGCAGCAGCGTTCGGCGGATATTGCCGAGTCCAAACGTGTCGTGCGAGTAGAGGAGAATTCTCGGATTCGTTAATCGAGCTGGCTTAACTGGCTTCAGTGCCGGATGAATTAACGCAGTAGCTTGTTTCAACTGGAGCATTAGCCTCAGTACCGATGATTGGATTTGTCGTCGGGAGTGGCCGGGGGAAACAACTCATAACTGACTCGTGCAAGGAGACAGTGCAGTGAGGATTGCGGAAAATACACTTAAAATTTTATGCTCAAGTTTTACTGACGTTCAGGTCGGTTCGAGCAACTACATGCAAGCTAGTGACAAGGATCTGCTGATCTCGTGCCGGCAGGGCAACGAGTCGGCGTGGGCGGCGCTCGTCGGTCGTTACCAGCGTTTGATTTACGCCGTGCCACGGCGCGCCGGTCTCGATGAGGATCAGGCGGGCGAGGTTTTTCAGGAAGTCTTTGTCACGCTCTTTGAAAAGATGAATGAGATTAATCAGCCCGATCGCTTGCACGCGTGGCTGGTGACGACTGCTCGGCGCAAGACGTGGCGCTTTCTCAGTAAACAACGAACTCTTCGATCGACGCCTACCGATGAGGACGACGAAGTGCTCGTGGTGGTCGACGATTCGCCGCTGCCGGATGAAACACTCATGCGTCTCGAGGAGCAACACCGGATTCGAACGGCGCTGGGTGGTCTCGATGCGCGCTGCCAGAAGCTTCTAACTATGCTGTACTACGAGGTTGATCCGCCGCCTTATTCCGAGATCGCGGCGCTGCTGGGTGCGCCGGAGGGCAGCATCGGGCCGACGCGCGCCCGTTGTTTGAAGAAATTGCTGAAATTACTGGGAGAATGAAATGTATTTTGTTGGTGCGGTGAGGCACTGTTTGGTCGGGTAAAGTGAACCCACCTTTTAAGGATGACCAAATTATGAACATCTTCTCACCACACATCCCGTTTTCAGAGTTGACCGAACTGGCTGAAGAGCATGGAAAGACTTCGCCGGACGCTCTGGCACACCTCGCAATCTGTTCCGAGTGTTCGAGGCAGTTGCAGTTGCTCAGGCAGGCGATTGGATTCATGCGGTCCGATACCGCCGAAGACGCGCCGGCAGAGTTGATCCGGGAGGCTAAGAGTATTTTTCGCGAGAAAGTCGTGGCGCACGGGCCGTCGTTGTTGCAGGTAATTCTCGCGTCACTGACTTTTGATAGTTTGACGAACGCGCCTGCATTTGGGCTTCGATCGCAGACGAGTGCGGGCCGGCAATTGATTTATTCCACTGAGAGTGCTGATATTGATGTGCGCGTTTCCCCGGAAAATGATCAGTGGCAGATTGCGGGACAGATCCTCGGAGCGGACTGCCCCGGCGGCGATGTTGATCTGGTTGGCGATGATTTTTCGGTGTCCGCGGAGTTGAATGAGCTTTGTGAGTTTTCCTTCGGCTCCGTCCCCGCGGGCGCCTACAAGATCTCGATCCGTCTCCCCGACGCGTTAATCGAAACCCCCCGGCTCGAACTCGGCTAAAGCCCGCGACTCGGACAAGCTCGCGAAGCGAGCGACAGCATAAAGCCTGGGGCGCAAGCCCCAGGATCAAGATTTAAAAAAGCGATGGAGCCCGCGAAGTGGGCGACAGCGCGTCATTGCTTTGGGCTGCCGTCCGCTTCGCGGACTCCGCCGCTATTTTCGATATTTATTCCTGGGGCTTGCGCCCAGGCTTTATGCTGTCGCTCGCTTCGCGAGCTTATGTTGCCGTCCGCTTCGCGGACTTGGACTCAGATGCAAGCGGCGGACTCGGACTTCTGATGCAAGCGGTAAATCGACAATTCGAACGAGGGGAACTGGCGGCGCGGCTGGTGGAGGCTGATGATCTCCAGCGACGCGCGCTGCTTCGCGATAATCGCGAGATCGACACCCAACTCGCCTACATCCTCAAAGACATTTGTCTCGACGGTTGGAGCAGCGATCCGATGCGTTCGCTCGCGGCTTCAGCTACGCTGCGACAGATCTCTCAGACGCTGAAAAACTCCGAAATTACCGCCATTTCCCACTGGACACAAGGTATCGAAGCCTTAATCAACGGCGACATGGTCGGCGCGATCGCAACACTCGATCGCGCCCGCGAAGGATTTCTCGCACTGCAGAAACCACACGTCGCCGCGGCCACCGAAGTCAGCAAAGTGATCGCGCTCGCAATGCTCGGTCTTTACGACGACGCGATCGCGTGCGCCCTGCGCGCGCGCGAAGTGTTCCTCGAACACAACGATCTACTCGCCGCAGGCAAGATCGAGCACAACATCGGCAATCTCTACTTCCGGCGCGATCAATACGTCGAAGCCGAGAAGTTTCAGACGTCTGCGCGCGAACGCTTCATCGCGCTCAATCACGAGAAACAACTCGCTACCATCAACAACTGTCTCGCCAATACGCACGTCGTCCTGCACAAATTCTCCTCCGCTTCGTCGCTGTACGAGCAAGCCGCGCAACAAGCCGAGCACGCGGGCGCGCCTGTAACCCAGGCAGAAATCGAAGGAAACATCGGCAACTTTGCGTTACTGCGCGGCAGGTACGATCAGGCGCTCGATTACCTCGAGCGTTCGCGGCGACGTTACGAGTTTCTCGGCATGCCACACCAGTCAGCCCTCGCGGAACGCGAGATTGCGGACGCTTATCTCGAGTTGAATCTCGTCCCGGAAGCTGCCGAGATCTATGCTCGCGTCACCAGCACTTTCGCAACGCTCGGGCTGCGCGCTGACGAAGCACGCGCACTCGCGTCTCGCGGCCGCGCGGAGCTTTTACTCAGCAATGATCAAGAGGCCCTCGCCTCGTTGAAGCGCGCGCGTGAGCTCTATCAGGCTGAAGGAAACAAGGTCGGCGAAGCCCTCGTGGCGTTGACACAGGCACAGCTTCACCATGCGCACGGCAACACTGAAATCTCCCACCGCCTCGCCGTTCAGGCCGAAGCGGATCTCACAAAACTTGGCGGTTGGCACCAGATACTGCTGGCTCGCTGGCTACGCGCAGATATCGCTCGAACACTCGAATACACAGACGAAGCGCGCCGACTTTTCGAGAGCGCGGCCCACGATTCGATTGCGAAAGGGCAGCCGCAGATCACCGAGCGTTGTCACACCGGACTCGGATTGGTCGCGCTCGCGAAAGGCGAGACCGCAACCGCCGAACGGCATTTTAGACATGCAGTGGCCGTGACCGAAAAGCTGCGCGCGCCGCTCCCGAGTGAAGAATTCAGAACGGCGTTTTTTGGTAACAAACTCGCGCCTTACAACGAGCTCGTCCGCATCTGTCTCGCTGACGGAAGGCTGGTTGAGGCGTTAACGATCGTGGAGAGCGCCCGCTCGCGCACCCTCGTCGACAGCCTCGGCGGCAGCGAAAACCTGATCGAGCCACAGGACGAGTTTGAGGCAAGCCTGCTCACGCAAATCGGCGAATTGCGCGAAGAGTTGAACTATCTCTACAAACAAATCAACCAGCCGGGAAATCGAAGGCTGCCGGAATTGCAAAGAGAGCTGCACGAGCGCGAAAACAAAGTGCTGGAAGTCACTCGCCAACTGCATCATCGTCGCGAGAGTGCGGCTTCGCCTTCGCAAACGTTCGACGTTCAGCAACTGCAACAACAGCTCGGTGAAAACGATGCGCTCGTAGAATACACGTCGCTGGGCGACGAACTGCTGGCGTTCGTCGTCCTGCACGATCGCATACACGTCGTTCGCAATCTCGCGTCGCTGGAAAAGCTTGGCGAACGACTGGCGGCCCTGCGTTTTCAGATTGATTCATTGCGCTTCGGCGCCCGCTCGGTTCGCCGTCATCTCGCGAGCCTGACTCAAAAGATCAACATTCACTTGCAACAACTACACGCTCAACTAATGCGGCCACTCGAACAAATACTCGAGCAGCGCAAGTTGATCATCGTTCCGCACAGCGGCCTGCACTATCTTCCGTTTCACGCTCTGCACAACGGCGATCAGTACCTAATCGAGCGTTGCGAAGTCTCGCTCGCGCCGAGCGCCGCGATCTTTCAGCAGTGTTTACAACGTGGCGCGCAAGCATTGAAGCGCGCGTTGCTCGTCGGCGTCGCAGACGAACAAACGCCGCGAATTATCGATGAGATTCAAACACTGAAGGAAGTTTTTCCCGGCGCGACCACGCTGATTCAGGATGCCGCCACGAGTGACGCGCTGCGACGAAATTCGGCCGGCGTTGATGTTCTGCACCTCGCGTGTCACGGGCAGTTTCGTTCCGATAACCCGCTCTTTTCGGCGCTGCGACTTGCAGACGGCTGGTTCACGGTTCGCGACGCGTACGGGTTGAAGCTCGACAACGCCCTCGTCACGCTGAGCGCGTGCGAAACCGGCGCAAACGTCGTGGCGCCCGGAGACGAGTTGATTGGACTGGCGCGAGGCTTCTTTTCCGCCGGCGCGCGCTCAGTTTTATTGAGTTTGTGGATGGTGGACGACGAAACCACCGACCAGATGATGGTTGATTTTTACCAGGAAACAAGGCGCGGACGTTCGCTATCGGCGAGCTTGCGGGCGGCTCAGTTGAAGATGTTGGAAGAAAGACCTCACCCGTTCTTCTGGTCGCCTTTTGTTCTGGTTGGACATTGGTAATTGGCGGCACGCTAGCTGCAACAAAGTTTTCCCCCGAAGGTATTTCCCGACCTACTTAACAGACTGTTGAGACAGGGCCGTATCATGCGAAAAAATCTGCGGGTTTCGTTTGTGCTGCTGGCGCTGCTTGCGGGCGTGATCTTTTTCATCGCGGGCGAGCGGCCTCAGGTCGCACATGCGGATGGCGATGAGGATTTTGTTGCCGGTGAAGTCGTCGTAGACCTGACCAGCGCTGCAAATCTGGCGGCGGTTGCGACGCAACACGGGCTCGATCCCAATCCGCTGGATCAGTTTGGCTCGCGTGCGATTTATCGACTGCGAATCACGGATGGTGCGCGCGTCGAAGATCGCGTTAATCAGTTGCTGAGCGACAATCGCGTACTGTTTGCGGAGCCAAACTTCGTCGAAAAACCGCCGGAAGGTGGTGGTAACGGCTGGAGTGTTGGCAACGGTTGGAGTGTCGGCACGCCGTCGGATTACACCGCTCAGTGGTTTCCGCAGCTTACCCATCTCGCGCAGGCCCACGCGATAAATCGCGGCATCGGCAAGGATGGACAGCCGGTGCGTATCGCGGTGTTAGATACCGGCGTTGATACAACTCACCCTGCGCTGGCGGGACATTTGCTGCCGGGTTTCGACTTCGTTGACAACGATTCGAATCCCAGCGAGGTTGGTGATAAGACTACTGGCCCATTTGGTCACGGCACACACGTCGCCGGACTGATCGCGCTGGTGGCGCCGGAAGCGAAGATTATTCCGATTCGAGTGCTTGATCAGCACGGAATCGGCAACACGTGGGTCCTTGCAGAAGCGCTCGCATTTGCGGTCGATCCCGACGGCAATCCGAACACGCATGACGGCGCGGATGTGATTAATCTGAGTCTCAGCACCTTGCGACGCACGCGATTGTTGAAGAGCGTGCTCGACAAGGTTTGTGGTGATGAGGGTGCTGATGATTTTCCTGCGGTTGGGAATCCGAATCTGGTGATCGTTGCGGCTGGTGGTAACGGTGGTAATACGGTCGAGCAATACCCGGCGGCGGAATCTGTCGGTGGTTTGATCGGCGTGGCGGCATCTACGCAGCAGGATACGCTCGCCAGTTTCTCAACGCGTGGGTCGTGGCTGCGCGTGGCTTCGCCGGGGCAGGGAATCACGAGCACCGTTCCGGGCGGGGGATTTGGAGTTTGGAGCGGGACTTCGATGGCGGCGCCGCTCGTTGCGGCCGAGGCTGCGCTGATACACGCGCAATTTCCGACTCTCCGCAATACGAAGATTGTCGACCATATCGAAAAGACTGGAAGCCGTATTGACGGGCCGGTGTCCGAGCGGATCGACATTGGCCGGGCGCTGTCAGTAACACCCGAGGATGCGACACCGACTCCCACGCCGACACCAACTCCAACCGCAACGCCGACTCCTACTCCGACGCCAACACCTGCGCCGGCGCCAGTGCTATTAACTAACGGAAATTCGAATCACGCGGCTGCGGTTCACTCGGTTTTGCTGACGGCAGAGCCGTTCTCACTTCTGACGCCGAACAATTTAAGCTCCGATCAACGTACTCGCATCACGTTGTTTGCGATGAATGTAGGGTTGTTACAAAGTGAAACACTTTCGGCAATCAATGTCTCAGGGATGGACACTCGCAATGTCAATTACAACCTGCCGGTCGACTCTCTGACCGTCGTCCCCGGGTTCGATTGGCTCTACAGCGTAGTAGTTCGACTACCCGACGACACCGCGCTCAAAGGCGACATGGCCGTAACCCTCACTCTCCGAGGACAGACGAGCAACACCGTCCTCATCGCCATCCGCGCCCCTTGACAAAAGCTCGCTGCGCTCCCTGGCGGGTCTCAGCAAAAGCTCGCGAAGCGAGCGACAGCATAAAGCCTGGGGTGCAAGCCCCAGAATCACGAAAACAAAAAGATTTGGAGCCCGCGGAGCGGGCGACAGCGCATTGGACCTGGACGCTGTCGCCCGCTCCGCGGGCTCAATGCCATTTTAGGGATTGCGATCCTGGGGCTCGCGCCCCAGGCTTTATGCTGTCGCTCGCTTCGCGAGCTATGATTACGCATATTTGCACACACGTTACTGAATAAGGATGCTGTGAAGCCGACCCGCGAGCTGAAACAAAATGGACCAGAGTCTAAAAAGCAGCACCACGCCACAACCCAATACCGGGCAAATCTCGGGTTGGAGAATGCGAGTCGCTGACTACCTCAGTCTCGAACACAACGTCACGATTGCGTCAGCCGCGGTTTTTCTTATTGGTTTGGGTGAAGAGTTATGGAAAAAGTTTCTACCGAAATATCTTGAAGCGCTGGGTGCGACCACCCCAATCATAGGTCTGTTCGGCACGGCAGAAGATTTTTTTGACGCCTGCTATCAGTATCCCGGCGGCTTTGTTGCGGATCGTTTCGGACGGCGCCGGGCGTTCCTGATCTTCATTACGCTAGCCTCACTCGGTTACATCGTGTACCTCATTAGTCCATCGTGGCCTTTCTTATTTGCCGGTCTCGCCCTGGTGATGGTGTGGCAAAGCATGGCATCTCCTGCAATCTTTGCCGTCATCGGCGATTCGCTGCCTCGCGAACGTCGAGCGATGGGATTTACTTTGCAATCGATACTGAAACGCGTGCCTATCGTGATCGCGCCGATCATGGGCGGGACTTTGGTGGCCTCGCTGGGTTTGATCAATGGCGTGCGCATTGGCCTGCTGATCACACTTGCTTTGGCAGCGGTGACGCTCGTGCTCGTACTCAAAATCAGAACTCCCGACCGCCAGCCACATCCGATCAATATGCGGGGTGTTTGGCGTTCCTTTCACGGCGTCCTGAAGCGACTGCTGATTTCCGACGTCATCATCAGGACCTGCGAGGGCATGACCGGCGTGCTGGCCATTCTCTATGTGACGAATGTTCATGGCGTTAGTGTTCCGGCTTACGGCACTCTGATCGCTGTTCAGATGATTACGTCGATCGTGGTTTACCTTCCGGCGGGAAAGATTGTGGATCGAATTGGACGCAAGCCGTTTGTGATTGTGACATTTTTGAGTTTTGCATTGTTTCCCGTCGCAATCGTTTACGCCTCGAATTTCCGGTGGTTGATCGTCGCTTATGTGATCGGCGGTTTGCGAGAAATTGGTGAGCCTGCTCGAAAAGCGATGATCGTAGATTTCGCTCACGACAACATTCGCGCCAGATCAGTCGGGCTCTACTATCTCGTTCGCAGTCTTTCGATCACTCCGGCGGCTGCGATTGGCGGACTGCTCTGGAAGATTGCGCCACCAGTTCCATTTGTTACTGCCGGACTGATCGGCTTGGTCGGAACTATTGTGTTCATCGTGACTGTCGAGGAACGTTACGCCAGTTAGGAGT
>Ga0134121_10000911_pt1 | contig 30011 bp, 31 predicted proteins | sample KB301_FD_96463 | JGI IMG/M metagenome (GOLD analysis project Ga0134121, IMG submission 96463) | Terrestrial soil microbial communities without Nitrogen fertilizer from Kellogg Biological Station, Michigan, USA - KB3-0-1 | ecosystem: Environmental > Terrestrial > Soil > Unclassified ... | reverse complement strand
CGAGGCCGAGCTGGCGGACCTCGTCTTTGAACAGCTCGCGGAGCGGCTCGACGAGGGCGAGGTGCATGCGCTCGGGCAGGCCGCCGACGTTGTGGTGGCTCTTGATCACCGCGCTCGGGCCCTTGAACGACACGCTCTCGATCACGTCGGGGTAGAGCGTGCCTTGAGCAAGAAAGTGGGCGTTTTCGATGTGCAGTGCTTCGTCGCGGAAAACGTCAATGAAGACGTGGCCGATGATGCGGCGTTTTTCTTGCGGGTCGCTGATGCCGTTGAGGGCGTCGAGGAAGCGGGCTCGCGCGTCAACGACGTGCAAATCGGCCTGGAAATTGCCGCGGAATGTTTTGCGGACGGCTTCGTTTTCGTTTTGCCGCAAGAGACCGTTGTCCACGAAGATGCAGGCGACCTGGGGTCCGACGGCTTTGACCAGCAGAGCGGCGGTCACCGTGGAATCGACGCCGCCGGAGAGGCCGCAGATGACGCGGTGCGAGCCGATGCGGCGACGCATTTCCGCCACGGTGTCGTCGATGAACGATTTCATTTGCCAGGTGCCGTGGCAGCCGCAAATGTCGAAAAGAAAGTTGCGAAGAATGCGCGAGCCGTAGGGCGTGTGGCTAACCTCAGGGTGAAATTGCAAGCCGTAAAAGGGTCGGTCGCGGTGCTTGACGGCGGCGGCGTGGCACGTTTCGGTCGAGGCCAGCGGGATAAAACTTTCGCCGGTGGCGTTGACCTGGTCGCCGTGGCTCATCCAAACGGTGGTTTGCGTCGGCACACCGGAGAAGAGGGCGTTGGCTTCGACGATGTTGCATTCGGCCCGGCCGAACTCACGGCTTTTGCCGGGTTTGACTTCGCCGCCAAGCGTGTGGCAGGCGAGTTGCATGCCGTAACAGATGCCAAGGATCGGAATGTCGAGATCAAAAATCGCGGGGTCGCAAGTGGGTGCGCCGGGTTCGTAGACGCTCGCCGGGCCGCCGGAGAAGATGATGCCGAGCGGACGAATTTCGGCGATGCGGGCCGCCGTGATGTCATGGCGGACGATGCGGCAGAAGACATTGAGTTCGCGCAACCGACGACCGATGAGCTGGCCGTATTGGGAGCCGAAGTCGAGAATCAGGATTTGTTCGTCGGGACGGGTCATGTTGTCATTCTTGGTGGGACGGCCTTCCCAGGCCGTCCTTGTTTCCGGACGGCCTGGGAAGGCCGTCCCCCATCAACTGCAAATTAAGCCATCTTTCCCGCTTCCTTGCCTAACTCCTCCGCACGCCGCGTCGCCGCTTCCACCGCATCCATCAGTGCCGCCCGCAAACCGCCGCGTTCCAAAGCGTGCAGTCCCGCAATCGTCGTGCCGCCAGGACTGGCCACCATGTCCTTGAGTAAACCCGGATGCAAATCCGCGTCCAGCACCATCTTGGCGGAGCCCATCACCGTTTGCGCGGCCAAAGCAGTGGACACGTCGCGCGGCAATCCCATGCGAACGCCGCCATCGCTCAGCGCTTCGATAATTACAGCGATATACGCCGGGCCGCTGCCGCTCAGGCCTGTCACGGCATCGAGCAGCTTTTCCGGCAATCGAAACGCCACGCCGATGGCTTTGAACATCTTTTCCACCAGCTGGGCATCCTCCGAAGTGGCGGCAGTGCCAGGTGAAATGGCAGCGGCACATGCTCCAACCAAGCTGGGCGTGTTGGGCATCACACGAATGATGCGGATCGACGGCCCCAGACCGACCGTCAGTTGTGCCAGCGTGACACCGGCGACGAAGGATACCACGAGGTGCTTTGGGCCCAAAATCGGTTGGATCTCCTTAAGGACCGGCGTGAGCATCTGTGGTTTCACTGCCAAGAAGACGACTTCGCTGCCCTGGATCACCTGGCGATTATCCGTAACCACGTTGCCACCGACATCGCGCTGAAATGCTTCGCGGGCGGCAGGCACTGGATCGCTGGCAATGATGCGGTCGGGTTTGGTCAGACCGGCCGCAAGCCAGCCGCGGGCCAGGGCGGTTGCCATCTTGCCGGCGCCAAGAAATCCCAGGGGAGGAACCACGCGCATGCCTCCGGTCCGAAAGGAAAATCTCTATGTTACAGGAAGTGGGAACAAGGTGTAAGTGCCAGGAGCGAAAAGATGACTGTCCAGGTGCCCGAATGGTTGGTTCGCCGCGGCGGTGATTTGAAGTTGGCCAGCGACGGCAAAAGTCGATTCGTGATGCTCGGAGGCGAACCGGTCTACACACTGGCGCCGCGGCCGGCGAGCGGAAAGTTTGGGTGCGCCATTAAGCAAACCAATAGCGGGCGGCCGATTGCGTGCGCCAGCGTGGCGGACAATGAGGAGGGGGCGTTGGGTGTTGGGTTGGAAGAGTTGCGGAAAACCTTGGGGTGGTGACAACGATTCGCGCTGCGCTCCGCGTCGCGACTAAACGGCAACCCATTCCCCCGGTTTGATGACGACGGCTTCCGCCTTTGTTTCGCTCCGCACACGTTTGGCCCACGCCTGGGCATCCTGGGCAATCAGCGGAAACGTATCGTAATGAATCGGCACCACTTTCTTTGGCTGAAGCAGCTTTACAGCACGCAGCGCATCGTCCGGTCCCATCGTATAATTGTCGCCAATCGGCAATATCGCCAGGTCGATCCCTTCCTCGCCGATCAGTTTCATGTCGCCGAACAGTCCGGTGTCGGCGGCATCGTAAATCTTCTTTCCGTCTTTGAGAAACAGATGGAAACCGCACGGATTGCCGCCATTGCTGCCGTCGGGAAGCATTGAGCCGTGAAACGCCAGCGTCAGCTTGCAGTAGCCAAACGGAAAATGATGGCCGCCGCCGTGCTGCTGGCCGTGAACTTTGGTGAGGCCCTGCTTTTGCAGCCAACCTGCTATTTCGTAGTTGGCGATGACCGTTGCCCCCGTGCGTTTGGCGATGGCAATAGTGTCGCCGACGTGATCGCCGTGGCCGTGCGAGATGAGGATGAAATCGGCGACGGCCTGCTCGCCCTTGATCGCGGCAGCGGGGTTGCCGGTCAGGAAGGGGTCGATGAGCAGGTTGAGGCCGTCGGTTTCGATGAGCAGGCAGGCGTGGCCGAGATAGCCTACGCGGGTGGGCATGGAAGTACCTCCACAATTGAACAAGGCAAATCCGCAGTTTAGCACGGTTCGCCAAAAAACACCGCGGCGTCTCTCGCAAGCCGCTCTAACTGGCCTGCTTCGACCGTCACTATAGAGCGGATCGACCACTCCCACTCGCCAATGCCTGACCTCAGCGCAACGCAAAGGTAAATATGGCCGAACCGATCGTAAGTGGCACCTAGGTTAAGCTCGTGCTCGATTGATTCCCAAATGAGTTCGTCTTCCCAAATTTTCCATTGGCGAGACATCTCAGCGAAAAAAGGAGCCGGATGACTGTTAAAACCACTGTGGCCGGCGAACACTCGAGTGGAGGCGCTGAGGTTCATGTCCACGATCCGAACGGAAAACTCCTCGACAGGCTTCGTCGAATCAGCCGGATTTCGGTCAAAGAACTCCAAATACTCCCCACGTCGGGCCCCTTTGACCATGAATGCTTCCATCGCCCTCTCCTCGACCAATGCCAAACGCAATTACGGCGCGAAAACCGGCATGCACCTTGTCTTCTACTCCCGTTGTAACAAACAAACATCTGCCGGCAACCCACGTCTTGACTGACGGCAATTGCTCCATCGCATCCCGTGACCTACCCTTGTTTCGTCCGCTCACCGCTGAACATCCATGGAGACTCCCTATGCCGCGCTGGCCTCTGCTCCGCTGGCTGCCCAACGTAACGAGCTTGGCCATCATCGCCCTGCTTTTTGCCAATTACTTTTCCACCTTCGGCGATCTCGACTACACCTGGCAAATCCGCACCGGCGAGATCATCGTTCAAACCGGCGACATTCGGCCGCCGGATCATTTCACTTACACCATTGCGGGCCAGGATGTGCCGGATTTTGAATGGATCTACGAGGCAGCATTGTGGCTGGTATGGGACAAATTCGGCTACGGCGGCCTCAAGCTGCTGAAAACGCTGTTGGTTGTGACCACATTGCTCCTGGTCGTTTGGCGGCTTCGTGTTGCCAACCTGCGCTGGCACAGTGTCGCCCTGGCGTTGACCCTGGCCGTGGCCGTGTTGGCGCCCGCTTGGAACTTGCGAGCTTTATTCTGCACGACAATCGGCTTGCTCGTCGTCTCCGGCTGGCTTCACGATCACTGCACCGGCCGCAAGCCGCTGAGTTGGTGGCTGCCGGTGGTGATGCTTGTGTGGGCCAATTGTCACCCCGCTGTCATCACGGGGCAGGCGCTCATCATTGGAGCGATTTGCTGGGAATGGGCCAATCGGTGGCTCAAGATCAACGCACCGCTGGATAATGCCGCCCTCAAGCGATTGACATTGATTGGCGTCATCGCCCTGGCAGCGACGACCATAGGCGCAGACCCTGTCGAGCGGTTCCTTTATCCCTTCAAGCCGCAACTGAGTCACCCGATTCAGCGCGTGTTCGTGGAAATGCAACCGCTCGCCGCGACCATTACGCAGCCGCCATACACCAGCGGGCTGGTTTTCGTGGTTGCCGCAATTGTAGCGATCAGTGTCGTTTTGCGTTTTCGCCAGTACCGCGGCTGGGAAGTCATGCTGCTTTTGGGTGTCGCTGCGCTTGGCATTACCGCAGCGCGTGCCATTCAAGACTGGCTGTTGATCATGTTGGCCCTGGGCCTGCCGCATGTCGTGGCGTTGTTCAGGCAAGCGGCGTTGACCGATCGCCGCCGGCCGTGGGTTGCCGCCGCCTTGCGTTGTGACTCCGCATGGAAACGGCTTTGGAACGCACCGATGCTGCGCTTTCAATGGAGTTGGACGTTAGCTGCGGTTGCAATGCTGGTGGTCGCGTCGATCGTTCCGCCGATTTCCAGGCAAATGCCAAAACAAGATGACCCGGATTGGCCCACAGGAGCGATAGCATATCTGCAACAAAACCGCCTTCACGGCAATTTCTTCGCTCCGCCGGATTACGGCGCCTACCTTACCTGGCGCCTTGGCAACGACGCTCATTGCTATGCGGACACCCGCGGTTTCTTCATGCCGCCCATGCTGTTGGAAGATAGCCATTATGCGCCGCAACTTGGCCCGGATTGGCGAGCACGGCTGGATCGCATTCTCAATCATTACCCGACAGATTACTTCGTCTTGGAAACAACAGGGCCGCGTGGTGAACTGTGGCGCAGACTCCAACCGCTGGTCGGCAGCGAAGCGCTTTATGTCGATCATCAGTCCGTTGTACTTCGGGCGGATACGGTGCGTCGCGGTGTGCGGCAAATGGATTTGATCGCGCAGCGGTGAAAATGCCAAGCAACAAAAAGCAAGGCAAGTCTTCGCATAACCGGCGAACCGGTCCCTGAACCGATTCGGACCTCCGCGTGTATACCATCCCTGCCACGGCTGTCCGGGGACGGACGGGCTTTTCGCCTGCCCATCCCTTCGGCAGCGCAGCCACCTCGCCCTTAAATCGAGCGAGGTCTGTCGCTTTGCGTCGCCGCCTCACGGCGGTTATGCCCTTTCGAGGATGAAAGGCGTTGCGATTCAGGCGCGACGCGAAGACTTGCCTCCGGATTTCGCCACCAAAGCTGGCGCCCCCCGTGTGCTGGATAAGTCTAGCCCGCGCCGGCCGTTGAAGCAAATTACGCCTGTTGTCCAAATCACGTAACCTGCGTCGTCCCTGCAGCTTTTGCTCTGGCACCACCGTGCCTTGACCCCCCTGGGCAAAATCAGGTAAATCGTCCTGTGCGCGTCAGTACATTTGCTTAGCCCAAGAGGCATCATGCACCTTTGCCGTCCTCGCAGCGGCGCTGGTCCCCAGGTGAGCCTGGTATTGCCGGCGTACAACCCAGGCGCCCTTGTGGAATCCACCTGGCGGGAAATCGAACTTTTTCGCCACAACGCGATCGAGGATTGGGAGTTCATCTTCGTTTGTGACGGTTGCACCGACGGCACGGCCGAACAATTGCGTACTTTGGCCCAAGATGCCGGGCCAAGGGTCCGAGTTCTGAGCTATCCGAAAAATCGGGGCAAGGGCTATGCCGTCCGCTTGGGCTTGGAAGAAGCTCGTGGCCGGTGGCGACTGTTTACCGACATGGACCTGGCCTATGGCTTCGACGACATCACCCGCGTTGCCCAGACGCTGCAAAACGGCGCCGATGTGGCCATCGCATCGCGTGATCATCCTGACAGCCGCCTGTTGCTGCCGCCGGATATGTTGGGATATTTATATCGCCGTCGTTTGCAGAGTATGGTGTGGGCCAAGTTGGTGCATTGGATTCTGCCGATTACGGTGTGCGACACCCAGGCGGGCCTCAAAGGCCTTAGCGCTAGAGCTGCCAACATACTTTTACCGCGTTTGACCACGCGCGGGTTCGAGTTCGATTGCGAACTGCTGACGGCTTGTGCACGCCTGGATCTGGAAGTGACGGAAGTGCCCGTGACGGTTCGCCACGAGAATACGCTTAGCACGACAACTCTCCGCGACATACCGCGTATGCTTCGCAAGCTACGGTCCATTCGCCGCGCCTGGCGCGAGACGCCTGCTCCTGGGCCGTTGGCTGCGATGGAACTGCTCGAACTGGATGCGGCATGAGGGAACTGGGATGATGGACGGCCCGCGGCGTCATTTATTGGTCACCGCCGACGATTTTGGCATGGGTCCCGCTACGTCGGAGGGCATCCTGGACGCCGCCGAATGCCGCGTCATCACTTCCTCCGTGCTTTTAGTCAACTCGCCCAATGCTGCAACCGCGGTCCAGTCCTGGCGCCAGCGGGGCTGCCCCATGGAACTGGGCTGGCACCCGAACTTGACGCTCGACGCACCGGTCCTGCCTGCCGTCCGCGTGCCTTCCCTCACGGGACCGGACGGCAACTTTTGGCCACTTCACGCTTTCTTGCGCCGGTGGCTCATAGGGCGATTGCGTGCCGAGGAGATTGAACTGGAATTGGAAGCTCAACTAGAGCGCTTCCGCGAATTGACCTGGCAAGATCCAACCATTGTTAACACCCACCAGCACGTTGCCGTATTCCCGCCAGTGGGCCAAATCCTGTTTGACGTCCTGCAGCAAAACGACTGCCGTCCCCTTGTCCGCAAAGTCCGTGAGCGGTGGAGCACGTTGGTCAGAGTGCCCGGCGCCCGTATCAAACGGTTGCTGCTAAATGGTCTGGGCCGTCGCCTGGCCGCGGTTCAGGACGCCAGGCAATTTCCTTGCAACGACTGGCTGGCTGGAATCACTGATCCGCAATGGGTCCGGCGTCCCGATTTCTTTGCCAGTTGGCTGAGAGCCTCGACCGGCAACGTCGTGGAGTTGATGTGCCATCCAGGCCATTGGGATGACACTTTGGTGGGCCGCGATTGCCGGCTCGGCGACGGTCTGCAACAGCGCCGCGTTGATGAACTTCGTATGCTGCAATTGCCGGAATTTTTGGATGCAGTCCACGAAGCGGGATTTACTTTGGCCGGGCCCTCGCAGTTGATGCCAAGGGATTTGCGTCATGCCATCGCTTAGCACACGTGAGCCGCAGAGTAGGACGGCTCTCCAGAGCCGTCCGGACGGCTCTGGAGAGCCGTCCTACAGGGTTTCCGCTGCTTGCTTGGCAGTTAGGAATCAAGAAAATGCTGGCTGGCCACGTCTTTTATGGTTAGCCGTCGGCATTTGGGCTACGGTTTTGGTCGTCATCCTGATTCGCTCCTATTTATATCCAACCCGCAACACCGTGTACCCCATCTTCGCCACGGCGGCTCGCGAGTGGGGCCAAGGCGTGGATATGTACGACCTGACAATTCCGCGCGACCACAATGAGAGATTTCGCTATGCTCCCATTGTCGCCGTGGCCTTGACCCCGTACACCCTGCTCCCCGACGAAGTGGGCGGTGTAATTTGGCGCTTATTCAACTTGGGAATTTGCTGCGCGGGTGCGGTCGCCTTCACCTATTGCGTTTTTCCAGGACCTGCACGGTTGAACGGCAAGGCGGCCGCCGTCTTGGCCTTGCTGGTGCTGCCGCTCAGCATTGGCAGCATCAACAATGCTCAAGCCAACGTCCTGGTGGTGGGCTGTTTGCTGCTGGCCGCCGCTGCCGTGGTACAGCGGCGCTGGACATGGTCTGCCGCGGTGCTGGCGGTCGCCATTTTGTTCAAGATTTATCCATTGAGCGTCGCCGGTTTGCTGCTCTTGGTGCGGCCGAGGTTGGGCTGGCGACTTGGCCTGGCGATGGCGGCCGGTTTGCTGGCGCCATTTTGTCTAGGCGATCCAGCCTATGTAACGCAGTCTTACGCAAGTTGGATTGGCCAATTGGCGGCGGATCACCGCCATGATTGGCCAATGGAAAACAGTTATCGCGATTTTCACGTTTTGACGCGTGCGGTCGGTTTGTCATTGCCCGACGCCGGTTATCAGGCCTTGCAGCTATTGATGGCTGCCCTCGCCGCGACCGCTGTGGTGCGCGGCCACGTCCAGCGATGGTCCACCGCCCGTCATGCACGCGCCGCCTTCGATTTGGGCTGCTGCTGGATCGTCCTTTTTGGCCCGGCAACGGAGAATTGCACCTATGCCTTGCTGGCGCCGACCGCGGCGTTGGCCACCTGGGAGGCTTTTCAGGATGGCCAGCCGGTTTGGAAACGCCTGTTGATGATTGCCGCTGCGGCCGTTTTCCTGGGTACCATGTTGATCATGATGCTGACGCCCTATGGCAAATATGTCTCGTGCGTGAGCATGCCGCTGGCCGGCCTGTTGGTCCTCATCGAGCGGGTATTGAGCACCCTCGCTCCCGCGGCCGACTTGACAAAGAGCTCCCGCCCTGTCGAGGCGCTGGCGCCCGCCGCGTGACAGTTCTCCACTCTTTTGGGAACACGCTTGGATTCGGCGTGCGGAACATGTACGATGCAATAAGACATTTCCAAACGCCCTGAGGAATCACCATCGTGAGCAGCTTTCCGTCTGATCCAGAAATTGGCGTTGCCACCAAACCGCGTGAGCACGAAGAAACCAAAACGCGGCTGTTGCCGCCCTACAACGTCATCCTGGACAACGACGATTTCCACTCTTTCGAGTTCGTCCTGGAAGTCCTTCGCAAAGTGCTGGGTTGCACGGAACAGCGTGCCTTTCAGCTTACCGAAGAAGCCCACACCAAAGGCCGAGCAGTCATCTGGAGCGGCGCCAAGGAAGTCGCCGAGTTCAAGTTGGAACAAGTTCAAAGCTGCCACGAAACCCGCGGCAGCCTCAAACTCGGCCCGCTGAGTTGCTCGCTGGAACCTGCCGTTTAACACGAAATCCTCCTAGTCAAAGGCGATTGCGCATGGCCATTGCTCCCTTCGCCGTGGGCGTCTGTAGCTGGTCGCTTCAGGTCAAAAGCGTTCCCGAGCTTCGCAAGTTGCTCGATCAACTCGGCATCAACATTGTTCAAATCGCCTGCGGAGATCCGCACCATGCGGCCTGGGAAGAAGGCGACAACCTTCCCGACGCTGTAAAAAAAGCCGGCTTCGACATGACCGGGGCCATGCTCGGCTTCCCGGGCGAGGATTACACCACGCCGCAAACCATCCAGAAAACCGGCGGCTTCGGCGATCCCGCGCTCCGCCCCCAGCGGCTCGAGCGCTTGCAATGGGGCCTGCAGCGCACTCGTGCCATGGGCCTTCACGACCTGACCATGCATGCCGGTTTCATTCCCGAAGTCGGCGACGCCGAGCGCAAGTCGTTTCTGGACACTCTGGCCAAGGTCAGCGATTACGCCTCCGCTCAAACGGTGACCGTGGCCTTCGAAACCGGCCAGGAAACGGCAGATTTGCTTCGCCGCACGCTCGACGATTTGAAATGCCCCAATCTCAAGGTCAACTTCGACCCGGCCAACATGCTGCTTTATGACAAGGGCGATCCACTGCGGGCTGTCGAGATTCTTGGCCCGGACATTCGTAGTGTGCATGTTAAGGACGGCAATCGGCCAACCGTGCCGGGCACGTGGGGCGTCGAAATGCCTCTGGGCCAGGGGCAGGTCAACATCGGCAAGTTTTTGCAGACGCTGCGGCAGGTGGGCTACGATGGCCCGCTGTGCATCGAACGGGGCGTCGGCAATCAGCAGCAATGCATCGCGGATGTGGCAGCAGGAATTCGTTTCGTACGGCAATGCTTGCACGCATAGTTGCACACCAAAAGTCTGCACCCTTCGCGTGACGTCTTGCGCTAGTTGAGGAAGGAATCTGCGCATGTAATTGAAATCAGAGTCCCAAATGCTCCGGGCAAAAAAAAAAGCGGAACCCGCGCCTGGCGGGTTCCGCTTTTGCTAGCGTAACGGCAAAGCACCGCGAAGCCGCTACCGTGAGTCGCCAATGTTAGCACGAGCAAACGTAAATGTTCTCGCCGTGCAAATCCTGGAAACTCTTCTTGATGGCGTCTAAATCATTGCTGCTGCGCGGCTCCACACCAATGACAACGCCGCCCTGGCGTAGCACTGCTTCATAAGCCTTGGCATTGCTTTCGCTTATGCCCATACCCACAAGGCCGCCGACAAGGCCGCCTGCCACGGCGCCTGCACCGCCGCCCGCCAGGGCAGCCACTACGGGCCCGGCCACGATAATGCCCAAGCCGGGCACAAGCAAGCTGGTGCCAATCGCGGCCACGGCCGCCAGGGTCGCGCCCACGGCGGTGCCAACAGCCCCGCCGATTGCAGCGCCTTCGCCGACCGCCGAAGAAGTCTCGAAGCGGTCCTTGTCTTCACCCGAATAGTAGGTGGCACGCGTTTTTTCAGACATCAGCACGTTGATTTCGCTTTCGGTATATCCCATCGTGTGCAGAATATCGAACGCCCGCTCGGCGTCCAAACGGTTGCGAAACACCACGGTCACCATTTGTCTTTTCCCGGCCATGAGAGAACCTCGCTGGATAGAGCTTCAGCGGCGCCCCCGGTCACATTCGCGGAGAGTCCCACTGCTTAATGCATGGAAATTATTTGAAGCAATTGCCATGCCGTTTTTGCCGGCATGCGGAAGTGAGATGAAACGATTGGCAATGCCCAAGATCTTCCATGGGTGTAGTCGCCGCTGCCTACTTCTGTTTTGCCAATCCTTCCGCGAACTTTCGAACTGCAGTTTCATACTCTTGGTGCCGCTCAAAATACGCGCAGACATGGCCACTCGCATCCAGAATCACCAGTTGCTTTGGTTCCGCAGCCCGCTCATAGAGCCGCATGGAATGCTCCGCGGGAGTGATCCAATCGTGCAGCGAGTGAAACAAGACCACTGGCGCCCGAGCTCGGCCGATGGACGCCACAGGCCGGAATTCGGTGATTGGACAACCAGCGTTCCAGTCGGCAATGGGCAGGCCAATAGTCAGCAGCCAGCCGCGCAAAAACGCCGGCAAACTGTGATCCATGTCCGCGGTGGCAGTGAAGCCACTGTCCAGGATGAGGCCGTCCAGCGGCGGTTCCAGTTCCGCGGCAATGTCGGCCAACACGGCTGCTCCCAAACTCACGCCCATGCCAATTACCTGCCGCGATTGGCTGGGCCGTTGTTGCCGAAGATAGGCGATGGCCGACAACACGTCGTCTCTTTCGCGGTAGCCCATCGAGCTGGCCCGGCCGGCGGAGTCGCCGTGACCGCGCATGTCGAACAGCAAGAGATTGGCATCGAGCCAATCGGCAATGGCATGATACTTCAGCGTCTGCGTGCGATTGGCGGCCAGCCCGTGACAAAAGACGATGGTCCGCGAACTGTGAGTGCGGGCAGGCACCCACCATCCCGCCAGTCGTGTGCCGTCGCCGCAGACAATTTCGACGTTCTCATATTCCCGGCCCAAATCGGCTTGTGGATTCGCCACATTGGGCAGCTTGACGCGATAAACATAGGAAAAGGCGACGCCAAACGGCACCGCCACAAGGACAAAGAGCGACAGGGCCATGGCCGGGGCCAGAACGTTGCCAACGAACGGCGAGTCAGGACAGCGCCGCCCGAGCAACGCTGAGGTATTCATCAGCAGCCGCAGAAAACCGATAACCACAATGCACAGGGCCGCGAGCATGTACAAAGCGGTGACGAATTCCAACCAGTATTTCCACGAATACAGCACACGCGGGCCGTATACCCAACTCATGGTGCATACCCCCAAAAGGAGCACCGCCGCGAACAGCGCCAATCCGCTACGCATTTCCGTCTTGGAAAAGGGCTGCGATGTCGCGGGGTCCTTCCGGGCTCGACCGGTCAAATAAAAGGCCAGTGCGGCCGGCGGAACGGAGAAGTAAAAACACTCCGAAACGTTGATGTACCACGCCGAAGCCAGCCACCAGGTCAGGCCGCCAACAACCAGCAAGGCGAGCAAGCGTTTGCATTGCGACATGCTTTGCTCCAAGGTATGGGAGAGCGATGGAATCCAGCCTGCGAAAGTATAGGTCGAGATGGAATCGATAGGGGTGGGGCAGGATACGCTGGCTGGAGATTTGTTCGTCTTTCGCTTCCGGCGCGGTGATCGGCTCAAGTTGCTCTATGGGGACAGCGCGACCACTCGCATGCCTCGGCCTTGGCAGCCTCGATGCATCGGTCAACGTGCCTTCACCGGACGGATACGACTAAAACGATGTTCGATCAGGATCACGGTTTTCATTTTGGCCATTGGTTAAGGAGCATCGCGACTCACCTTCGAACTGTTCCTTAACCTGCCCGTGATGCATTCCGACAGCAATTTCAACAGGCCGGCGCGCGTCGTTTTGGTTTTGATGAACGAGGAATTGAATCAAATAACAAGCAAAAACATTGGCCGCTCCTCAAGGTGCGGTTGGAACCCCGTTTCCAGGCAACCAGCGAGGGAGTCCAATGGGGCCTGGTTGATTTGAGTGCCGAATCAACCTGACCCCTTTGCGTATCCTTTGGTTTGGTTGCGCGTTAAACCGCAAGCGGCTGAATCAACGCGGCTTCGTTCGATGCGTAGTCGGCGCCGTCTGCTTCATGTCCTGCCCCGTCGGGCAATGCGGGCACAACGGGCAAGACCCGCAACGCGGCGAATTGTCATGGCAATACTCATACGCGACCGCACTGATGGCGTCGCTAAATGTCGCCGCTTTGGCCTTGGGGACCTGATGCTCCAGGCTCGAACGCAGCGCTTCGAGGTCATCGGTCTCGTTTTCGATCAGCCCGAGCCGGCGCACCACGCGCAGGCTGCCGTCGTCCAACGGAATAGCGTGGCCGCCAAGGCTGTTCTGAACCACTGACGACACGACATATTCGCTGGCCGCCTGATAACGGCTAAGCTGTTTGGCCGCCAGCTTGACGCCCTTCTTTTGCAGGCTTTCCAGATCGAACGAGAACGTGGTCTCGAAAACCTCTTGCAAGAAATCAACGACGCGCTGGCCGCGACCCTCGGCGTCTGGCAGGCAGTCCATCGACTCGGCCAGTTCGCGCGGCGAGCTGACGCGGACCTCGTTCCAGTCGAAGTAATTGTCGCGCAAACTGCGAAAGGCCCGGTCGGCCAGCTCGCGGGTCACGCCCTCACGGCAAATGGCGTAGAGAAATTGCTCCAGCACCGGCCGCGACTCCGGCTCGCCTTTGGCGTGCCGGGCTGCCGCGGTGAAAAGCTGCTGGAACACACGCTGTTTGTTGACGGTGGTTTGCATGATGGTGTAAATCACTCCATGACGAGGTTAGCGGGTTCAGTTTCCGGTTTCCTCTTCCGCCGTTCCGTCGGCAGGTTCTGGTTCGGGGGCTGGAATCCCCGGCGCACTGGTCTTTCCAAGTGCCTCATTGATGAGGCGAGTGATCTCAATGCTGTTCTTGACGCCTTGATCCAGGACGAACTTCACAACGGGCGTGAAGCGAGTCTGCAAGCGGTTGGCGAGTTTCGATTGCACAAAACCCGCCGAATGCTGAAGGCCGTGCATGCACAGGTCTTGCTCCTTTTGGCTGCCCATCACCGACACGAAAATCTTGGCGTGCTGCAAGTCGGCGGCGACCTCGGCCCGAGTCACGGTCACATTTTTCACGCGCGGATCCTGTATCTCAAACAGGATCGTCTCACTGGCCACCTCCCGGATGACCTCGGACACGCGTGCTAGGCGGTGCTGCTTCATAGGTGCTAAACGTCCATCTCTTGACCGACCAATTCCGCCACCGGGTGCGTCCGCAGAACTTGCACAATCTGGCCCAGGGCTGTCTTCACATGGTGCGCTTCGTTGCTGACCATCGCCATGCCCAGGACCGCCAGCTGGCGATTGTCGAGTTCGTCCACTTCCGCGACTGACACGTTGAAATCGTTGCGAATGCGATCCTTGATGCTTTTCACCACCTGGCGTTTGTCCTTGAGCGAGCGAGCTTCGCGAAGCAACAAACGCACTTGCAACGTGCCGACGATCATGCATCACCGCACTGACATTGTGCCGCCGGCATCGTATTCCAGTTTCCGCTGCACCTGATCGACGCGGAATGCCTCGATCACGTCGCCGACCTTGACATCGTCATAGCCTGCGATCTTGATGCCACATTCGAAGCCCTCGCGGACTTCGCCAGTGTCTTCTTTGAAGCGCTTCAGCGATTCCAGCCCGGCGGTGCGGTCGACCGGCGGATAAATCACAACACCCTCGCGAATCAGACGCACCTTGGCAGAGCGCTTGATCGTCCCTTGCGTCACATAACACCCGGCGATGGTGCCAACGCGGCTAATCTTGAAGGTGTCGCGCACGACCGCTCGGCCGAGGTGAATAATCTCCTCGCGCGGTTTCAGTTTGCCTTCTAGTGCCGACTTGATGTCGTCGGTGAGGTTGTAAATGACGTCGTACTGGCGGATTTGCACGCCTTTTTCCTCGGCAATGGCCAGCGCACGATCGTCGGGCACAACATTGAAACCGACAATAATGGTGTCCTCCGGCGAGGTCAGGGCCAGCCATACGTCGTTTTCAGTAATGGCGCCAATGGCGGCTTCGAGGATGCGAACGCGCACCTCCTCGTGCTGTAGCTTGTCCAGCTCCTTGCGGATGGCCTCGATGGAGCCACGGAAGTCGGCCTTGAGGATGACCTTCAATTCGCTGATCTTCTGGCCGGTCATCTGCTCCAGCGTCAAGGGCACGCGTTTGACCAGCGACGCTTCCAGCAGCTTGGCCTTGCGCTTGGTGGCAATTTCACGGGCCACGGCCAGCTCGGGCACGACCGCGAAAGGATCGTCGGCATTGGGAATATGGTCAAGGCCGGTGATGCGGACGGGAACGCTCGGTCCCGCTTCGTCGATCTGACGGCCGAGATCGTCGTAAAGCTGACGAATGCGGCCATAGGCGGCCCCGCACAGCAAAATGTCGCCCCGATGAAGGGTGCCCTCGCGCACCAGTAAGGTGGCCCGGACGCCTTCGCCTTCGCTGAGCATCGCTTCCAGGCAAGTACCCTGGGCCAGCTTGTCGGCGTTGGCTTTCAGCTCTTTCAACTCGGCCACGATCGAGATCTGGTCGAGCAATTCGTCGACGCCCTTGCCGGTGGCGGCGCTGGTTTCGACAAACGGCACCTCGCCGCCCATGTTATCCGGGATAACGCCAAGCCCATACAGCTGCTGGCGTGTGCGATTGACGTTGGCGTTGGGCAGATCGACCTTGTTGATGGCGATTACCAAAGCGACTCCGGCCGCCTTGGCGTGGTTGATCGCTTCCTCGGTTTGCGGCATGACACCGTCTTCGGCGGCGACAACGATCACGGCGATGTCGGTCACCTGGGCGCCGCGGGCGCGCATCTTGGTGAACGCTTCATGGCCGGGCGTGTCGAGGAAAGTAATAGGCCTGCCGCCGTGGCTGACGCGCCAGGCGCGGATGACCTGCGTGATGCCGCCGGCTTCGGTGGCGGCCACGTCGGTGCGGCGAATGCGGTCTAGCAGCGAGGTTTTGCCGTGATCGACGTGACCCATGATGGTGACAATCGGGGCACGCGGCTTGAGGCTTTCCGGCGAGTCTTCAATCTTGAATCCGGCCAGCATCTGCTCTTCGGCGTCGAGCTGCCGTTTGACCTCCAGCTCGCAACCATTTTCCAGGGCAAACAAAGTGGCAATGTCGGGGTCAATCGTGGAGTTGATGTTCGTCGTCCGGAGGTCAAGCCCGTGGGTTTGGACGAGCTTGAAAAGCACATCGCCCTTGGGCATGCCCATCGCTTCAGACAGCGAGCGCACGGAAATCGGCAAGACGATCGGCACCTTGCCTTTGCGCGCTTCGGTCGGTTTTTTCTTTTTGAGCTTGTGTTTGAGGCTGCCGGAACGGTGCCTTTCCAGCAGGTCCACGTCGGTGACGCCGCGAGCCAGCTGGAGATCCAATTCCTGGGGGCGTTTGCGTTCGGCGGCGCGTTTGTTGCGCTCTTCCTGGCGTTGCTTGCGGCCGCTGACGCTGCCGGGGCGGTCTTTGCTGCCGCCTTTTTTCTTGCCGTCGGAATCTTCATCGTCGTCGATGATCGGCACTACCGCTTGCATGCCGCCGGGACGCAGAACATCTTCAGGCCGCAAAGGCCGGTCGCCGACTTTCTCCAAGTGCTCCTTGGTGAAAGCGACCAGCGGCTGCATCATTTTTTCGACCGGCTTCTTCGACTCAGGGGGTTTGCTACCGGGCCGAGGGGGCTTGGGCGGGGCACTATGGGCGCCGGTTTGCCGCAGCACTGGCCGATTGCCGCTGGGACGGAGAGTGCGCGGGGCGCGGGTGGCGTCCCCGCTGGGTTTGGGACCGCCGAGGTCGGGCACCTTGGTCCTGGGCATCGCCGGCGGCGGCGGTGGCTTGGCAGCGGCTGCAATCTCTGGCGCGCTTGTGGGAGTAATGGCCGCGGGGCGTGCGATTTCCGGCGGCTTGGACGGAGCGGTTGGCTCGGCCGCCGGCGGTTTTTCCGCCTCTGGAGTTGGCGCTACTGTGGGGGCGGACCGCGCAGCAGGTTCCAACACTGCGGGGGCCGGCGGCGTGGGTTGCGGCTTTTCCACCTGGGGAGCTGGCGCTTCGGCAGCGGGTTCAACGATGATAGGCCCAGCTTCCGCCGGTTTGGCAGGGACTGCCGGTGCGGGTTTGCTGCCAACGGCGGGTCGCTTAGTTTCCAGCGTCTGCACTTTGCGTTGAATGACAGTGGGGATGACGGGCGTCGCGGCGCGCTGGGGTTGCGTCGCGGTGCTCGAACCGCGTTTGACCAAATCAATGATCTGCTCGCGCTGCTCGGGCGAGACGTTGCTCAACTGGTTCTTGAGGTCAATGCCGTGCTTACGGCACAGGACCATCAAGTCTTTGCTTTCCAGATCAAGCTCACGAGCCAGCTCAAACACGCGAACTTTGTCTTTTTGCAAGCGCTGCTCCTCTACGGTCATCTCCTGTAAACCCTTTCGCCCTTTGGGAAACCGCCTATCGACCCATGTTATGTATTCTAACGGGTTGGCCTGTCTTGAAAAGGCCAGCTTTGCCTTCCGCCCGAAAGCCGTCGGCTCGCAGTGGTCCCGCCGGGCTTGCCGGGCCTACTTTGTTTCGCCGTCCGAAGAATCTGGTTGCGTTTCCGCAACAGGCTCAGGTTCGGAAATAACCACAACTTGCTGATCAGCAACAGGTTGCTGCTCAGCGGGTTCGGTGTCATCCGGGCCAAATAGCTGCTCCGCGGTCATTTTCGGTTCAGCCCCTTCTCCCGTCAGCGGTTCGGGGAAGATGTCAGCTGCCGTCGGTGCTCCGGATCGCACTGGCGCTGGCCGCGGCGTCGGCGATTGCGCCTCCAGCGCCTTGGCAGCTCTGTTTTCCGCATCGACCCGCTCGGAGGCTTCCTCGGCGAATTGAATCATGTCGTCCGCCGCTTCCTCGGTGACGCCGATGAGTTCGCCAAGCTGGGCCGCTTCAAGGAAGGTCAAATCGTCATACGAAAGGAACCCTTCCTCGATGAATTTCTCCACAATTTCATCAGTGACGCCCGGAATCTGACGAAACCAGCCTTCGGCGCGTTCGATGCCGTTGCCCAGTTCGTCGTGGGTCATGATCTCGATGTCCCAGCCGACCAGCTTGCTGGCCAGACGCACATTCTGGCCGCGGCGGCCGATGGCCAGCGATAGCTGATCTTCTTGTACAAGCACAATGGCCCGGCCCAGCTGCGAATAAAGGAACACCTCCTCGATGTTCGCGGGCTGCAAGGCGTTGGGGATCATGACTTGGAGCGAATCGTTCCAGCGGACAATGTCGATGCGTTCGCCACCCAGCTCGTCCACCACGTTTTTGATGCGCGAGCCGCGCACGCCGACGCAAGCACCGACGCAATCGACCTTGAGATCGATGCTGCTGACGGCGATCTTGGCGCGGTAGCCGGCTTCGCGGGCCAGTGCTTTGATCTCAATGGTGCGGTCTGCGATCTCGGGGATTTCATTTTCAAACAAACGGCGAACAAAATCGGCATGCGTTCGCGACAGAATAATCTTGACGCGCTGGCCCACTTTCTTGACTTCTAACACCACCGCTTTGACGCGCTCGCCGACATGGTGCGTTTCACCGGGGATTTGTTCGCTGCGGGGCAGAATCGCTTCGGTTTTGCCAAGGCTGATGATGGCGGCCCCGCCCTCATGCCGTTGGATGGTGCCGTGGACCAGTTCACCTTTCATGGCCTGATACTCGGTCATGACAGCGCTGGACTCGGCTTCGCGTATCTTTTGGATGATGGCCTGCTTGGCGCTCTGAGCGGAGATACGGCCCAAAACGGAAGGATCAATCATCTCCTCGCCTTTTTTGGCGACCATTTCGCCATTATCACGGTCAATGGTGACAACGATGGTGGGCGTCTCTTCTTCGCCATAGTATTTTTCCATGGCCAGCTTCACGGCCGATTCGACCGCTTCAAAAACAATTTCGCGCGGAATGTTCTTGTCGTGATTGAGCTGGTCGACGAAGCGAAGGAACTCAGAGCCTTTCATCATAACTGCGATCTCCACCCGCTAAGCCGCAAGCGGCTTGCCCTATAAAACAAAAAAAGTGGGTCCAGGCCCACTTGGATGCCTCCGCGCGCATAACGCCGGAGCGCACCTTGCACCTCAACCGCTCTCAGCGACGGCCAAAGCCAACCCGCTGATTCGGTCAAACAATAACGCCGATTCAAGCTGTATCTGGACCATCACATTTTTCCCTTTGGCCATTATATCCATTTGCATGGGATTTTGGCAGCCCTCTGCGAGCCAGGCGGTGATTTCTAGCTGCTGGCCCTTTAGCGTTATCAGGCTGCCTGTGCCATGTGGCTCTACCAAACGCACCCGCATCGGCAGGCCATCCACGGAATCCCCAAACTGCAGCTGCACATTTTTCGGCCTAATGCCAACTGTGACAGGTCTTTGTGCCAACGGCCCCCATGCGCTCACACGCTCGGTGGGCACAGGCCAGCGCCAGGCGCAGCAGGCGAACACCAATCCCTCCCGTCTGGCCTGAATCTCGCCATCCACAAAGTTCAGCGGCGGCCAGCCCACAAAACCCGCCACGAATCTGTTGACAGGTTGCCGCAACAGCACCTCAGCGCGGTCCAATTGCTGGAGCCGGCCATTGTCCAGCACGGCAATGCGGTCGCCCAGGCTCAGCGCTTCGGCAGGATCATGGGTAACGCACACCATTGTCGCGTTGAGTTGTCGCTGGAGCAAGTGCAACTCCCGCCGCAATTCATGCCGCAGGCCGGCATCAAGGTTGCTCAGCGGTTCATCGAGCAAAATCACCCCAGGTTGACGGACAAGAACTCGGCCGAGCGCCACCCGCTGTTGCTGGCCTCCCGACAGCTGCGATGGATATCGGTCAAGCACGCTCTCCAATCCCAGCATGGACGCGGTGGCGCCCACTCGCTCCAGGCGAGCGGCATTTTTTACGCGGCCAACTGCCGTGAAACGCCGCCACCAGCCGCCTTGCTGCAATTTCAGGGCGAAACCAAGGTTATCCCGCACTGTCCGGTGCGGGTAAAGAGCAGGGCGCTGGAAAACCATGCCAACACCACGCTCGGCCGGCGGCACATTGTCCACAACCTGGCCGCCGATACGGATGGTCCCGGCAGTAGGCTGTTCCAATCCGGCAATCAGCCGCAGCAGCGTGGTTTTACCGCAACCCGACGGGCCAACCAGGGTCAACAATTCACCGTCGGCCACGTCAAGCGTGACATCCCTTACCGCCACGGAATGCGGCGCGTAGGACTTGCTGACATTTTCCAGCGCCACGGTTGGCATAGGTTTGGCTTTGCTAGTGAACTAGCGTACAATAATGAAAGAGGGGCAGACTGTGAATCCTCCGTGTCATTATGGAGGAGACTGCATCATGGACAACAACGCAATTGCAGAATGGTTGCGTGAGTATGCCCGCGAACGTGACGCCGAGGGCGGCAACTTGATGCGCGTCAGAGCCTATCGGCGAGCCGCTCATTTGATTCAGGAAATGGATGAGTCATTGGAAAAGATTTTTGATCGCGACGGCCGACGAGGCATTCGCGCACTACCCGGCATCGGTCCGCGTATTGCGTCCGCGATTGAGAGTTTGCTTCACCCAGGCGAGCCGATCGGCGTACGCCGCCGGGTTGTGCAGCGCTAGACGAGAGCGCGACGACCAGTTATAGTGCACGCGGTGGTTGCAATAGCTTTGGAAGTTACCATGAATGCCGTCACGCTGCCTTTCCTCAAAGAAAACCTGGAATTAGGCGAGCTCCTGTTAGCCGGGAGAGACTCGATGTTTGAACCCCAGGATCTTCCGGGTCGTTACGGTCGCGTGGTCAAGGTGGTCGATCATCTACTTCAACTCTTGAATTGCCCCTCGGTGCTGCGCGGCGGCTGGGCAGTTTGGCGGCACGGCTTCTTTGGCCGGATGACACAGGACATCGACATTGTTTTGCCAGCCGACCGCATTGACGAGTTTTTGCAGACAGCCGCGGTTTCTGGATTTGAGGTGTTGCCTCAACCCGCTGGGCGTTGGCCCAAAGTTCGCCACAAGGAAACCGATGTAAAGGTTGACATTTTGCCCGAGGGGGCCCGGCCGGGGTCCAAATCCAAACTGGCGCCGACGCTGATTCCGCACCCTGCCGAGTTAGGCGCAAGCGGGAGCACGCTGCGTTACATCGACTTGCCGGGCCTCGTGCAATTGAAACTCGGCGCCGGCCGGGCACGCGATGAGGCCGACATTGTCGAGTTACTTCGCGTCAATGAGGACAAGGTTGTTATGATCCGCACCTACCTTGCCGGTATTCATGGCGATCATGTGGCTGCTTTTGATTTGCTTGTGGAACGCGCCCGCCAACAGCGTGATGAATGACAATCGAGTTTTCATGATCAAACGACTCCGCACCTTGTTGGAAATGATCCGCTTCAGCCACACGCTGTTCGCGTTGCCGTTCGCGCTATTGAGCGCGGCCTTGGCCTGGCGGAGCAAAGGGGCATTCTCCTGGCTGGAGTTAGTCGGCATCCTGCTGTGCATGGTCTTCGCCCGCAGTGCCGCGATGGCCTTCAACCGTTTGGCGGATCGCCATTTTGATGCCGCCAATCCGCGCACGGCCAGTCGCCACCTGCCGAGCGGACAATTGACGACGGGGATCGTCTGGCTGTTTACGCTGGTGTGTGCCGCCTGCTTCATTGCGACAACGGGCCTGTTCCTGCTCGCCCAACCTGCCAACGAATGGCCGCTGCTGCTATCGCCGGCGGTGTTGATGTTTGTGTGCGCGTATTCTTACACCAAGCGTTTCACGGCCCTGGCCCATTTCTGGCTGGGCGTTTCGTTGCTGCTCGCACCGTTGGCGTCGTGGATCGCCATTCGCGGACTTGACGACCTGCTGACCCCAGTGGTTTTGGGATTGGCGGTTTGCTTCTGGGTCGCGGGGTTCGACATCATCTACGCTTGCCAGGATGTGGAGTTTGACCGCAAGGCCCGACTGGCCAGCATTCCCGCGAAGATTGGCGTCGCGGCGTCGCTGCGAATGGCGCTGGCCTGTCATTTAGTGATGTTGGGTTTGTTGGTGACGCTGTATTTTGCGGCCAGCCCTTATCTCGGAACAATCTATTTGCTCGGCGTGACGGCGGTTGGCATTTTGCTCGTATACGAACATTGGCTGGTGTGTCCGACTGATTTGACTCGCGTGAATCAGGCATTTTTTCAAGTGAATGCGATCATTAGCATTGGATTGCTGGTGGCAGTGTTGATTGATTTGGCGGTAAAGGGGTAATCAAATGCACGTTGCCTTGAGCCAGGCGTCCACGTGGTCCACTAACTGGGGCCGCACCGCCGTGTAGAAGTGATCACCGCCAGCAATCATGGCCACGGCCAATTGCCGGTGCCCCAACTCCCCAATCGCTTCCGCCGCGCCGCGAAAAGCCATGTTATTCTCGCACTCGACGCTGCCCAAAGTCACCAGCACCGGACAATCCACGCTGGCAAGAAATCGCAAATAGTTGTAACGCTCATCCGGGCCGTATTTTTCAACGTAGCCGGCAGCGGTGATCACGAATGGCAGCGGCAGCTTGACTTCCAGGAGTGCGGCCGGGCGGCCGTCGTTGACGCCGCGATCAGCTTCTGCATAGCTCTCCAGGAACTTTGGCCCTTCCGGGCTGGAGCAAAACCATGAATACGACAAACGCGGCGGCGACAAGGCTATGACCAATTGGGCTGCCAGGTCGGGTTTGTGCGCCATGGCATACAGGCATTTGACGGCGCCGAGACTGTGCCCAATCAGACCGATGCGTGGCCCGGCGTGTTGGCGAAGCCAGCTCATCCAGGCGGCGAGATCCTTGCGGCAATCGTCCACAAGCTCATAGGCGGCGCCGAGACGTTTGCCGCCGGTCTGCGTGGCGGTGGTATTGATGCCGTCGTGGCCGCGGGTGTTGATGCGCAGGACGGAGCAGCCCAGATCGAGCAGGCGCTGGCCCAGTTGGTCGAACAGTGAGGAGCCGTAGAAATTGCCGCCCGTGCCGTGGACGAGACAGAAGGCGTCGATGGGCAGGCGGGCGGCGCCGGGAGTGGGCGCGGTTTGGAAGGCGCCGTCGAGACGGAGATGGTCGGCGGTCCAGATTTGGACGAGGTTGACGGACATGGCTCAGCTTGTGTAATCGCAGTCAATCGTTAGCTGTTTTTTTCGTCTTTTTTGTGTGTTCCGTGGTTTGTTCTTTCAGATCGCCTCGAAAATCGTCGCAATCCCCTGCCCCGCCCCAATGCACATCGTCGCCAGTCCGTATTTGGCTTTGCGATCCGTCATCGTGTGAATCAGAGTCGTCGCAATGCGTGCACCGCTTGCTCCCAGAGGATGCCCAATCGCCAGCGCACCGCCGCGGACGTTTACTTTTTCCGGATTGGCTTTCAGCAGCTTAATGACCGCCAGGGTCTGGACCGCGAAGGCTTCGTTGATTTCGATGAGATCAATGTCCTCAAGCTTGAGCCCCGCCCGTTGCAGAGCTTTGTTCGTCGCGGGGACCGGGCCGATGCCCATGACGGCGGGGTCGACGCCGGCGACCGCCATCGCCTTGATGCGGACTTTGGGTTTGAGGCCCAGGTCCTTGGCCCGTTGCTCGGACATCACCAGCACGGCCGCGGCGCCAACATTGAGCGGACTGGCATTGCCCGCCGTGACACTGCCGCCTTCAGGCATGAAGGCGGGTTTAAGGGCCGCGAGCGATTCCAGCGTTGTGTCGCGGCGAATGCACTGATCTTCTTTGATAAGCTGCTTGCGACCGTCCTCATCGCGGCCCCAGGTGGGGATTATCTCGGTGTTGAACTCGCCTTTGTTGGTCGCTTGAGCGGCCTTTTGGTGGCTGCGCATTGCGAACTCGTCCTGCTCCTTGCGGCTGATGCGATACTTCATGGCCAGGTTTTCGGCGGTCAGGCCCATGCTCAGGGTCGCCTGGCTGTGGTGGTACTGAAAACGCGGCGACAGGTCGAAGCCGAGTTCCATCGGGATGTGGTGCATATGCTCGACGCCGCCGGCGATTTGCACGTCTTCGCAGTTGGCGGCGATGCTCTGGGCCGCCTGGTTGATGGCTTGCAGGCTGGAGCCGCAGTTGCGATTGACGGTGACGCCGCCGACTTCGATCGGCAGGCCGGCAATGAGCGCCGCCATGCGGGCAATGTCGAAACCTTGCTCGCCTTGCTGTTTGACGCAGCCCCATTGAATGTCTTCGATGTCGGAGCCGGGAATGCCGGTGCGCTGGAGCAGCGCTTTCATGAGATCGGCGGACAGATCGTCGGCCCTGACATCGCGGTAGATGCCCTTGTCGGCGTGAGCGCGGCCGATGGGAGTGCGGATGGCGTCGATGATGACGGCGTTCATGGAAGTGCTGGGGGTTAAAGTCCTCGTTCGATTCCAAGTTCAGCGCTTTTTCCGGCGGGTTCTCAATTGAACTGCATCCGCAGGCCAGGCTTTCTTGATCTCATTACAGATCGATTCAAACCTGTCAAAGTAAACATTCTCTAAATCATCCTTCGACAATGCAAAAATCGCTTGCGTCAATGGCAGCGACAATGCAGTTGCCAGTTTCAATCCTTCAGAATGGAACTCCGAATAAACGTCGCCAGCCACGTCGAGGTCACCAGCGTTCCGCATTCCGTAATCGGCGACCCAAAAGCAATGGACAAGTTTTTCACAAGAAAGCAGGCTATTTGTACCGCTTCCGGCTTGCTTGCGGATCACAGCATCACCGATGTCTATCAGCCAAGTTTCGTTTTCAGAGGGAATGGCCATGTGCTTGGCTGCCGATCAAAGTAGTCTGCGGAATTCTTCAACGGTCAAGCCAGCATCCGCGGCAATTCCACCCATCGTGAATGCCTTGATGGGATTGTGCCGCGGGACGGTAACCAGCCGCGTCCCGTCACTCATGGTGATGTGTTTGCCCTGGCGGATTACTTGGAATCCTGCTCTTTGCAAAGCGCGAACAGCGTCCATGTGGTTAACGCCTGGGATGCGAGGCACAACTACACCGCCACTTCGATTTCTCGAACTTCGGCATCACCCATCTGATCTGCGAGGGCGGCCAGGTACTCGTGAATGGCGTCTTGAATGTTTGCCAGCGCTTCCTCCTCGGTATCGCCTTCGGACCAGCAGCCTGGCATGCCCGGAACGGAGACACTGATGCCTTCTTCGCTGCGGTGGAGAACAACTTTGTAACGCATGGTGGGCTGCCTTTTGTGTTTGCCTTTGTGGATGGTAATGTGTCTGGCCGTGGCTTGTCAATCAGTAGTCGGTGGGTGTGGCTGCCGTAAAACAAACGAAGCCCACGGATTGTGAACCCGTGGGCTTCAAATGCTAAGCCGCAAGCGGCAAATTAGCCAATAATCTCGCGCACCGGCTCGCCGCCGCGATCGACGATGCGCACCGGCCGGCCATTGGGCGTGTTGTTCATCTTGGTGTGGTCAATGCCGAGGATCCGGCAAACCGTCGCCATGAACTGGATGCAATTCACCGGGCGGTCGGTCACCGTGCCGGCATCGGAATCGGTGCGGCCCACGACACGGCCGCCGCGAATGCCGCCGCCGAACATCACCAGGCTCCAGGCTCGCGGATAATGGTCGCGGCCCGGATCGCCGCCAGCGCGAGCATTCATGCGTGGCGTGCGGCCGAATTCGCCCATCCAGATCACCAAGGTGTCGCTGAGCAGACCGCGGTCGGCCAGGTCTTTCACCAGCTGTGCCATTGGTGTATCGACCTGAGCCGACAGCTGTGCAACACGGGTGTTGTTGTTATTGTGCGTGTCCCAACCGCCCAGGCCCACTTCGACGAACGACACGCCGGTTTCGACCAAACGGCGAGCCAACAGGCAACCGCGGCCAAAGGCTGTGTTGCCGTAGGCGTTGCGGCTATTGGCCGGCTCGTTGGAAATGTCGAACGCCCGCGCCTGGGACGATTGCATCAGCTGCACGGCACGTTGATAAGTGGTGCGATGCGCCTGAGCGGCGTCGGATTGGTAGGTGCCATAAAAGCCCTGTTCCATCTCGTTCAGCAGGCCGAGACGGTTGTTGAGCTGGCCCTGGCTGACGAAGGCTTGCAGGTTTTCCACGCCACGGTTGGCGTCAACCACATTCAGCGGTTGATGGCGGGCGCCGAGGAAACCGGAACTGTAGCCGGCTCGGCCAATGGCGACAAAATTGGGCAGCGGCGAAGTGGTGCTGCCGATTTCCTTGGCCGCGATGGAACCCATGCTTGGATAAACCAGGCCGCCCTGGCCTTCGCGGTAGCCGGTGTGCAGGTGGAAGCGGGCGCGGGGGTGAGCGCCTTCCAGCGTGCTCATGCTGCGAACGATGACGCCGTGGTTCATCACTTGAGCCACGCGCGGAAAGTGTTCGCTGATCTGGATGCCGGAGACGTTGGTGTTGATGGCCCGATAGGGGCTAGCATTCGGCGTGCCCGGCTTCATGTCAAAGGTGTCTTTGTGACTGGGGCCGCCGTCCATCCACAAGAGGATGCAGCGTTTGGGCCGGGCGGTGGGGGCAGTGGCGGCAGGCTGAGCCTGCACCTCGGCGGCGCGGGCCGCAAGGACTGGCAGCCAGCCGGAGAGCGCCGTCGCGCCGGCGCCGGTGGCGGCCAATTTTAGCATGTCACGCCGCGAAAGACTAAGATCAAGCATGGTAAATATCCTTGTGCGTAAGTGTTCGGTTAAAGGTTTCGGTTTTCTAATCACAACCAATCCCAAAATATCAGTGATTGAGCCTGAACTCGCTACTGTTCAGCATGGCCCAAAGAATATCGTTGTACGCAATCCTGGTGTTCGCCTGTTTGGCCATGTAGGCCGAAAGCCTTTGCGTTTCCTGCGTGGTGGGAGGACGGGCAAAGACCGCCAGGTGGAGATATTTGATGCCCTCCGCGGCGGATTTTTGCTTGAGTGCCGCCTCCAGCGTGTTGCCGCCTTTGTTGAAAATAGGCCCATTCATCAGGCGCAGCGCCTGAGGGATGCCATCTTGATACTCAAGCGGATCGGCGCCCTCTTCGAGGCGGAAGAAGCGGACGAACTGCTCACGCGGCCCGCCGCCGCCCTTTTTGCCGCCAGGCACCATACCTCCTTTCTTTGCGCCCTTGTCGCCACCTTTGCCTGGTGCGCCTACAAGGACCGTAAAGGAGTCGTACATCTGCTCAGCGGTCATGCTGCGAATGTACATGCGGCTAAAGAATTCGGTGTCCGAATCGTTGCCCTGGGAAGGTTTGCTCGAGCGCTGATAGGTGTCGCTCATCACAATCGACTTCACCAGGTATTTGAGATCGTAGTTGTGTCGTTTGAACTGTTCGGCCAGGGCTATTAACAACTCCGGATGCGTGGCTGGGTTGTTGTCGTGCATGTCGTCAATGGGATTGACGAAACCGCGACCGAAGAAATGGGCCCACATGCGGTTGACCATCGCCCTGGCGAAGTACGGGTTGTCAGTGGATGTCAGCCATTTGGCCAGCACCGGCCGGGCCGCGCCCGTGACCTTGGCAGTGGAACCCGCCAGGAATTTGGGGGGCACATTCTTGAAGCCTTCGGGAATGTCCGCGCCTTTTTTCTTTTTGGGCAGCACCTTGCCGGCCGCGGGTCCGCCGGCCACGGCGACTTCGGTGATGGTCACTGGCGTCCCGTCCTTGGCCGCTTTTTTCGGGGTCACGTTTTGCTTGACACCCTTGAAGAACGCCGCCATGCCCCAGTATTCATCCTGCTTCCAATCGGTAAACGGATGATTGTGGCATTGAGCGCATTGCAGTTGAACGCCGAGGAAGAGCCGCGTGACCTGGCCGGTGACTTTGTCCACGCCCTTGTTGGCGGCGAAGAATATGGTGGTGGGGTTGTCTTCCACGGTGCCGCTGGAGGTGAGCATTTCCTCCACCATCTTGCTCCAGGGCTTGCCATTGTTGAATCCGGTTTCCATCCATTTACGCAGTCCTTCGAGGGGCAGCAGACGGTTTTCCGGATCGGTCAGCGAGATGATTTCGTGCATCCAGATTTCGGACAGTTGCTTGCCGAAGTTGCCATTGGCCAGCAGCTGGTCGATCAGTTGCTCGCGTTTGTTGGGATCTTTGTTGTCGAGGAAAGCCTTGACCCGGTCCACCGACGGAATGACGCCGACGATGTCCAGATAAACGCGGCGAATGAACTCGCTGTCGTCGCACTTGGCCGAGGCGGGGATTTTCTCTTGTTTGAGCCGCAGTGCGATCTCGTCGTCAATGATCTTGGCCAGCGAGGAAACATTGACCGTGGTGCCCGCGGCCGGTACGGGATGAGTGAGGGGTTGGCCCTTTTTCTTGGCGCCCTTGTCTTGAGCGTGAAGGACGGCGGGACCATCGGTTGCCGCCCAAAAAATGATAGCCGCGAGGCTGGCCATGGCCAGGACCGGTTTCCACCGATTCAGCCGATTGCTTCGCACAGACGTGGATGGACGCAAATTGCTACGCATGTAAGACTTGCCCCCACGATTCTTGGTACGCCATCCACGCCAGTGCGCAGACGGGCCTAATGACCGATAACCTTTTAACACCAGCAAAGCACTGAGGTTTCGCGCGAACTTAAAGCAGACTTTATAATAGGGGCTATTGCCCCCGAATCGTCCCCCTTTGTATGATAGCTTTCGTTCCCTTTCACCACCACAAAAAAGGACTTTGGACCATGAGCGCCGAGCACCACGCCGAAGCCACGGCCAATCCAGCCGACTTGTTCCCGCCAAAGGAATGGGCTTTCTTCCGCACTTCCGACACCATGGCGGCCAAGGCCATTGTGTTGCTCATGCTGGCGATTTTCGTGATTGGCATCGTTTTATATTCGATTGTGCTGGCCACGCTCTGATTCCGCGGAGCGTCGCTATTATGCTGGCCGGCACGCTGCACGTGATGGTCGCCTTCGACTGGGGCGACGAGATCGACTTGAGCCGTGTCCGCCAGCTGGCGCCCGCCAGAGTGCGCTCCCTTTCTCGGCGGGCGCGAACGCCATCTTCCATCGCATTTCAACCTGCCCCTTTGCAGTTCCCACTGGACCCAGTGACCCTGGACTTGCCCCATCTGGGCCTTGTCAACGCCGCGGCAGGCGCCACCATTTTTGATTTCGCCGCCGTCAGCGTCGCAATGAAGGTTGAATTCACTCTCAGTGAGACTCAGCTGCGCGAGCTCGCCGGTTGGCTGGGCGAGCCCGGCCACATTGTCGGCCGTGTGCAGGCAGCGTTGCGGCCGTTGTTCGAGCAGCTGAAGCCAGCCTTGAAAGATCCCGTTTGGAACCCACACTTTTTTGAGGAATATGTGGTATTTGAGCTGTTGCCCGGCACCGTACTGCCGGCGCCGGAGAAACTTCGTGACCCAGCTCAGCCCTATTCTGCCTGGTTGGCCGGCCTGGTGCGACTTGAAAACGGTCCGTTAAGCGACCAGGAAATCGCCGAGGCATTGAAACTGCACCTCAGTTATCGGCCAGACGATTTGTTTGTGGCCGATTGGCATGCCGCAGTGCTTATTGATCGGGACTGTCTGGAAACACTGGAGGTTGTCGAGTTCGCCAACTTACAGCTGCTGGAATTTCGCCATATCGACACTCGCCTGGATGCCAGCCTGGCCGAGGCCTATCGGCTGGTGCATCCGACGATCCAGCACTGGCTACCGTTTTGGCGGACATATACCCGCCCGCTGCGTTGGCTGGGCGAATTGAAGGTCGAGGCCAACGGTCTTTTCGAGCGCACCGGCAATGCGTTGAAATTAGTAGGCGACACATACCTTGCCCGAGTTTATCGGCTGATGGCCTCGCGTTTCGCCTTGGACACCTGGCAACGCAGCATCGAGCGCAGCTTGCATGTGTCGGAAGAGGTATACCGCGTGGTTTCCGATCAGGCGGCAACGTTGCGTGCTGAGCTGTTGGAGATCTTGATCGTGGTGCTGATATTGCTGGAGCTAGTGATTGCGTTTTTTTGGAGGCATTGAGTCGTAGCACAGGCGGCTCGCCTGTTTGTCTTGGTATTACAGGCTAGCCGTCTGTGCTACGGTACATCAATTGAGCCGCACACATATATGAAGGAAAAGTTGCGCATTATTTCCGGCGGCCAGACCGGCGTCGATCGCGCTGCCCTGGATGTGGCGCTTGAGCTAGGCCTGACCTGCGGTGGATGGTG